>Ga0214919_10005904_pt1 | contig 17059 bp, 12 predicted proteins | sample LL1503_MetaG_FD_177994 | JGI IMG/M metagenome (GOLD analysis project Ga0214919, IMG submission 177994) | Freshwater microbial communities from Lake Lanier, Atlanta, Georgia, United States - LL-1503 | ecosystem: Environmental > Aquatic > Freshwater > Lake | place: USA: Georgia | collected...
GACTCAGGGGGCTGCAAATGGTCAAGTTGGCATTTTTATAAATAATTTGCAAGCATCGTTACCTTCTTACCTTCAAGGTGGTGGAGCTATTTGTTATCCAGAGTTGAGCACCGCAATGAGCGAGGCCAATCTTGGAGCATCTTTGATGCCAGGAGCACCTCTGACCTATACGGTTACCGTTAGCAATAAGGCAGGTGTTGGTAATGCTGGTGGTGTGCTAGTCGATGTATTGCTTCCTACAGGTATTACCTATCAATCGGTCACAGTAACTTATGTTGGAGGTTCAGGAGGGAATTCGGCAGCTTCGGTCACTACTAACCAGGGGACTTCTACGAATCCACGTTTTGGTAATTTTGTGGTGGCTCCAAGTGGATCTGTTGTTTTAACCTTGTCAGCAAAAGTGAACTGTGGTGCATCTTCGCAAACCTATCATGCCAGTGCCCAGGTCTACTATTTTGATCCTACACGTAATACCAACCCGCTTCAGCGTCTTAGTTCCTCGCCAACTGTTTTTGCAATACCAGGCTCACTTTCGGTATCAACTAGTTATGAGTCAGGTGGATCTGTTTCGGGGACGAATTACAATGGCTCCTTGTCGACAACAGAGAATGTCGTTGTCATAAGTGGTACCCCTGTTTTAAGTAGTAGCCTGGCTCCGCCAGCAATACAAAGTGGGTCTGTGTTTAGCTATACGCCAACGAGCTCATTTACGCCGGGTGTAGTTAGCTTTGCATGGTCAAGAACGACTGTTGTTGGAATTAGTAATGGTGCTGCTTCAGGAACGAACAATCCCAATGAGGCCCTGATCAATACGACAACCTCAACTCTTAGTGTAACCTATTCTTATACGATCAGCGTGAATGGATGTTCTCAGACTACACAGTCTGTTGTTGTTCCAGTCAATCCATCTGTCCTGACGATCAGTGCGAGTCCCAATCCAGTGAATGGTGGTAGCACGAGTACAATTTCAGTGAGCTTGCCGGGGACAGTTACTGCGGCAAGTACGATTACATTGGTACTAACAAAATCAGGAACGGCAGTCGCTACTACGCATTATGATGCATCATCTGTGCCGATAAGTGTGACCATTCCGATTGGACAAAATAGTATTACATTCACATTAAGTGCCCTTAATACCAATACCATTGGGTTGAGTACGACATTGGGTTTATCAGGTACGTTGGTCAATTACACCATTAATGGCACCACGGTAACCATCGTGGATATCACGGGCAATGATCCGAATAACAAGGTGATTAATATAGGATCTGGGACGATCACGGAGAGTTTATCAAAGACTCTAATCGTTGGTTTGACGGGCACTGTCAAGACGTTTTTGCCGCTAACGGTCACGATCGTATCGTGATAAATCTTTCCCGCGAAATTATACAGCGAATGCGCAATCGATTAGTGGTAGTACGAGTTTTACGGTAGTCATTCCTGCGAATCAGAATTCAGTAAGCGTCACTAGTTTGACGTTTAGTGATGGCAACGTGGGTAATAATGTGTTCAATCTGACAGGTAATGTTTCAGCTACAGGCTTTACTGTTAATCCAGGTGTACTCACGGTGCTCGATATCAATGCTGGCGGTTTCAGTGGTACAGGCTCTACGACGCTGACGATTAGTTCGGGTACAGTGAGTGAGACTTTATCGAAGACATTGGCTGTTAGTTTGCCAACTGGAGTGAATACCAATACCGCCTTGACAGTTACCTTGGGTTATAGTCCAGCTTTTCCGACAGGTGGCTATAGTATCCCTGCGAGCGTTGTTATTCAGTCGGGTCATAATTCGGCGACGTTTGTGGTTACCACGGCCCAGGATGGCAATGTTGGCAATAATGTATTTAGCATTACAGGCACGGTTACGCTCCCTAATTATGTGATTAATGCGGGCAGCTTAACGGTAACTGATATCACCTTAGGAGGGATCAATGGTACAGGATCGACGACACTGACGATCAGTTCGGGGACGGTGAGTGAGACTTTATCGAAGACTTTGAGTGTAAGTTTACCCTCGGGCATCAATACGACAACAGACTTGACAGTTACCTTGGGTTATAGTCCAGCTTTTCCGACAGGTGGCTATAGTATCCCCGCGAGCATTGTTATTCAGTCGGGTCAGAATTCGGCGACGTTTGTGGTTACCACGGCCCAGGATGGGAATGTTGGAAATAATGTATTCAGCATCACGGGGACGGTTAGCTTACCTAATTATGTGATTAGCATCGGCACATTAACAGTAAGTGATATCACAGTAGGAGGGATGAATGGCACGGGCTCGACGACGCTAACAATTAGTTCGGGGGTGGTCAATGAAGGATCTTCACGAGTTCTAAATGTAAGTTTACCGAGTACGATCAACGTAACCACTACGCCATTGACGGTGACAATTCATGCAGATACACCCTTTTTGGCGGGCTATACCATTAATGGTAATTCGGTGAGTGGCAGTACGAGCTTCACTGTGGTGATACCTGGGGGGCAACATCAGGGTAATTATACGATTCAAACAGCATCGGATGGCAATATTCCAGATAATATTTTTTATCTGAGTGGTGCAGCATTGACCAATTATAGTTTTGTTTCGGGCATGGTAACGGTGACTAATAGCGATTCTCGTCGTACGCCTGTGTTGATGATCACTTCATCCAGTACAACAGTGGTAGGTGGAACTTTGACGGCAAGTATTAGTACGACGGCATTACAGGGCGGCGGCGGAACCGTGACGTACCGAATAGTAGGCACAGGATCAGGTTCGGCGACCGTTAATCCAGCGACAGGTTTTATCACGGTTTATAAAGCAGGGGTAGTTGTATTGATAGCAAGCTCTTCAGGCGATACGAACTATAATAGTTCAACCACCTCTCAAGTACTAACGATCGGTCGTGGTACACCGACTTTATCTTTAACATCTACCACGCAACAGATGAATGTGGATGGTACCTTACTTGTATCTGCTATTAGTTATCCAGCATTAGCTGGGGGTATTTTGAGTGCAGGTATTTTTCAGTACAGTATTGTGAGCGGCAGTGCCACAATTAATCAGAATGGGTTGATCAAGGCAGTTTCTGTGGGGACGTTAGTTGTGCAAGTAACGCAGTCTCCAGATGCGAACTACCATTCACCCATTCCAGCTAATTTAACGATTACGATTAATCCAAGTACTCAAACATTGAGGATTAGTTCGATCAATATCATGTCGGTAGGGGGCACGATAGCACCTCTTGTAAGCACGAGTGCTACGGGAGGGCGAGGAGGTGCATTGAGTTACAGTATTAGTAATAGTTCTGGTACCGCGTCTATCGATCCGTTGACGCATTTGATTACGGGTGTTTCTGGTGGTACAGTCGTCTTACATGTTTCGACTTTGGGAGATGTCAATTATGGCCCAGCTAGTGCGAGTCAGACGATCACGATTGTTAGTTTGAGTATAAGTTCAACGAGTAGCACGGTGTCAGAGGGTCAAAGTGGTGCACTGGTGTTGGGTTTAAGTCCCTCTGGTGTGAGCTTACCGATGGATGTGACCTTTACTGTCTCGGGTAGCATAGCCAGTTCAAATCATTATCATCTTCCAGCATCGCTTGTTCTCCAAGGAGGTCAAACGAGTACGGTTATTACGGTCCAGGGATTGACTGACAAGGTATTGTACAACGATGAGCAGTTGATGGTGTCGTGTAACAATGTGTATTTGGGTTCAGTGAGTGGTAGTATAAGTATTAGGGATGTGACGTCTTTAGATCCAAAAAATAGGATTATAACATTGGGCAATGGTACAATCTTTCAGGATGAGACCAGACAGATTAAGGCGAGCTTACCTAGTGGCGTAAGCACTGCACGTGCTATTGTGATCATGTTGAGTATTGATCCACGGAGTGATTTTTCATTGTTGTCAGGTCAGCCGGTACAAGACCCGAGTGTGACCATTCCGATTAATGGGAGCGATGGATTTTTTAATGTGAGTGCAGCGAGTTCAGATGCTCAACCAGCGAAGGTGATCTTAGCTGGAACGAGTTCAAGTTTTACGGTGGAAGAAGGATTTGTGATGGTGTTGAATAAGAAATTGGATATTAGTATGGCTGTATCGGAAAATGGGGATGGGTTGAACGATTGTCTATCTATCTCAAACATCGAGAAATACCCCGATAATACGGTTAGTATTTTGGACAGGAGGGGCATTTTGGTATACCAAAGTGATCAGTACAACAACAGTGGCACCGCTTTTTGTGGTGCGTCTAATCAGAGCCATGTTTACGATCTTCCTGCTGGGACATACTACTATGTTGTACGTTTTATAGATAAAACGAAGGACAAGAATAATACAAATGAAGAGGTATTTGATGGCTATTTCGAGCTGAAGTAATGGTTAAGTGTAATGATAGCTGTACGGATGAGTTCGTTTTAGTTGTTGAGTGCTCAAGAATTGATGATTTTATATTTTGTCCTCTATTATCAAAATTTTCAGTTTCAATATGGCAGCGATACTCATAGAATCAGTGATTTCGCCAGATATGACCATTTGGTATGCTTGCTCGAACGGCAGTTTCCAGATTTGTAACTCTTCGGTTTCTTCGGGCTCAGCTTTGCCGTAGGATAAATCTCTAGCGAGGTAAATAATGCCTAACTCATCACTTACCGAATTAGAGAGATGTATTCGTTGTAGTTCGGTCCACGATTGAGCACGAAGCCCAGTTTCTTCTAATAGTTCGCGTTGGGCTGATTCTAGTGGGTGTATATCCAAAGCGCCACCACCTTCTGGAATTTCCCAACTGTATTGTTTTAGTGAAAAGCGATATTGACCAACTAGCCATGTGTTTTTAAATTCATCTAAAGCTAATATACCAGTGGCTATATTTTTGAAGTGTACACTGCCATAAATGCCCCTGCCTCCATTCGGGTTGATAACCTGGTGCTCAGTCAGATTGATCCACGGGTTGTCATAAATTTCTTGGCTAGAAAGTATTTGCCATGGGTTATCAGTCGTATTCATTTTTCGGGCATGCTAATTGCGTCTTTTGTTAATCCTCGTCTGTTTCTTTTTGATGAGTGGGTGCAATCTGTCCATTGGTTAAATAAGCGCCTTTTCTTACAATAGGCATCCCTACTATTTTGTATAAGCCATCCAACTTTAAAAGGCTTCCATTCGTCAAGTTGCTTAACAGGATGACCGTAACGTCGTTATTTAGATCGCGTACGTAAATGTGCTTAAATCCATGCCACCAGCCAGTGTGGTAAACGATTCTTTCCCCCTCACCAGAAAATGTACGCCAGCCATATCCGTAGCCAAAATGACCTCTTATCAACTTATTGTGGCTTGTATAGGCAGAGTCCAATGTGGCTTGCCTTAGCAGTTTTCCCATTCGCATACCTCGGTCAAATAAATACAAGTCTTGTACAGTGCTGTAGATTCCTTTATCCCCGATAGGGCCATCCAAAAAATTTTGAACTACTGATCGCTTCCAAACGCGATCATGGCCGACAACATCTACAGGTATTTTAGCATAATCTACCTTAGAATATACATGTGTATAATCCATTCCACAGGGTTTGAAAATACGCGCTTCCATAAATTTAGAATAGGATTTCCCTGTCACTTTTTCTATGATAGCACCCAGAATCATGTAGTTTGAGTTGTTATAATGGAAGTGCTTATTCGGTTTGGAGTAGCACATGGGTTGGTATTGTGAAATCAAGTTCATTACATCCATATTGGTCATACCTTCACGCTTTTTTTTCCAAATAGTATCTGTGAAATAGACATAATTCATTAAACCCGAACGATGAGTCAGTAGTAAACGGATGGTGATTCCGTCGTATGGGAAATTGGGGAAGAAGTCTTTTACATCTTGATCTAGTCGTAGTTTTCCTTCCTCCATTAACATTAAAATGGCGGTAGCAGTGAATGGTTTCGATACAGAAGCTAGCTCAAATACAGAACCTGTTTTCAGGCTATCTCGATGTAGGTAATCGGCCCAGCCAAAGGTATTTTGATAGATGATTTTTCCTTTTTTTGCAACCAAGATATTTCCGTTAAAACCGTGTTTACGGTGCAACTCTTTCATAAACTCATCAATACGTTTATCGGCTTTTTGTGGATCGTAATCTAAAATAGATTTATCAACAGGGGTAGTTACAGGGGTACTTACGGGGGCAGTTTTTGTGCTATCTGAAGAAGTGCAGGATGTGGAGAAAATATAGATCGCTAAAATTAGCAATGAACGACGTAAGTGATGTGCCATTGATGATAAAAAAGGTGTTAAAGTAAGTGCTATTAATTAGAAGCTGCGTAACTCAAGTTAGCAGCTTTCGAAGTTAGTAAAATATGGTAGGGCTTTATAATCCGTAAAACCTATAACGTGTACAAAAAAAATTAGCAAACTAGGGCAGTAGGATGATGTAAAAGTGGATATGCTACCTGTCTCAATACGCAAATCACCATGTCATCTTGATTACATTTTATTGGGTACGAGAATACCTAATAAATGCATTCCTTTTTTGATGATGTAAGCAGTAGCTGCAGATAATTGAAGTCTAAATTGTCTGATAGGTAGGTCTTCCACTTTCAAAATGGGCTCCTCGTGGTAAAATTTATTATAGAGTTTGGCTAGTTCAAAAATGTAGTTGGCAACATGTGCTGGGCTATGTTCCTTTGCAGCAGTCTCAATAATGGTGGGATATTTGGTCAGTGCCACCAAAAGATCACGTTCTACAATTGTCAAGCTGGATGAATAGTTGGTGCCATCCTGTTGAGTGTGCTTAGCCTTGGTTAAGATGGAGTTGATACGCGCGTAGGTGTACTGGATAAATGGCCCAGTATTGCCCTGAAAATCGATCGACTCGTTTGGGTCAAACAGGAGACGCTTTTTGGGTTCTACTTTGAGTAAAAAATATTTGAGTGCGCCCAAACCAATCATTCGGTATAATTCCCGCTTCTCTTTTTCAGAAAATCCATCAATCTTACCCAATTCTTCGGTGCGTTTACAGGCCGTAGCGATCATTTCTTCAATCAAATCATCGGCATCTACAACCGTACCTTCGCGTGATTTCATCTTACCGGAAGGCAAATCGACCATGCCATAGGAGAGATGATACAATCCATTTGCCCACGTTTTACCTAACTTTTTAAGAATTAGAAAGAGTACTTTAAAATGATAGTCTTGTTCGTTTCCAACTACGTAAATGGACTGATTCATTTGAAAGTCGTTGTATTTTAGTTGGGCGGTTCCTAAGTCTTGCGTGATGTATACCGAAGTGCCATTTGCACGAAGAACCAGTTTCTCGTCTAAACCATCTGCTGTCAAATCAATCCAAACGGAGCCATCTGATTTTTTAAAAAATACGTCTTTTGCTAGGCCTTCTTCAATGATGTCTTTTCCTAGCAAATAGGTGTTTGATTCGTAATAATACTTTTCAAAATCAACACCAAGCTTTTTATACGTCTCCTCAAAACCGGTGTATACCCAACTATTCATCCTCTTCCACAAGGTGATGACTTCTTTATCTCCCGCTTCCCAACGAAGCAACAGGTCTTGTGCCTGACGAATGAGGGGGGCATTTTTTTTTGCTTCCTCTTCTGTCTGACCAGATGCTTGAAGCTCTTCTATTTGCTTTTTATACGCCTTGTCAAAAATGACGTAATACTTCCCGACCAAATGATCGCCTTTTAATCTACTACTTTCGGGTGTTTCATCATTCCCGAATAATTGCCAAGCAAGCATCGATTTACAAATATGTATCCCCCGATCATTGATCAGGTTGACTTTGATCACTTCATACCCATAGGCAGTAAGAATCTCGGCGACGGCATAACCCAATAAATTATTACGTACATGCCCTAAGTGCAGGGGCTTGTTTGTGTTGGGCGATGAATATTCCACCATCACCTTTTTTCCATTGGGTGCAAATTGTCCGTAATCTGGCTTTAGGATATTTTTTTGAAGCTGATCGATCCAGTAGGTGTCATTGATCGAGAGATTTAAAAACCCCTTGATCACATTAAAATTGACAATCTCTTGGACCTGGTTTTTTAAATATTCACCTATTTCAAGTCCCGTTTGTTCGGGCGATTTTTTTGAAAAACGAACGACTGGGAATGTAACCAATGTAATTTGACCTTCGAATTCTTTGCGTGTTTCCTGCAAAACGATTTGTTCGAGTGGTAAATCTGTTTTATATAAAGCGGTGATGGCTTTTTGTGTAGCTAACTGGATGGTGTATTCTAGGGTCATATATTATGTGTATTGAGAGTCTCGCCCCAACCCTCTCCGAAAGGTGAGGGTTGGGGCGAGACTCTTAATCGTTAGTCAGCGAATTAGTCGCCCTAAGCAGTATTTCAAAGGCATTTTCGGCCATCAGATTTTCTTTATCGAGCGTTGGATTGACCTCTACTATTTCAAAACAACAAACTTTGTCACTAGTCATGAGGCGAGCGACTAAGTTCCCGGCTTCTCGTTCAGTAATTCCGTTGGCTGCGGGAGTACCGGTGCCTTTTGAAATAGAGGCATCCATGGAATCCACATCAAATGATACATAAACGATGTCACAATGATCGAGGAGTTGAAGCGCATCAATGGCTACTCTTTCCACCCCTCGTTTCCGAATTTCTGCTGTGGTGAAGTTTTTAACCTTGTGCTTTTTTAGCAGATAATCTTCGGGCGATTCCATATCACGTAAGGCCACATAGACGAGGTCCTTGTATGTGATTTTGGGAGCAATATTAGACACATTTTTAAGCTGATACCAGTAGTTGATCGTTTCTTGATCGGGTGTATTGATTTTACAGTCGATATTATCCTCATCTAGCACAATGGCTAGTGGCATTCCGTGCATATTGCCAGATGGAGTGGTGTAAGGTGAATGAATATCAGCATGTGCATCAATCCAAATGACACCTAGTTTGGATTTTGGAAAAGCTTTTTTGATTCCAGAAATAGTACCCGCCGCATTGCTGTGGTCACCTGATAGAAGGATCGGAAATTCATTGTTTTTCAATGTTTTTGATACTTCTTCGGCGATGCGTTCCATCATGGTCAATATTCCAGATATACGTTTTGCATACGGATTACCCATGGACTCGAGCAACAGATGATTCTCGTTCGGAACCTCTATGCTTTTGTGCGTTTTGAAATACCTACTTCCAAAATCAAGTGCTGCTATTTTAATGGCATCAACCCCTAAACTTGCGCCGCGGGTTCCTGCCCCAATTTCTGATTTAACCTCAATAATTTTTAATTCACGCATGGGATGGTAGCTCATGAACTGGTGCGAAACTTTTATTCGTGTATGAATGTACATTTTATACAAAAAAACACTAGCAGCTTTTTTTATCTTTGCTCAAGATTACAAAATTATAAAAAAATGCAGAGTTACGCGGAGTTTCTTGATTTAAGTGTCGGCTTCCCACAAGATGGTTTTGAGGTGATTGATGATGAACTATATTTTCATGATTTGAACCTGATGGAAATGATCGAAACGTATGGAACACCTCTTCGATTTACGTATTTGCCGATCATCAGCAAAAAGATACAACAAGCGAAATTGTTGTTCCAAACAGCTATTATTCGAAATAATTACCGCGGTAGCTACAAGTATTGCTATTGTACAAAAAGCTCGCACTTTAGACACATCGTTGAAGAAGCCCTGCGCAATGATATACATTTGGAGACCTCCTCTGCATTTGATATGCCAATGGTGGACGCATTGGAGAAGAAAGGGGTGCTAACGAAAGATATCACCGTCATTTGTAATGGATTTAAAACCTTTCAGTACAAGCAATATATCATTGATATGCTGCATGATGGGTTCAAAAATATTATACCTGTATTGGACAATAAGGAAGAGTTTAATTTGTACGACGATGAGCTCGATATCGAATGTAATTTGGGTATTCGTATTGCTGCAGAAGAACAACCAGATTCGCAATTTTATACTTCCCGTTTAGGTATCAGGATAGAGGATGTGATCGATTTTTACAATCATAAAATTGCTCAAAATCCCAATTTTAAAGTGAAGCTTCTTCATTTCTTCATCAACTCAGGTATTTCGGACACGCCTTATTATTGGAACGAACTCGAAAAATATGTGACCTTGTATTGCAAGTTCAAAAAAATTAACCCCGATTTGGATACGCTCGATATCGGGGGTGGGATGCCATTCAAAGACTCCTTGGTATTTGATTTTGACTACGAGTACATGGTGAATGAAATCGTTAAACGAATCAAAGAAATCTGTGCTGAAAATGAGGTGATGGAACCCGATATTATCACCGAATTTGGCAAATATACGGTTGCGGAAGCTTCAGGTATTTTGTATAAAGTGTTGGGTCGGAAACAACAAAATGACCGCGAGAAGTGGTTGATGTTGGATGGATCATTTATTACTAATCTGCCTGATGTTTGGGCATTGAATCAAAAATATATTTTAGCTCCGATCAATAACTGGGATTCGGAATACGAGCGCGTCAATTTGGGAGGTATCACCTGCGATGGTCAGGATTATTACAATCAGGAAGCACATATGAATAACGTGTTTATGCCCAAAACACGTAAAGTGCAATACCTAGGTTTTTTCCATACGGGCGCTTATCAGGAAGTATTGAGTGGGTATGGTGGGATACATCATTGCCTTCTCCCTTCTCCTAAGCAAATCATCATTCGTCGTAATCGGGATGAAACGTTCAATTTTGAGGTTTTTGGTGAAGAGCAAAATAGCAAGCAAGTATTAAAAATATTAGGTTATACCTCCTAGGACTTTGATTCTTTTGATTGGTGTGATTGTTATGATGCCAAAAAATTATCAGAGGAATCAAAAACAATCACACAAATTCCGCTTAGCTATCGAACTTATTCAACAGTTTCAATAGCGTTTCAAAATCTTTAGGGTAGGGGGCTTCGAAAGTCATTTCGGTATTTTCGTCGATATGAAAAGTAATTTGTTTGGCATGTAAAGCAAATCGTTTCATAATGGGTAGTTCCTCCTGATCTTTACCGATGCGATATCCTTTTTTTATTCCAGACAAAAATATAGGCTCTCCGCCATAGAGCTCATCACCTGCAATGCAGGCACGTTGCGAAGCCAAATGGATTCTAATTTGATGCATACGCCCTGTAATTGGCATGCATTCAACCAATGTGTAATGCTTAAAATACTGGATAGAATTGAAGATAGTTTTAGCAGGTTTTCCATGCTGTTTGCTAATAGCCACATTCTTATTGCCCAAATTTAATATGGGCAGATCAACATGCAAATTTTCAAAAATATGGGTTCCATTGATGATGGCATGGTACACTTTTTTGACTTTTCGATGTTCAAACTGCATAGATACAAGCCGGTATGTTTCGGGATTTTTAGCAATAACCAATGCTCCAGAAGTTTCTCGATCAAGTCGATGACAGATTTGGGCATCAGGGCTATATTGTTTTGCAAGTCTTAACATATTCAGGCCACCTCCATCTCGATCGTCCAAAGAACTAAGGAAAGGGGGTTTATTTACGACAAGGATATTCTCATTTTCAAAAAGAATATAGTCTTCAAATTTTGGAAATTTCACACACAATCATTTAAATCAGGGCAAAAGTACGAGTTTTTAGGGTCATAAAGAGGGTTGAGGTGAGGTGTCAAATTTATAGCCCACACCTTTAACCGTTTTAATATAAGTTTCTCCTAGTTTCTCACGTAGCTTACGAATATGCACATCAATTGTACGATGGGTTACGATCACAGAACTTCCCCAAATATTTTTTATCAGGATGTCTCTTGCATACACTTTACCTGGTTCTGAGGCTAAGAAATAAAGTAATTCGAATTCTTTTTTTGCAAATACGAATTTCTCTTCATCTCGAAACACGAGGAATGCTTCGCGATCGATCACCAGATCTGCAATGTGTATTTTGTTTTCTAATACTTTTTCTGATGTGATGTTACGACGAAGGATAGCGTTAATACGACTCACGAGTGCGCGAGGTTTTATCGGCTTGGTGATATAATCATCCGCACCTACATTAAATCCTGCGATTTCTGAATGTTCTTCGCTACGTGCTGTTAAAAAAACAAGAAATGTCTTTTTAAATTCGGGCATGGAGCGTATGATTCGGCAAGCTTCAATTCCATCCATTTTAGGCATCATCATATCCAGAATAATGAGGTTAGGTACAATGCGTTTAGCTTCAGCGATCGCTTCCTTGCCATTTCGAGCAGTAAAAATTTGATAGTTTTCCTTTTTTAGGTTGTATTCTATCAATTCAAGAATATCGGGCTCGTCGTCAACGATCAGGATTTTTTGTTTAGACAGACTCATGTTATTTGGGATGAAATATAGATGAGGTGTATCCTTATTTCAGCATTTTTTTCAAAAACTCTTCCAGCTCATTACCTCTTAGATTTTGGGCAATGATTTTGCCATTTGGATCTAATAGGAATGAGGAAGGAATTCCAGTTACTTGGTATTGGGCTGCTACGTCGCTTTCCCAGCCTTTTAGGTCCGATACATGTGTCCATGTTAATTTATCGGCTTCTATCGCGCTAATCCATTTGCTTTTGTCGTTATCTAAAGAAACGCCGAGCACTGTGAAATTTTTATCTTTAAATAGTTGATAGGCTTTAACCACGTTTGGATTTTCTTCTCGGCATGGCCCGCACCATGAAGCCCAAAAATCGATTAGCACATATTTGCCTTTAAAGTCGGAGAGTTTTACACGTTTCCCGTCGGGTGTAGGTAATTCAAAATCTGGTGCTTCTTGTGGTGTATCTTTCGAGGCCATTGAACGTACATTTGCAGACGTTGATTCCTCTTGGTTAACATTATCGCAGGATGTCAGGCTCTGCAGAGCGATTGATAGGGCGATGATGGTTGTTTTCATTTTATAGTGCTTCTAATCTGTGTAGTATTAATTTATTGGTTGTTTTTAGGGTAGTGTATCTAAATGTATGATGCCCCTTTTTAGGGATAAAAAAGCATGAATTTATATTTTCATAAACTGCTTTTAAATGCTTTAAAAGCAGTTTGTTTTTCAGTCTTTGTAGTCAAATTTTATCAAAAAATGATCCATCATACATTTAGATACACTACCGTTTTTAGATCTACTTTCCCTCCCGAACGTTTCATCACTTCGCCCATAAAAAGACTTAAGATGACTTTGGCAAATCTGTACCTATAGCTGCTTCTTCTCCTTGGAGAGGGTTGTGGAGTGAGGCTTGAAAAAATGCAGATTTGCTATCCTCCTCAGCTTTATTTTAAGGTCTTCTCTAAAAAAATAGTAAGCTCATCACCTGTCAGATTTTTGGCAATAATTTTTCCTTCGGGATTCAAAAGGAATGATGATGGAATTTTCTGTACTTGGTATTTCGCTACTACGTTACTTTTCCAACCTTTTAGGTCTGATACATGTGTCCAGGTTAGTTTATCTGTTTCAATTGCTTTTAACCATTGGGCTTTGTCTTGATCTAAAGAAGCAGAAAGCACGGTGAAGTTTTTGTTCTTAAATGATTGGTATGCTTTAACCATATTTGGATTTTCTGCTCGGCATGGTATGCACCACGAAGCCCAGAAATCTAACAATACATATTTACCCTTAAAGTCGGAGAGCTTAATGAGTTTTCTATCGGGTGTGGGTAATTCAAAGTCTGGTGCTTCTGAGTTAATAGATATTGCTTTTAATTTGATCAAATAGGCTATAAATGCCTGAATTGACTCATTTTTCGGGAATTTGCTTTTGATATCCTCTGTATATTGAATTAGTTTTGGCCCATATTTTTCTGGACTTACACTTGTAACGGCATAAAATCCAGCTAAATAATCCCTGTTTGTCTCGGCAAATGCAAGTGATTTTTTATCCTGATTGTCTATTCGTTCATCGTGAAATTGTGTTATCGTACGCTGAAGTGAATCGTTCGCATTCATTGATAAGTCACTTAGTTTGTCAAAGAGCTGACGAGTGGTGGCATTAGAGAGTGAATCGTTGTTTGGTTTAATAATTTTCTTTAGAAAAGCTGCTAGTGTAACGCGTGTATTTTTCTCAGCATCGACATCCATTTTGATTAAATCCATCAATTTTTCCGATTCTTTTGAACCAGTAATTACATAGGCACCTGTTGCATCTATGTAATTGGCTCTAAAATCAAGTTTGTCGCCATTGCTAGCTATAAGTAAGAAATATTTTTGATCAATTAGGAGTTTATAAAAGTCGGGGTTAGGAGTGCTATGCTTGAATTTGAATTTGCTATTCTCATTTAAGAATGTAGAATCAACTACCCCATTGCTTTTGTACAAGTATACTTTCTTAACATAGTCAGGACAATTTTCTATTTCACCTGAAATGGTAAATTCTTCATTGTTCTCACAGGATGTGAGGCCTAGTAAAGCAACCAATGCAACTGTAAATAAATGTTTCATTTTGTTTGAGGGTGTAAGAAAATTTTTCAAAATAAATAAATAGTCGTCCTATGACTCCCTTTCCTCTTGAGCATTGAGCTTGTCTAAATGGAGAGGCTGGGGTGAGGCAATAAATGTACGTGCTTTTTGCAATGCTTTTGCGATACCCGAGCTGTCCTTACCTCCTGCCGTTGCAAAAAATGCTTGTCCGCCACCGCCGCCTTTTATTTCTTTGGCCAATTCGCGTACGATATTGCTTGCATTCAGGCTACGGTCTTTTACTAAATTTTCGGAGAGCATTACAGTTAAACCTGGTTTGTTTTCGATGTCGGATGCAATGACCAGAAATAAATTATTGACGATATCTTTCACCGAGTAAGCCAAATTTTTAACCGCTTCGGCACTTGGAAGATCTACTTTTTGAGCAATAAAATTGATCCCATTGATTTGAGTGACTTGTTTTGCCAAGTCATATTTGAGGTTGGCAGTTTTGGCAAGTACGTTCTTTTCGACTTCTTTTCTCAAACGCGTATTCTCTTCCAATAAATTTTCTACCGAAGCAAATACATCTTTGGGGTTTTTGAGTACGTCTTTTAGCTGGTCAACTAATGCACTCTGGTGCGTGATGTACTCCTGTGCTTTTTCGCCCGTGATGGCTTCGATACGTCGAACGCCGGCTGCTACGGCCGATTCGGAAATGATTTTGAAATAGCCGATCTCACCCGTTGCCTTTACGTGTGTACCACCACAAAGTTCTTTTGAGAAATCATCACCAAAAGTGATGACCCGCACAAAATCGCCATATTTTTCGCCAAACAAAGCCGTCACCCCCGAATCAATAGCCTTTTGGTAAGCGATATGACGTTGTTCTTGCAATGAAATATTTTCGCGGATTTTTTTATTGACGATGGTTTCAACTTCTGCTAATTCTACATCGGTCACCTTTGCAAAATGCGAAAAGTCGAAGCGTAAGTATTCATCGTTTACCAGCGATCCTTTCTGATTGACATGCGAACCCAAAACGCGTTTTAGTGCAGCATGCATGAGATGAGTTGCCGAGTGATTGTTTTCGATTGCCGAACGTCTGTCCAGATTCACAAAAGCTGCAAAAGGAATACTGAAGTCTTTCGGCAATGTATCTGCATAATGGATGATTAAACCATTTTCTTTCTTGGTGTCTGTTAGTTGAATGGATAAATCGGAATCGCCTACCAGATGTCCTGTATCCCCAACTTGCCCCCCACTTTCTGCATAAAATGGTGTTTTGTCTAAAACTAGTTGATATTGTTCTTTCCCTTTTGCACTTACTTTCCTATATTTTAGGATGCGGCATTCGGTAATTTGCTCATCATAACCCACAAATTCAACTTCATCACCTTCATTTACAATGATCCAGTCTCCTGTATCGGTGGTCGTTGCTGCACGGGAACGATTTTTTTGTTGTTGAAGTTCGATTTCGAATCCTTTTTTATCAACTGTCAGGCCCTTTTCCTGTGCCATTAATTCGGTCAAATCGATGGGGAAACCAAAGGTGTCGTACAATTCAAAAGCAAAGTCTCCAGCAATAATTCCATTATTGACCTCATAGCGCTCGAAACGTTGAATGCCCGTTGCCAGGGTTCTCAAAAAAGAAAGCTCTTCTTCTAAAATCACTTTCTGAACAAAATCTTGTTGTGCTTTCAATTCGGTGAAAACACCGTCGAATTGATCAGCTAAAATGGGCACTAGTTTATTTAAAAAAGGTTCTTTGAAATTCAAAAAGGTATATCCGTAGCGTACCGCCCGACGTAAAATACGACGGATCACATAGCCTGCTTTATTGTTGGAGGGCAATTGACCATCAGCAATAGCAAAAGCGATTGCTCGGATATGGTCGGCCATCACGCGCATGGCAACAGCTTTAGAACGATCCTCTTTGGAGGATTTGGCATCATCATGATAAGCAATACCGCTTTCTTTGGCTATAAATTGGATGAGCGGTTGAAATACGTCGGTATCATAGTTAGAACCTTTCTTCTGCAACACGCGTACCAAACGTTCTAGTCCCATTCCGGTATCCACATGTTTGGCGGGCAAAGCTTGCAACGAACCATCTTTTAGACGATTAAATTGGATAAATACATTGTTCCAAATTTCAATTACTTGCGGATGATCAGCATTCACCAGTGTTTTGCCATCCACCAACTTTTTCTCTTCTGGAGTACGACAATCTACATGGATTTCGGAGCACGGTCCACACGGACCTGTTTCACCCATTTCCCAGAAATTATCTTTTTTGTTTCCTAATAGTATTCGATCTTCTGCAATATGACGCTTCCAAAAATCGTAGGCCTCCTGATCTTTGGGTAAACCTTCTTTTTCATCCCCCTCAAAAACAGTGACATAGAGCTGATCTTTCGGTAGACCATACACTTCGGTTAAGAGTTCCCAACTCCAAGCGATGGCCTCTTCTTTAAAGTAGTCACCGAAACTCCAATTCCCGAGCATTTCGAACATGGTATGGTGGTAGGTATCAATGCCTACTTCCTCTAAGTCGTTGTGTTTGCCAGATACACGTAGACAACGTTGTGTATCCACTACTCGGGGGGATTTAATGGGTGCTTCCCCCAGAAAAAGATCTTTAAATTGATTCATACCCGCATTGGTAAACATCAATGTTGGATCATTTTTAATTACGATGGGTGCTGATGGTA
>Ga0214919_10005905_pt1 | contig 17057 bp, 20 predicted proteins | sample LL1503_MetaG_FD_177994 | JGI IMG/M metagenome (GOLD analysis project Ga0214919, IMG submission 177994) | Freshwater microbial communities from Lake Lanier, Atlanta, Georgia, United States - LL-1503 | ecosystem: Environmental > Aquatic > Freshwater > Lake | place: USA: Georgia | collected...
CCGACCTTGAGCCCGACAACTTTGCCGCCCGCATGGGCCTGTATTCGTTTGACGCCGGTACGCCGCTCACCGCGGGCACTTGGTTGGCCGCGCGTGCCGGGGCCCAATGCGCCCTGAGCGCGGCGCGGCACGTGGCCCTTGGCGGGCGCGTCGCCTTTGCCCTGAGCCGCCCGCCCGGCCACCATGCGGGGGCCGACTTTTTTGGTGGCTACTGCTTTTTAAATAACGCGGCGCTGGCCGCCCAGCATCTGCGCAGCAGCGGCCTTGCGCGCGTGGCGGTGCTGGACGTGGACTACCACCACGGCAACGGCACGCAGGCTATTTTTTACGAGTGCCCCGACGTGTTTTTTGCCAGCCTGCACGGCGACCCGCGTACCGAATACCCCTTCTTTTTGGGCCACGCCGACGAGACCGGCACCGGCGCGGGACTGGGCGCCAACCTCAACCTGCCCCTGCCGCGCGGCACCGACTTTGCGCGCTGGTCGCAAGCCCTAGAAGTGGCGCTGGCGGCGATTAACCGCTTTGGCGCGCAAGCGCTGGTGGTGTCGCTGGGTGTGGACACCTTTGCGGGCGACCCGATTTCTGGATTTGCGTTGCACAGTGACGACTACCTGCGCATGGGCGAACGCCTGGCCGCCATGGGCTTGCCCACGGTGCTGGTGTTTGAGGGCGGCTATGCGGTGGACGCGGTGGGGGTGAATGTGGTGAATGTGCTGCAGGGGTTTGCCTGAGTGCCCCGCTTTGGCGTTCGATGTTTTTGTATTTACAATAACCTATGAAAATCACCTTCGATCCCCGCAAGCGCGACGCCGCCTTGTCTGAGCGTGGGCTGAACTTTGAAGACGCGGCTGCAGTCTTCGCCGGTACAACGCTGGAGTTAGAAGACACGCGCGAGGACTACGGCGAGACGCGCATGAGCTGCTCCGGGACGTTGGAGGGCCGAATGGTCGTCGTGGGATACACACCGCGTGGCGCGGATCGCCATGTTTTCAGTATGAGGAAAGCCAATGACCGCGAACAAAGGCGCATCGCGCCGCTCCTTGAAGTCTGACCTGGCGCGGGTGGATGCGCACACCGTGGCGCCCGAGGAATACGACGAGCTGCCCGAACTCACCGACGCGATGTTGGCGCGGGCAACCGTCAACAAAGGCGGCAGGCCCGTTTCCGCTAATCCCCGTCAATTGATTTCTTTGCGCTTGCCTTCAGATGTGATCGCGCTCTGGAAGGCTACCGGGCCAGGGTGGCAGACGCGCATGGCGGAGCGTTTGAGCAAAGTGGGGTAGGTAGCGACTGTTGCCTCAGCGGGGTGGTGCCTGCCCCCATTACCCCCCCGGTGGGGTTTTTTGCCCCCCCTATCCCCCCAACCCCCTTTCCACCCCCACCGGGGCGGAAAGGGGGAGCGAACAGCCACATTTGGTTTCGTCGCTTCGGCTAGGGCACCACCGGCCACTGTTATGAACAATTCGCCGTCTGCGATTGCAGTGCGGGGGCCGATGGAAATGCCGCCAGTAGAAGGCTAGCCGACGCGACGAAACCAAATGTGGCTGTTAGCCCCCCCTCTCTCGCCCGCTGGGCGAGAGAGGGGTTGGGGGAGAGAGTGGGCAACAAAGGTAGAGCGTTTAAATCAAATATCCCGCCCGCCCCGCGCCCGCACCAACACCGCAGTCGCCAGCCCCGCCACCACCACCAACACCACCGGAAACCCCAGCCAAGGCGAAAAGTCAATCAAAGCCCCAGACATGGACGACGCCACCAGCGCCCCCAGCGTGTAGGCCAGCACCAGCACCGCCGTGCTGTTGACCAAGGTGATGCCGGCCTCGCGGCTGCTGATGTCGGTCATGGTGAGGGTGTACAAATTGCCACCGGCTGCGCCCCATACGGCGGCTATTGGCCACATCAGCCAAGGCGCATCCAACACACCGAAGAGGACAAAGGACGCCCCCAGCAGCAACGCCACCAGCGCAAGCATTACTGTGCGCCGGCCTTGCGCCGGATTTTCCAGGCAGTCGATTAGCATGCCTGTGGGGAATGCCAGCAACATGCCGCCCAGGCCGCTCACCGACACCAGCAAGGTGGCGGCGCCCGTGGGTAGCCCCAATGTCAGGCCATACAGCGGCAAGATGGACGCCAGCCCCAGCTCAAAGAAGCCGCCTACAAACCCGGCCAGCATGATGACCGGGTGCGCCGCCACCGCGTGCCTCAGGCCAGCAAAGCCGACTTTGGCCGAATCGGCGTCGTGCTCGGGCGGCGTGCGCGGCACCAGCGCCGTCCACGCCAGGCCCGTCACCATCAGGCCAATCACCAGCCATAGCGCATAGGGGCTTCCAGCGCCCAGCCAGGCCAAGAGCGCCGGGCCTATGACAAAGGTCAGGCCGATCATGGTGGCGTAGGCCCCGATGTAGCGACCGCGCTGCTCGGGCGGAGTGAATTCGGCAATAAAGGCCTCGGCCAGCACCCAGCGCAGGCCCCCGGCCACGCTGGCCAGCAGCTCCAGCGCAAACCAGATTTCCAGGCGCGTGGTCAGCAAAAAACCAAATGCGGTGGCCAGCGGCACGGTGGACGCCAGCCACAGCGCCCGCCGACGCCCGATGCGCCGGGTGATCTGCGAGGCAAAGGGCGTGATGATGAAAATGCCCAGCCACGATGTGGCGGCAAACAGCCCGGCCACGGTGTTGGATACATCGGCGCGGCGCAGCAGCAAAAGCAGCAGCGGCGAGAGCATGAAAATGCCCGTGAGCTGAAACAGGGTCGAACCAAAAATCGCCAGCAAACCCTGGCGCGATGCGGTGCGCACCGGCTGCACCGGGTTCAACCCGCGCTGCCCAGCGACAGCCCCGCGTGCTCGCGCAGCGGGTGGAAGTGGATTTTGGGAAAACGCTCTTGCGCAAGGCGCACGTCGTAGGGGCTGGTGCACAAATAGGCCAGGGTGTTGGCCGCGTCGCGCGCCATGCGCTGGGGGTACGCGTTGACAAAGTCCTGCAGCTCTTTGGGCGTGTCGGCGGTCACCCAGCGCGCGCCGGTGTACTGGCAGCCTTCCAGGCGAATGTCGGCGTCGTACTCGCCCTTCAAGCGGTGCTGCACCACTTCAAACTGCAGTTGGCCCACGGCGCCCAGCAGCATATTGCCGCCCATCTCGGGCTTGAACACCTGAATGGCGCCTTCTTCACCCAGCTGCGCCAGGCCTTGCTGCAATTGCTTGGTACGCAGCGGGTTGCGCAGCACCACGGTCATGAACAGCTCGGGCGCAAAAAACGGCAGGCCGGTGTATTGCAGGTTGATGCTGCCGTCGGTAATGGTGTCGCCCAGCTGCACGCCGCCGTGGGTGGTGAAGCCCACGATGTCGCCGGCATAGGCCTCTTCCACCGCCTCGCGGCGCTGGCTCATGAAGGTGACCACGCTGGTGGGGCGCAGCTCTTTGGCGGTGCGCATGACCTTGAGCTTCATGCCCGGCGTGTACTTGCCCGAGGCCATGCGCACAAAGGCGATGCGGTCGCGGTGGTTGGCGTCCATATTGGCCTGCACCTTGAACACTACGCCGCTGAACTGATCGTCCTCGGGCTGCATTACCTTGACGACCGGCACCTTGTTGACCAGCAGCGTGCTGGTGCGGCTTTGCGGCGCCGGCGCCAGATCGACCAGGGCGTCTAGCACCTCCATCACGCCAAAATTGTTCACGCCCGAGCCAAAAAACACCGGGGTTTGCTTGCCGGCCAAAAAGGCGGCGTGGTCCCAGGCGGGGGAGGCGCCGGTTGCCAGCTCCATGCTTTCTACAGCGCTGGTCCATTCATGGCCAAAGCGCTGTTGCAGCGCCTGGGGGTGCGACAGGGCAATGGCGTCAAAGTCCTGCGGCAGGCGCTCGCTGCCGCTCTCAAACACCGTCATGGCTTGGGTGCGCAGGTTGATGATGCCGCCAAACAGCTTGCCCTGACCCACCGGCCAGGTCATGGGCACGCAGGGCATGCCGAGTTCGCGCTCGATTTCGTCCAAGATGTCCAGCGGTTCGCGCACCTCGCGGTCCATCTTGTTGACGAAGGTGATGATGGGCGTGTTGCGCTGGCGGCAGACCTCAATCAGGCGGCGCGTCTGGGCTTCTACGCCGTTGGCTGCGTCAATCACCATCAGCGCCGCGTCCACGGCGGTGAGCACGCGGTAAGTGTCTTCCGAGAAGTCTTTGTGCCCCGGCGTGTCCAGCAGGTTGATGACGTGGTCGCGGTAGACCATCTGCATTACGCTGGATGCCACCGAAATGCCGCGCTGCTTCTCAATTTCCATCCAGTCGCTGGTGGCGTGGCGGCTGGCCTTGCGCGCTTTCACCGACCCGGCTATCTGGATCGCGCCCGAGAACAGCAAGAGCTTCTCGGTAAGCGTGGTCTTGCCCGCGTCCGGGTGGGAAATGATGGCGAACGTGCGGCGGCGGCGGGTTTCAGAGGCGAAGGACAAAGCGGGAATTTCCAGGTTCAGTCTTGCAGGTGGTGCGGAATGTCCGAGGCTTGGTGCAGCACGCGAACAATATGGATGTGTGGGTCCGGGTGTTGCAGATGTGCGAAATAAAACACCGCATAGGGAAACTTGTTGATCGTCCAAAACCGCAAGGGCGGTTGGGCGTCAGACACCGAATGCCGCGTGGAGCCTGTGGACGGATGGCGCTCAATATGGGCCAGGGCTTCGCCCACGGCGTCGCGAAAACGCTCCGCGAGCTGCAGGTTGGCGGCATCAAGATAGTAGGCAAAGGCTTGCTCCAGGTCGTCAGCGGCCCGGGCGAATAGCACCAGGCGCGTCACGTGGACTGCGGCAGCTTTGCGCCGCGTGCGGCCTCAATGCGCGCCGTCCAGCCCGTGCGCAAGGTGTCCCAGTTGCGTGCGTCCGGCCCCGAATCCAAACCGTCTTGTATCAGCGTCTTGAAGCGCTCCTGCGCCGCCCGTTCCTCGTCACGACGCACAAGGTCACGCACATATTCGCTGGCAGAACTGTAGCCACGGGCCTTGATTCGGCTGTCTACAAAGGCTTTGAGGTCTTCGGTCAGAGAGATGTTCATGGTCACGGTGCTCATGCCCCGGAGTTTAGCGGCTTGGCAAAGCTTGCCAATGGCTGGTGCTGGGAATCAAATTGCCCGGCGCGCTGTCCGCTATATTGCAGTTTTGGAAAGCAAGTTTGATTTTTTTGGAGAATGCTTTGGAAAAGTCTTGGAAAGAAGCCATCAAGCGAGTTTTGAAAGAGTCGGACGTGCCCCTGCACTACACCGAGATTTCAGACCATATTTTGGCGCGCGGCTATTACGCGACCGATGGGGCAACTCCGGCCGCCACCGTGAACGCGCAGCTTTCGTCCTCTGTCAAACACGATGGCGAAAAGTCCCCCTTTATTCGCGTCGGCAAAGGAATATTTGCGCTTCGAGGAGTGGCGGCAACTGCAGTTGCACTACTGCACGAGCCAAAAGCAGAAACGCCGGTGGTTGAAGCTGACGAGGAGTCGTCAGACTCCATCATTCATTCTTTTGGCATGTACTGGCAGCGAGACCTAGTTGTGTGGCGCAGCGACTTGAAAATGTTCGGCAAGCAGCAGGCACTTTCAAAGCCCGTGAATTTTGGAAAGCAAAAAGGAATCTACATCCTGTACGACCACCATACGGTCGTTTACGTTGGGCGTGCCATTGACCGGCCGTTGGGTAAGCGACTTCATGAGCACACCGTGGATCGGCTTGGCAGCAGGTGGAACCTTTTTTCTTGGTTTGGCCTTCTTGACGTGACGCAAGAGGGAAACCTTCGTGAGTCACCTTTCAATTCTTCCCTCGCTGCACTGGTAGCGACGCTGGAAGCGCTACTTATTGAGTCACTTGAGCCACCGCAAAACAGAAAGCGCGGAGACGACTTTTCCGCCATCGAGTACATCCAGGACATTGATCCAGAGCTCAAAGAGAGAGAAATTCAAAATACCCTTCGGTCGATTGAGCAAAAAATGCGAGGTGGAGCATGAAACATTCATTCTGTATTCCAAGCATGCCCGCACGCCAAACCTGCTTCGTGTCTGGAATGGGGCAATCTTTGTATTGACGATTTGGAAGTCGCACATGCAGATCGAACCCAAGATCAAAGGCCCCGCGTCTTACTTTCCCTCCATTGAAAAAACGTATGGCCAGCCCATTGCGCATTGGCTTGCCATTCTTGAGGCCGCCGGGCAACACAAGCATATGGAATATGTGGCCCTGCTTAAGTCGGCGCATCAGCTCGGCCATGGCCACGCCAATGCCTTAGTGGCTTACTTTTTGGCGCAAAAGTAGTCTGTCGCAGACGCCGCCATGGGTTAGCGCATGCTAAAACGGCGCCTCAACAATGCCCCTGCCGCGTCCCGGCAACGACTCCCCATGCGCATCCTGATCCCCGACAACAAAAAACTCGTCCATGCGATGGACATCTCCATCCGCTGGGGTGACATGGACGCCATGGGCCATGTCAACAACACGGTCTACTTTCGCTACCTGGAAACTGCGCGCATCGATTGGATGTGCTCCATTGGTTGCAACCCCGACCCCAGCGGCCAGGGGCCGGTGATCCTGAACGCGTTTTGCAACTTCTACAAGCAGCTCGAATACCCCGGCGACGTACGCGTGAAACTCTACGTGAGCGACTCCGCGCGCACCACGTTTGAAACTTGGGGCACGATGGAACGCGTCGACCAAGCGGGCGTGGTCAGCGCGGCAGGCGGCGCTACCGTGGTGTGGGTGGATTTCCCCAGCCAAAAAGCCGTGGACTTGCCGCAATGGATGCGCGACATCGTGGCCTGATCGGCGGCATTCGCAAACCCGCTAGAATTCGCCCACCTTGAGGAGCGATGCAGTTCACGCAATGTGAATGAGGCTCAGGGTACAGGGGCACCGTCCCCTGCCAGTTACAACTGCGCTCACCCACTGTGGTCTTGTGTGGTGAGTTTTCCCTCTCTCTACAAGCGCGGTGGTTTTCAAAATGTACTTTTTGGAGCCTCTGTAATGAATGCTGTACTCAAACCCGTAAAGAAATCCTCTGCAAAATCTGCCGCCAAAGTCCTCAAGCTGGTGCGCGCACCAGCCGCTGCGGCGGTTGCGGACTATGTGGTCGCCGACCTGACCCTGGCACCCTGGGGTCGCAAAGAACTCACCATCGCCGAAACCGAGATGCCTGGCCTCATGGCCATTCGTGAAGAATTCGCCCAGGCGCAGCCGCTCAAGGGCGCACGCATCACCGGCTCGCTGCACATGACAATCCAGACCGGTGTGCTGGTCGAGACCCTGCAAGCCCTGGGCGCCGACGTCCGCTGGGCGTCCTGCAACATCTTCTCCACCCAAGACCACGCCGCGGCCGCCTTGGTGGCCGCAGGAACGCCGGTGTTTGCCTACAAGGGCGAGACGCTGGACGACTACTGGGATTACACGCACCGCATTTTTGAATTTGGTGGCCGCAAAGGTACCGCAGCCGAAGGCCCCAACATGATTTTGGACGACGGCGGCGACGCCACACTCCTGATGCACCTGGGCACCAGGGCCGAAAAAGACCTCAAAGTGCTGGCCAAGCCCGGTAGCGAAGAAGAAATTTGCCTTTTTAACTCCATCAAGGCAAAGCTCAAGGTTGATCCCACCTGGTACAGCCGCCGCCTGAAGAACATCATCGGCGTAACCGAAGAGACCACCACCGGCGTGCTGCGACTCAATGAAATGGCCGCACGTGGCGACCTCGCTTTCCGCGCCATCAACGTCAACGATTCGGTGACCAAAAGCAAGTTTGACAACCTATACGGCTGCCGTGAGTCCTTGGTCGACGCCATCAAGCGCGCCACCGACGTGATGATTGCTGGAAAAGTGGCACTGGTCGCTGGCTACGGGGATGTGGGCAAGGGTTCGGCCCAGGCGCTGCGCGCGCTGTCCGCCCAAGTATGGGTGACCGAGGTCGACCCCATCAACGCACTGCAAGCGGCCATGGAAGGCTACAAAGTCGTCACCATGGAATACGCCGCCGACAAGGCTGACATCTTCGTGTCGGCAACTGGCAACAAAAACGTCATTACCTACAAGCACATGGCGGCCATGAAAGACCAAGCCATCGTTTGCAACATCGGCCACTTTGACAACGAGATTGATGTGTCATCTTTGTCCAAGTGCAAATGGGAAGAGATCAAACCCCAGGTGGACCACGTGATTTTTCCGGCCACCAAAGGCAAAGCGGGCAAGCCCGAGAAGCGCATCATCCTTTTGGCCAAAGGACGCCTGGTGAACTTGGGTTGCGGCACTGGCCACCCCAGCTTTGTCATGTCGTCTAGCTTTGCCAACCAAACGATTGCACAAATCGAGCTCTTCACCAAGCCCAAGGCCTACAAAGCCGGCCACGTTTATGTGCTGCCCAAGCACCTGGACGAAAAAGTGGCGCGCCTGCACCTGAAGAAAGTCGGCGCCATGCTGACCGAACTCACGGACGAGCAAGCGGCCTACATCGGCGTGAGCAAGGCGGGCCCCTACAAAGCGGATACCTACCGGTATTGATGTCCCACTGAATGCGCATTGACCAACTGCTGGTGCAACTCCAGCTTGCCAGCACCCGTTCCCAGGCCCAGCGCCTGATTGCAGATGGGGTGGAGTGGCAGCAAGGCGACACCTGGAAACGGGTGGCAAAAAATGGTGATGACGTGCCCGAAGACGCTGCGGTGCGGCTGCTCAATGACGCCGAGGCACGCTATGTGTCGCGCGGCGGCTTGAAGCTTGAAGCTGCGCTGGTGCGTTTGGGGCTGAACGTCACCGCTTTTGCATGCCTGGATGTGGGTCAGTCCACGGGCGGTTTTACCGACTGCCTGTTGCAGCATGGCGCGGTGTCGGTGGTGGGAGTGGATGTGGGCAGCGCCCAACTCCACCCCCAACTGCGCACCGACCCGCGCGTGCTGTGCGTGGAAGGGGTCAATGCCCGTGGCTTGGTAGCCGACGATCTGGTCGCCGCTTACCAAGACAGTGTGGGCGTGGATGGCATGTTCGACGATGACGAAGCCTTGGACGAAGACGGCTTGCGTGGGGAGGATGAAACTTCTCGCGCAGCCGACCCACCGAGCCAAAGCTTTGTTCCCGCGTTTGATCTGGTGGTGGCGGACCTGTCCTTCATCTCCCAAACGCTGGTATTGCCCGCCGTGGTGCCGCTGCTCAAAGCGGGTGGCACCTTGCTGACCCTGGTCAAGCCGCAGTTTGAACTGCAGCCAGGCCAAGTGGGCAAAGGCGGCATTGTCAAAGACGCATCCATGTACCTGCTGGTGGAGCAGCGCGTGCGAGACGCATGCGCTGACCTGGGCCTCACGGTCACCGCGTGGTTCGATTCGCCCATTACTGGAGGCGACGGCAACCGCGAATTCTTTATTTGCGCCCACAAACCGGGCGAAACCGCACTATCCGAATGAGAACGCCATGTTTTCTACCCCCCGAATTCCAGTCAGTCTGGAATTCTTCCCCCCCAAGACGCCAGAAGGGGCAGACAAGCTGCGCCTAACGCGCCAGCAACTCTATCCTCTGCAACCGTCTTTTTGCTCCGTCACCTTTGGTGCGGGCGGCTCCACGCAAGCAGGCACCTTCCAATCGGTGGCTGAAATCCTGGCCGAAGGCGTATCTGCGGCCTCGCACTTCACCTGCATCGACGCCACGCGTGAGACGGTGCGCTCGCAGCTAGCGACTCTCAAAGCCATGGGCATCAAACGCCTGGTGGCCTTGCGGGGCGACTGGCCTGACAACTACAGTGCTGGCGATTTTGAGTACGCCTCGGACCTCGTCGCATTCATTCGTGCGGAGACTGGCGACTACTTTCACATCGAGGTGGCCTGCTACCCTGAAACGCACCCCCAAGCACACAGCCCGCAAGCGGACATCGCCGCGCTGCTTGCCAAGGTTCGCGCTGGTGCCGATTCGGCCATCACTCAGTACTTTTACAACTCAGATGCATATTTCCGGTTTTTAGAAGATGCGCAGGCGCAGGGCGTGCACATTCCCCTGGTTCCTGGAATCTTGCCGATCTCCAGCGCGGCCCAATTGTTGCGCTTTTCAGAGGCGTGCGGCGCGGAGATTCCACGCTGGATTCGCCTGCGTTTGCTCAGCTATGGCGACGACGTGGAGTCCATCAAGGCTTTCGGCCTGGAAGTGGTGACCGACTTGTGCGAGCAGTTGCGTGCGGGCGGCGCGCCGTCGCTGCATTTCTACACCCTCAACCAAAGTGCGCCCACGCTGTCGATTTGTGAAGATCTTGGGTTGCTCCCCCCCACTCAGACTGCCCTGGCACGGGTGGGATAAGGGCGACCCTGGCGCCGGGGCCAGGTTTAGCCGCCCGACTCCAGCGTATGCGCGGCGTGCTGGTCTTGCCCCAGTAGGTTTGCGAGTTGGGGCAAGGCGTCCTTGAGTGCGGCTTTGAGCGTGAACGGCGGGTTGATCAGAAACACGCCGCTCGCCGGTAGGCCAGGGCGAATGGTTTCGCCTTCATCGTCGTGCAGCAGCTTGCTGGACTTGACGGTTAGCGTGGCTTCCAGCCAGCTTTTGCCCGCACGCACCGCCAGGGTTTTGAGCTTGCGCGGCAGGTCATGTGCCTCGGGGCGGGGAATAAGGGGGTACCAAACGGCGTAGGTGCCAGTGGCAAACCGCACCAGCGCATCGGCCACCATGGCCTGTACGCGGGCGTAGTCATGTTTGATCTCGTAGCTGGGATCGCAAAACAGCAGCGCGCGGCGTGAGGGTGGTGGCAGGAACTTCTTCACGCCCTCAAAGCCGTCTTCCAGCGCGATGGCCACCTGACGCCCAGCCTCTAACTGGGCGATATTGGCCGACAGCGTTTTGGCGTCGGTGGGGTGCAGTTCAAACAGTTTGAGCTTGTCGCGCCCTCGCAGGTGCTGCTGCACGATGAAGGGCGAGCCCGGATACACCTTCCATTGACCGGCTGAATTAAAGCTGGCCACCATATCGATGTAATCCTGCACTGCGGTGGCCAGTGGCGCGGTCGGCTTGGCGGCCACCAGCTTCAAAAACCCTTGGGCGGCCTCGGCGCTGGTTTGGGCGTAGTCGCCGTCCAGGCGGTAAAGGCCCGCGCCGGCGTGTGTATCAAACACGGTAAAGGGCGTCTCTTTTTGCGCCATGTGCTTGAGCACCGCGAGCAATACGGTGTGTTTGAGCACGTCGGCGTGGTTGCCGGCGTGAAAGGCGTGTCGGTAGCTGAACATAGCCGGTGATGGTAACCGGCGGCAGTGCCGACGAAGAGGAAATAGGGCCCACAGAGCTAAATCCCTTATACTGGCGGGCTTCGCAGCGCTTTAGTGGCTCCGCGGCGAAGTTTTACACCCCACCTAAGAGGCTCCCGGTAGTGGAGCGCCGACCGTGGAAAAGAGCCCTGCAAACCCTTCTTCAGAAGAGAAAACTCATGTCAACTTTCAGCGCAAAACCCGCTGAGGTCGTGCACGAGTGGTTTGTGCTTGACGCGACCGATAAGGTCCTCGGAAGAGTAGCCAGCGAAGTTGCTCTCCGTTTGCGCGGCAAACACAAGGCCATTTACACGCCTCACGTCGATACCGGCGACTACATTGTCGTCATCAACGCAGCCCAGCTGCGCGTCACGGGCGCTAAGTCCATTGACAAGGTGTACTACAGCCACTCCGGCTACCCCGGTGGTATTTCCGCCATCAACTTTCGCGACATGCAAGCCAAATTCCCTGGCCGCGCTTTGGAAAAAGCCGTCAAGGGCATGCTGCCAAAAGGCCCTCTGGGCTACGCGATGATCAAGAAACTCAAGGTTTATGGCGGTGCTGAGCATCCCCATACCGCCCAGCAGCCCAAAGTGCTGGAAATCCCAGGAGCAGGCAAATGATCGGTGATTGGAACAACGGAACTGGCCGTCGCAAATCCAGCGTCGCCCGTGTTTTCCTGAAAAAAGGCTCCGGCCAGATCGTGGTCAATGGCAAAGCCATTGAGAACTTTTTTGGTCGCGCCACCTCGATCATGATCTGCAAGCAACCTCTGCTGCTGACCAACCATGCCGAAACCTTCGACATCATGGTCAACGTGGCCGGTGGCGGCGAGTCGGGTCAAGCCGGTGCTACACGCCACGGCATTACCCGCGCCCTGATCGACTACGATGCAACGCTCAAGCCCATGCTGAGCCAAGCCGGCTTCGTGACGCGTGACGCGCGCGAAGTCGAACGTAAGAAGGTCGGCTTCCACGGTGCACGCCGTCGCAAGCAGTTCTCCAAGCGTTAATCCCGCACCGCGAATGCAAAAAGGCCGCCCGGGCACTGCTTGGGCGGTTTTTTGTTTTAAGGGAGGTCATATTCGTGCGATTTCGACTATTACGCCGCCGCCTGACCATTAGCGCCCCGCGCATGTCGGTGCGCAGCGCTTTACCTTGGCCGGTACGCTGGGCCATGGTGGCTTTGGTGTTTGGTTTTTGCGCCGCTATTGGCTTATGGGCGTTTGAATTTGGTCGTGACATTGCAGGCCTGGAAAACGGAAGCCAGGCTGAACTGCTGCAATTGCGTATCCAGACCAAAACCATGAAAGCTGAACTCGAGGAGGCCAAAGAACAGCGGATTCAGGCTCAATCGATCGCCAATACGGCAGGCGCTTTGGTGGCGGCAGAAAAAGCATCCACCGAGCGCATCGCCTCGCAGGTCAAGCAGCTCGAAGAAGATAACCGCCGCCTGCGTGACGACCTTGGGTTTTTCGAAAAACTGATTCCGGCCGCTTCTGCGGATCCGGTGGCGATCCGGGGCCTGCAGGCTGAGTCGCTGGATAATGGCAAAATTCGATGGCAGGTGTTAGTGATTCAAAACAAAAAGAACGCGCCGGAGCTGGTGGGCTTGCTGGAGGTTAGTTTTAGCGGCACTCTTAACGGGAAACCCTGGAATAGCGCTCAACCCGGCGCCAGCGCAGCACTCAAGGTTTTGCAGTACGGGCGTTTGGAGGGGACTTTTGAAGTGCCCGCCCAGGTGCTGGTAAAGGGAGTCACCGCGCGGGTGCTGGAGGGCACCGTGGTACGGGCCACCCATTCGATCAAGCTGTAGGCGCCAGGTCAAACCCGTTTAACCCACAAAAGGACTGCGATGTTCAACAAAAAGAAGCAACCGCCACTCAAAAGTTTGGTCGCACAAGGCGCGCGTGTGGTGGGCGACATCTATTTCGCCGAAGGGCTGCGGGTGGAGTGTGAGATCGTCGGCAATATTTCCCCGGTAGACGGCAATGCCAGTATTTTGGTGATTGCGGAGTCGGCGGCTGTTACCGGTGCGATCTTGGCCGACCACATCATCATCAATGGCAGTGTCAAGGGTGCGGTGAAAGCGCGTTTGATGCTCGAACTCCAACCCAATGCCCGTATTGAGGGTGATGTGGAATATGGCGCCCTTGAAATGCACCAGGGCGCCCTGATTGCCGGCCGACTCACTCCCCTGGTGGGTTCTGTGGCAAAGCCCACACTGGCATCCGAGTCAATTGGGGATTGAAACGATTCCCGAGTAAACTACTTTACTATTACGTATTCCCCCATTTTTCGGAGTTACCAATGAGCGCCCTTGCAGAGTCCATGCCCACGGAAATGCCCGCCCCCATCTTGTTTACCGACAGCGCAGCCGCCAAAGTGGCCGACCTGATCGCCGAAGAGGGCAATAACGAACTCAAATTGCGTGTATTTGTGCAGGGTGGTGGATGCTCCGGCTTCCAGTACGGCTTTACTTTTGACGAAATCACCAACGAAGACGACACCACCATGACCAAAAATGGCGTGTCCCTGCTGATTGACGCGATGAGCTACCAGTATTTGGTTGGTGCCGAGATCGACTACAAAGAAGACCTGCAAGGCGCGCAGTTCGTGATCAAAAACCCGAATGCGACCACCACATGCGGTTGCGGCTCGTCGTTCTCGACCTAAGGCCCGTAGCCGACAAAAGCAAGTTAAGCCGGGTAAACGGCTCCCAAGATACGGGCGCCTTGTGCGCCCGTAACGCTTGGCAGACTGGCCGCTTTACGCAGCACCGTTTGCTGCGCTAGCCAGGCAAAAGCCAGCGCTTCCACTTCCGTTGGGGACACGCCCACATCAGCAGAGCTGCAAACCGATGCCCAACCTAGGGCGGCTTGCAGTCTTTGCATCAGGCCATCGTTATGCGCACCACCGCCGCACACTATCAGCATTTCGCAGGCCTGTGGTCCCCATTGCAAGGCGCGCGCGCAGGCCCAGGCGGTCAGCTGCGTCAGCGTGGCCTGAACGTCCTTAGCCGCAAGCTCTTCAAACCCCTGAAGGCGCTGGTGCAGCCAAGGCATGTTGAACAGGTCGCGCCCGGTGCTTTTGGGCGGCGGTTTGGCAAAAAACGCATCGTCTTGCATAGCCGCTAGCAGCCCCGTGTGCACTGCGCCGGTCGCGCCCCACTGGCCCCGGTTATCAAATGCCGCGCCTGTGTGCAACTGGCACCAGGCGTCCATCAGCGCATTGCCCGGTCCGCAGTCAAAGCCAATCAGCGGTGCCTCTGTTGATGTTTGTGCGCTGGGCAGAAGCGTGATGTTGGAGATGCCGCCGATATTGAGTACCGCCCGCACTTGGCTAGCGTGGCCAAAGGCCGCACGGTGAAACGGCGGAACCAGCGGCGCGCCCTGCCCACCGGCTGCCACGTCGCGGCTGCGAAAGTCGGCCACGACGTCGATGCCGCACAGTTCTGCCAGCAAGGCTGGCTGGTTGAGCTGCAGGGTGTAGCCGGTGCCGTCAAATGCTTGCGGGCGGTGGCGCACTGTCTGCCCGTGCGCGCCTATGGCAGTCACGTCGTGGGCTTGCAACTGGCTGCTGGCCAATAAGTCAGCCACCACCTGCGCATAGATTCGCACCAGCGCATTGGCTGCTAAGGCGGCACGGTGCAGTTCGTTATCGCCGGGGGCATTGAGGGCCAGAAGTTCAGCACGCAGTGCTGGCGGGAAGGGTCTGCTGGCGCTGGCCCGCACGCAGGCGGGTCCGCTCGCATCATCGAAGTTGGCCAGCACGCCGTCGACACCGTCCATGGAGGTGCCCGACATCAGGCCGATGAACATCGCCCGCGTTCGCACTGGCTACGCCCTTTATTGGACGTTGCCGACTTGCACCTGCGCGGTAGCGCTGAGTTGCGCTCGCACCGATTGCGCGGCCTTGTCAAACAGCGGCTTGACTGACGTTGCTAAGGGCACGGAGGTGTTAGCGCGAGCTAAGGTGAGCGGATCTTTATGCACGCCGTTCACCCGAAACTCAAAATGCAGATGTGGTCCTGTGGCCCACCCCGTAGCGCCTACCAGACCAATGTTTTCAGCTTGCTGCACCCGCTGCCCGGCGTGCACATTGATTTTGCTCAAGTGCGCGTAAACGGTAGTGTTGCTGCCATTGTGTTTCACGATGACTACATTACCAAAGCCGTTTTGCACCCCGGCAAACTCGACCACACCATCGCCTACGGTGCGCACCGGCGTACCGGTGGCTGCGCCATAGTCGACGCCCAAGTGTGCGCGCCAGGTTTGCAAAATGGGGTGGAAGCGCATGGCAAAACCGCTGGTAACGCGAGAAAACACCATTGGCGACGCCAAGAATGCGCGGCGCAAGCTTTCGCCCGCCAGCGTGTAGTAACTGCCTTTGGCCCGGGCTATGGCAGCTGGCTGACCGGCGACCACTGGTTCTTGGAACCACATGGCCTGGAAGGTTTTTCCGGCGTTGACAAATTCGGTGCTGAGTACGCGCCCGGCACGCAGGGGTTCGCCGTCGCCTTCGAGCGTCTCATAGACTACAGAAAAGCGGTCGCCCTTGCGCAGCGCGCGGTGGAAGTCAATGTCACCGGAGAAAATTTCCGCCATTTGCACCGCAATGGCGTCAGGAATGCGTGCGTCGTCGGTGGCCGCGAAAAGCGAGGACAAGATGGTGCCGCTGGCCATGCGCGTACTCACGCTCAAGGGCGCCGTCTCCAGCTTTGAGGTGTAGCCCTGCTCGGACTTGGTGATGGTCAGTCGCTTGAAGTTGCCGTCCTCCTCGGGGCTCCAGCGCGCGCTCAAGGACACAAGGGCGCTTCGCTCGTCCACTTCGGCGTTCACGCTGCGTCCGGCGCGGCCCATCAGGGTTTGTTGCACTAGCCGGTCGCTGCGCAAAAAGGCTGCTGCGCTGGCGTCTGCCACCCCCAGGCGCTTAAGAAGTATGTCGGCGGTGTCAGTGCTGCGGGTCAGGTCGGTCCGATATAAGCGCATGGTCTGAGTGGCCAAGGCGTCCAATTGCGGTTCCAGGGACAGGGGCTGCACCGACTCTACGACCGTGCGTTGGGTCAGGGGAGAGGCGTCTGGGGCCAAGGTGGCAACGGCAAAGCTGGCGCCAGCGCCGCCCAGCAGTAGCGCGGCCACACCGGCCAGCACACGCTGGGGGTGTTGCCGCAGTGCCCGGACTGCCCGCATTGCGGCAGCTTGCACGTTTGCAGATAGTTGAAAACTCAAATCGGGGCTCCTGGCAGGGCCGGGGACCGTCGTAGGACACCGCGCCGGGGTGCACGTCGGCGGTGACTAAAATCGTCAGCACAAGCCACAACGCGCGTGAAATTCAAGGACCAGTATATCGGGCTTCAAAATTTGTCCGAAAAAGCGGCAGCCTTTCCCAGCCCCACACCAACTTTATGACCCAAGCAAGCCATTCCGCCCATTCCATCACCGACCGCGTGCGCGAGGCGCTCGCCGTGTCCCTGCGCGGTTGCGATGAACTGATTCCCCAGGAAGAATGGGTGAAAAAGCTGGCCCGCTCCGAGGCCACCGGCAAACCGCTGCGGATCAAGCTCGGGCTGGACCCGACCGCCCCTGACATCCACCTGGGCCACACCGTGGTGCTGAACAAAATGCGCCAGTTGCAGGACCTGGGCCATACGGTGATTTTTTTGATTGGCGACTTCACCAGCATGATTGGCGACCCGTCCGGGCGCAATACCACCCGCCCGCCGCTGACTGCCGAGCAAATCAGGGAAAACGCCGAGACCTATTACAAACAAGCCAGCCTGGTTCTGGACCCGGCCAAGACCGAGATCCGCTACAACAGCGAGTGGAGCGACCCGTTGGG
>Ga0214919_10005906_pt1 | contig 17057 bp, 24 predicted proteins | sample LL1503_MetaG_FD_177994 | JGI IMG/M metagenome (GOLD analysis project Ga0214919, IMG submission 177994) | Freshwater microbial communities from Lake Lanier, Atlanta, Georgia, United States - LL-1503 | ecosystem: Environmental > Aquatic > Freshwater > Lake | place: USA: Georgia | collected...
TCAACATCTGTGTCATATGGTATGAATCCACATGAGAACTAGTTTTATAGTTGTTATCACGAAGAAATATACCGTTGTTTAAAATAGGTGTACTCATTTTGTTTTTGTTTTGTTTTAATTGTTAATCTTATCTTTTAAATATGTTTGTCTGTCTTTGTATTTTTCTAGGAGCATCTTGTGCATCAGTGTTAACTGAAGAAGTTGCTTTGTTTTTTGATTGTTCTGTTTTTAATTGTCTCACTGTATCCACTGTTGCTTCATTCTTACCTTGTCTTATTAAGTTTGCTCTGTAATCATCAGGATTAGAAAGTAACCAAAGAGCTTCTGCAATTAAATCATATCTTGGTTTAACATATTGATGTTGCTCTAATAAATGTCCTAATAGATTTGTAGGATTACCATTCATAGAATTGTAGTGAGGAGAAGTTAACCCGTTATACAAAAAGGATTGTACCTTTTTATCCAATTTTATACCATTTAATTCCCCAGGTCTAAGGGCTTCAAATACATTTTGAACATATGCGTCAGCAGCTTGTTCTTGTTGTTTTTTAACAATTTCTTGTTGAGCAAGTTTGTTTTGAACCATCTCTTCTTGCATTAAATCAAGTTTTGGTTTAAACTGTTTAGCTTTCTTTTCAATTTGACCAAGGTCTTTCCAGTTAGTTACTTCTTCTTCAATCTCTTCGTTATCTCCAAAATTGGTAGCTTGAAGATAAGATCTTACAATCATTTCTTGATCATCTTCATTTGTAGGGTCCATTTCTTTAACCTGTTCAACTTGAGACAACACTTGAAATAATCCTTTAAGATCATTACCACCATCTGCTACATATTTAGCAGCATATTGTAATTCTTCTGGAAGACTTCCAAAAAATTCTGCTGGTGTATTAGAAGCAACCTCTTGTCTTATATTACTAACATTTGCTTGCCACAATTCATCAATATCTTTTTCATTCAAAGAGCTTAAGTAATCATCTAAAGTTTGTTTGGTTTCATCATAATCATCAAACACAAACATGTCTTTAGACTCTATTCTTTTTTTAAGAAATCCTACTAATCCAGATTTATCTGTTTTAGGTCTTCCTTTTGTTTTTTCATCTTCAATATCTTCATCTTCTTGATGATCTATTTTGATGTCATCTAATAATTCTTTAATTTCTTCTGCTTTGGTAACTTCTTTTTCATCTAAGAAAGACATATCTGTTTTTGTGTTTCCACTAAAGATATTAGGTTTCTCTTCTGTCTTTTCAGGAACAATTACTGAATCTGCTCCAGGGGTACCTAACCAGCTATCAATATCAAGATCTACTTTTTCTACAGATGTCTTTACATCTGGGTTTGTTTCATTGGTTTCCATGTGTAATATTGGTTTATATTTACAATAATAATATACGATTTAAACTCTAAAGATTTATAATTATGTTTCATTATGATAAAATCTTATGTATAATAAAGCTATAATCTAAAGTCCTTATTTATAATCATCATTATTTTTTATTATTTTTAGCTTTGACATCGTATTTATTTTTAAATTTGATTATATCTAAAACACATTCCATGTGTCTTTTTTGATTTTCCTTTACATACTTTTGTGATATGAGTATTAAATATATTATAGTATCTTCCTGCTTCTGTTGCTGACTCAAAAGATTTATTTATACTACCATCATCATTTAAACTTACTACAGGTTTTTTAATACTATTTATTAAATTATTTACTAATTCTGGATTATTTTGAAATCGTATTTTCATTTTTTCAGAATGATTTTTTCCTATTTGTTTTCTTTTTTCATCTGATAAATGAGAATATCCAAATTTAGTTACCCCTAATTTATGTTGTTCTTTCATAAATACAGAATGTATTTTATGTTTTTCTGACCATAGTATTGAAGTTTTTAATGTTTCTTTTCTTTTAATTTTTGAACATTCATTTGCTTTATACCCTTCCGCTCCTTCTCCTCCCATGGTTGCATTTTTTAAATTACATCCAATTGCTTTAAATAATCTTATATAACCTTGTTCTGCTTGAATCCATATAGAATTATCTACCTCATCAATAACTTCAATTATAGGAACAACTCCTTTTTTATATAAATTTTTTATCCAACTATTTAATTTATTTAATCTGCCAGTTTTTCTTTTAAAATTATGTTTATGTTGGGCATATCTTTTATTAATATGATGTACTGTTTTACCTACATATTTAATATCTAAAGTAAAAGGATCTTTTAAAACATATATTGAAACCATTATTTTTTCTTTTTATCAGCTTTAATTTCATATTGTGTTTTATTGGTTCTGGCTATCTCTAACTGTTTATTTGCTATTTCTTGCTGAGATTGCATCTTTTGTCTTTCCATATCTAATTTTTGTTCTCCAAGTTTTGTCTTATTTACTTCTTGTTCTCTTTTAAAATTAGTAGTGTCAATATAATTTTGTTGTTTTTGTATACCAGCCATTGCATCTTGATAATCAGATATTTGATTTTGATTAATATCAGAAGCAGACCCATAACCAGCAGCTTTAATTTGAGCTTCAAGTATTTTAGCTTCTCTATCTTTATCATTTTGTTCAGCATCAAATTTCTGTCTCATTTGTTCTTGTTGCATAGCAGCTTGCTCTTGTTGTTGTTGTAACTCTTGTTGGTGTTGTTGTTCTTGTTGTCTAATAGCATTAGCTTTTTCTTCAGATGCTTTAAGAACATTAGTCAATTCGGCCATAGAATCAGCTTTAATAACATTACCAAGTTCATATATACTAGCTCCTGTAGTATTATTATTTATGGCCAAAGATTTAAGTTGATCCATAATAGCCCTTGTATTAGTCTTAGTAGTACAGAATATATTTAAATCTCTTAATAATAAATTTGTACCATTAAGTTGAAAATTAACTTTTTCATCTGCTGTTGTAATATACTGAAGTCTTATAGAAGGTTTTGTAGAATTATAATATTGAGCAAGTTCAGTTCTCATTTGATGAACTCTAGGCATTAAATTATCACTATGTTGAACAAAATATACTTCTGTTTGATTGTAAGAAGCATTCAATGCTTGTTCTGCTCCTGTAGCAGTTTCTTGTGAAATTTGTTGCCCCATTCTTTGAAGAGTGATACCTATACTTTCAAATGCTTGTTGTTTAAAATAATTGGCCAATTGAATTCTTGACATCAATCTTTTACTTTGTTCTAAATCTAAAGACTGGTAATGTTGAAAATTAAGTGCATTTTCTGTATTTGAAATAGATGTATCTAATGGAAGCATTTGAAAATTCTTCATTGCTAAATAAGCATTAGATAAATTATTTTTACCCCAATCTTCCCCCATAGAATGTCTAGGAAGAGCATTTTGATCAAATACAATTATGGTACCTAACTCATCAATTAATATATCAGCTATTTGATTATTCACCATATTATACCCAAGCTGGAAAGGTTTCATTAAATCTACCATTGCTACAGAACGTGTATTTCTATCAGAGAATACAGCCCCCTCTACAGGAGGTTTACAACCATACAATGTTGTATCCCCTTTAAATTGAAATGGAATTCTACCTGGTTTACCACCATTTAAACCTAAATATAATGGATCTAAACTACCAGTACTTGTATTCCCATTTAAAAATACCGGTCTATTTGGACCAATTTTAACACCACCATATGTTTCATTAATCCATATCCAATCAATATGTTCCCCAAAAACTAAATTATCTTTAGATTTTTCCTTATACAATGTGTTATCATATAATGGTTTATCAGTAATTTTATAATTTTCTACAACTATATCTTGAATCAATTCACCAAGTTCAGTAATTTTAGTAAGATGTCCAACTCTTCTTTGAGATTTCCAATATACCGTTGTACAACGTAATAAATGACTATTACCCCAATCCATTAAATCTTCTGATTCATTTAATATCATTTGTACAATATCACCATTCATTCTACTAGCTTCATAAGTACTCATAAATTGCCTATATGCTAAACCAGGACCTTGTGTATTCCAATCATGAGATTTAGTACCATCATAATAAGAACCATCATTTTGCATACCAGGGACAAGATAACCAGCAGATCTTGATGGATAAATATTTTCTAAAGAAATTAATTGTTCTTCATTCATCATCCATCCATATTTATCTATAACATCAGCTACAGTAAGTAAATCAATATTACCTACCCAATGGGATTCAGATATATATCTACTAGAAGCTGATTTATGATAGAATACTTGTACTGGGTTCCAAAGTTCAATATCATAATCATCTTCTCCCATTCTAAAATGCCAAAATTCTCTATCCGTAATAAGCATATCACGAAAAGCACGTTCTTCTAATTCATCAATATGAAATCTTTCTGTATCCACGTAATGTTGATGAGTGGCCCATTCTTCATAAATATTTCTATAACTTTTTTTAAAAAAACCTTCAATTTCAGGAAGAGACTTTAATTTTTCAGGAGTCATTTCCTGTTTAAACTCATCAGAATTAGGATCCATTCCCATATTAACAAGCTTCTCCATCATTTTACTTTGTGCTTTTTGCATAAGCACTTGTTCTATCATATCCTTTTTTTCTTCTAACATTTCATTATATGATAGATCATCAACTGTTCTGAACATTATTCTAGAAGCTCTCTTACTAAATTCAGAACATAAAACATTGATAACATTGGGAATAATAGGATAGAATTTTAACTCAAATGCTGATTCATCTTCTTTAGTCAACATTTCAATCATATCTGCATTGGGATTATTTTCTTCTACAATATAATCTGTTTTATCAATGATACCTTTAGCAAGTTTGTAATTTTTAAGAAGTCTTGTTGAATTACGTCTAAGCTGTTTCATACCTTGCCATTCAAGCCAATCAAGATTATTTGCTTTCCAATTATCATCCTTTTCAGATTCTAGTAAGAATTGAATTGGCTGTTGTAAGCTTAAAAGTTTATTGTATTCCGTTTTTTTACCTTTGACTAAATCTAAAGCATTATATATTTGCATATTAAATAAATTTAAAATTATTTTTTTGTTCTCTTACCCATCTACCAAAAGTACTAAGCGGTATATTATAAAATGCAGATGCTTCATTTAAAGAATTAAACGATTTATTATTAAAAATATTTATAACCTTTTTACATTTTTTTTCAGATAATTTTTGTTTATGTAATTTTGTAAACTTAATTCCTAATCTACTATTAGATATTTTAAGTTTTGTTTCAATAGATCTTTCTACACCAGATAAAGGATTAATGCCTGTTTTTTTAATTTCATCTTGATATTTTTTAATACCAGACATATTCCTATGTTTTCCTTTTTGGGCACTACTCATTTTTTCTCTAGTTTCTTTAGATACTACTCTGCCAGTTGCAGCATTTATTAATTTTATACTATGTTCTTTTGTCAGTTTTTTACCAAAATTAGGATTGTTAACACCTATTTTTGATATAGATAATTTATTTCTTACTTCTAAAGAAGGATTTAAGTAACCTTCACCACCAGCAGATAAATTAGCTAAACACCCTGATGAATTACATATTCTTCCATATAATTTAATAAATTCAATTTCTTTTATACAAGCTTCTTCCCAAGTTAAATTATCAATTAATATTTCAATTTCATATAATGATTTTGCTGTAATACCTTTCCATATTTTATTTCTTTTTTTTATATCTTTTGCACGGTATCCTGTATCAGAACTTATTCCAATATAAAACGGTTCATTTTTATCTAATCTAATATGTCTATATAAATAAACCACTTTATGTTTTAATTTGTAGAGTTAATTATTGTTGTTGTATTTGCACCAGATGCCACGCCACATGTTATTTTATATTTTTCAACATTTATAAGATGTATATAAGGATTTATATAAGGAGGAAGAGGAACAAGATGATTAATTATAACTTTTTCAGAGTCATCATTAATTAGATTCACCGCTTCTTTTAAAGAAATCTTATTTTCTTTAATTAAATTTTCTAGCAATTTAATATTTAAATCATTCATCATATATTAATTTATTTAATATTTTTAAAAGCTCCCCTTGGGGGTATGTTTAAAGCCCTTTTATTTAAACTTGTAGAGTTTCCCCCCATATGTTTAAATGCACTCCTCATAGATAAGTTACTTAATTTTTGTGAATTTTCCAATTTATCTATTTTAGTTTCTACTCTTGTAGCCATTCCTCTATTGTTTTGTTGTATTTGAGCAAATGCTACAAGAGCACAAAAGGCAACAAGTCTATCCACATTAAGTCCTGGTTGATACTGTTTCATCTCCTCTAACAACATTGGATCTGGAATTCTTTCCACTCCATAATGAATTTTTATTATACCCCCTTTTTCATCATATTGTGTATCAAGTTCCTCTTGTAAAAATTGTATACCATAAGAGATAAGATGAGTTTTAAATAAAGTTCCTGTATTTTTCCATCCATATGTAGAATACACATTTGAATTAGAAGAAAGTTCTTTTAGAAATGGAATTTGATCTTTAGGAACAAGATATTTTTGTTTTCTTTTACTAATCATGTATTGTATAAACTGGCTAATATTAGCTTCCACTAATGTCCAAGCATTATACCATTCAATCATCATTTCCAATCTTTCATGTGTTTTTTGAAGATCATCAAATCTTCCACACCATGAAGCAACTAATCCATCTCTTTCAAAATGGGTTTTTATAACCCCGTTACCATCATCTTTAATAACCTCAGTTGGATTTTTATAAATGAATATACTACATAAAGAATCTGAAGTGGTCACTTTTCCCTCACCTACCGGATCTATAGAAGCATAATAAGTTCCCCAAGGAGCATTAGGAATAGGTCTTTCATAAATACAAATTACCCCAGATTTATCTTCCATAGTTTTATCTATAGGAAATTTACGAATAGGACCTTTATTAGATTTTGTGGCTTTTATTTTACCAGCTTCATCTGCCACTTCTAAATCAACATACTCTACAGAATATTCTCCATCTTCTATACGTTTAGTTTGATGTGATAATAAATGAGGAGGAAATACAGATTCTTTTCTTGTAGCAAAAGCTTCATTAATATTAGTAGGTTTTTGAGAAATCCTTAATTGATATTGTTCAGGACTTAAATCTTTTTTCCATTGTTTACGTTCTTCATAAATTGCTTCTAATGCTTCAGCAACAAGTGAATTTCCAAATTCATCTATATGTGGAAGCATACTCCATTGTTCAGGAATAAATAAACTAGAATCAGATATTGTTTTATTTTCATCTAATAAGTTTGTAGTTACTGATTGCATTCCGTATTTATGTGGATATAATACCATTTCCTTTAAAGGAAGACATTGGTCTAAGTCACCAACAGAACCAGCTATTATAAATAATCCTGTAGTAGTCATACCGGATTGTAAAGCAGGTCTCATAAACTCATAAGTATCCATTGCTTTTGGTGCAATACCTCCTTCTTCATGAAAGAAAATTGAACAAGGTCCACCTACACCTGCTGTAGCATCTTTATCAAAAGATGTTCCTGTTATAATAGATTTATTTCCTTTAAAACTATCTCTCCCCCCAACCCTAACTTTAATTCTTTGTTCCCATGAAAATATTTTATCTGGGTCACATGGTCTATACCAAGCAGTGTGCTCATTAAGAAAACTTCTATATTCATTGAGCATTCTCCAAGAACCTTTTTCAGAAATATAATCTTTAAGACTAGCTCCTATTTTATTGACAGAACCATTTTCAAACCAGAAATTATTTATAATTTTTGCCATATGAAAATACGAACTGGCAATTTGTCTTTTTTTGATCAGGGCTACATGTTTATAATTTAATTCTGCTTTTAATTCATATAACGCTATGTGATATTGACAATCTCTTATCTTTACAAAATCAAATCTTTTTTCTTCTTTGTCATATATTTTAAGAAAATTAATCCACATATAATAATCTCTTGGAAGATACCATAACTTATTATTGCTCTTAAATATTACACCATTTCTACACTTTGCTTTTTCAGCATCCCAATACGTTATATAATCTTTTGATTTAAAAGGAGCTGTGGTGTAATACCCATTTTTTTGGAATTGTCTAGCTTGTTTATTAAACTCAAAACTTATTTTATCAAAATGGTATCCTTCATCTGGGCCAGCATCAATAAATATTGAATTTACAAATTCTTTATAATCATCTCTTGTTTTAAAATGAGTTATAGACCATACATCATTTTCAAATGTTGGAATTGAAATATAATACTCATCTTTTTCTTTATGTTGTTCCATTATTAGTTATCCAAACAGGAATTTTTACTGAAATAGTTCCTTCATAATCAAGAGAAGGAAATGTTATTGATTTTGTATAAAATGGGGGGTTATCTACACTAAAATTAAATGCCCATTGTGTACCATTATCTATATAAGTTTCTACTACCATGTTATTATTTAATTTACCAAATTATTGCAATATCTCTTTCTGGTATCATTAATTTTGTTTCCCCATTATCCATTTCTATAAGATCTGCTGACCGTAAAGAATCAGAAGGAACATAGATAATATCTCCTATTTTTACTTTACTTACTTCTTCTCCTATAGCATATACAGTTAAATGTGTCCATTTTTTCATCATGTCTCTTTCTACTTCAGCTTCCATATCAGGGGAAAGAACAATTGTAGATTCTGGTTTTATAGGTTTTGTAACTAGCACTCTAGTTCCTAATAATGTAGGTAGTTTTGTTTGTTTTGCTTTCATGTTTATTTTTATTGGTTTATTAAATTATTAAGAATCATATGACAATCTTTGCTGCCCCCGAACTGTAGCCTGTTGTTCTTCTTGTAAATCTTTTAATGTTCCTTTGAATGATAATCTTACAGCTTCAAAATTTTTAGCTGCACTTATTAAATCTGCTAAATTACCATTTTTACCATCAGTTATAGCAGCCCCTTTCATATAAATAGCTAAATTATCAAGCATTGTTGCTATACCTTGATAAGCTCTAGTAGTAGGGGTTTCATATAATCCTTTTGTAAATTCAAGTGCTTTTTGAATAGTATCATCATCTGAATCAAACTCCCCACCTATTTCTCTTCTTATTAAATATTCTTTATCAACCTCCGGTACATCAAAGAATGGATTTAATTCTGGATTAGGGCAACATAAATAAAATAGATATGTATAAATAAGTACATGTTCTTCTTTATATTCTTCCATTATAGCTTTATAACATTGTATTGTATAACAATGTTCTGTTGGTATCACTTTACCATTTTCTATATCAAAAAGTTTTATCATGTTATTATTTTTAAGGTATTACATATTTTGCATTTGAATCTATTAAATCTATTGTATAATTAAGACTTCCATCTTCAGGCATAATAAAGTTTATTTGACTTACTCTGATTGTTTCAACCCCATTTGTTACAGAACAATGAAGATACATATCTTTAAGTTCTTGTAAAGATTTGCCAGAAGATTTAATTTCCCAAACTCCATTTTCTTTTATAATAGGATTTACTTTTACTAAACTCATTTTGAATTTTTTAAATGATTAATAAGTGCTATCACCTCATGTTTTAAATAAGGAACATCATAATTTATAACCTCCTTTACAACAGGCTCCCCAAAAGAATCAACTGCTGATATAGGATAGCCATGTTTATCTTTATTTACTTCTTCAAAAATAACATGTTGTAAAGTCATTTTACCTGGTCTAAATAAAGGATTATGTTTAATTATAATATACATATACATGCTTAATTGTAAAGCATAATGCCAAAAATTACAATCATCTAAATGAGAAACTGGTGCTAACATTTTTTTACTACTTCCATCCCATGATTTATAAGATTCTTTTTTTATCTCCTTATTGGTTTTGTAATCTATGATATTTACAACATCTTTTATTACTTCTACATAATCTGATTGACCACATAACCCAACAGATTTTAAATATACCATGTGTTCAGGATATACACCTGGTTGTAATTTTTGATTTGGTGCTATTCTAATTCCTTCTTCATTTTCTATAGGAGAAAATACTGGAACACTATTTGTTCCATCTCTACCTATAGTTGTAAGATTACATAATTCAGATTCTCTTTGATTATGGTACCAAGTACCAAGATCTGTTGCTCTGGTAGACTCTTTTTCCCAAATAGTTTTTATATCTTCTACAGGAATTCCATACCATTTAGAATTTTTAGATTTAGAACATTTTGCTGCCATTACATGTGCATCAAAAGGAGCTTTAAATTTAGAAATAAAACTTGTTACAGATGTCCATTCAATATTTTCTGTTGGATCAACAGAAGTGTATTTATGAAATTCAGGTTTAAAAAATACTGCCATTAGTTTCCTTTCTTTAATTTTTTCTTTAATAAATGCTTAATTTCTTTATAGGTTTGTGAAAATAACCCCATATTTTTAATTGCATCAAATAATCCAGTAGCTCTATACAAAGCAAATATTTTTCTTTCTTTTCCTCCCCATAACTGAACTATAATCCACCCAAAAGCAGTTCTATATAAATATTTATGATACCATTTAAACCAAGGTTTAAAATTATAAAATAATTTTGTATAAGAATATTGACCTCCTTCTGGTATAATTGGAGTTCCATCTAAATGAATAATTTCATTAGGACTATGATGAAATTTTTCTTCTTCAAGAAAATCAAGCAACTTATCATTCTCATTCCTGATTTTAAATTTAAATTCTGATGGTTTACCGTTTTTTAAAAAATTTAAATCATCATCACTTCCTATTTCTTTAAATGTTTTTTCTTTATTCAAAGAAGGGTCTAATACTCTTTTATTAAATATATTGTTATTCATATGTTTTATTTTTTATAAATGTAAATTGTATCTATTTTTAATCCATTTAATTATTATATTTACGATATTTATACATATATTTAAGTGCATCAAATAACCCTGTAGATCTATAAATAGTACTCCATTTATTAGATTTCACAAACCATCCAAACTTTGTTCTATACAAAGATCTACCATAATAAGTAAACCATGTTTTAAAATTATAAAATAACATACCATAAGAATAAGAGTATATTTTTTCCATAATAGGAGTTCCATCCAAATGAATAATATCATGAAGATCATGTACTACATTTTTTATATTATTAGGATTTACAAATTTGTTAACATCTCTTATAAAAATAAATTTTAATTCATCTTCATCTTCCCAGGATTCTTTAATTCTTTTTTTTCGTTCTTTTTCTTCTTCTATTTTTTTATCACAATCAAAAATTAAGTTTTTAAATTTTGAATCTTCAATAGAAGGTTGTAAAATATCTGAAACATCTGTACTAAGTATATTTTTCATTTTTTTTTATAAATTTATAATTAAATCTTAATAAAGGGCATTGTAAAAAATTTAAACATTTTTTACTAAACATATTTTATATTGTTTTATTTAATTCAATTGCTTCTGGTACTGTTAATATAGCTTCCCATTTAGGAGTAGTTAATGGACATGCCGAACTTAAAGCTCTAGTTTTTATAGAAAGAGAACACCCACATCCACCATTTTTATTACAACAGGGTTGTGTTCCTATCACTGCACATCCTATTCCTGTTTCATCATATTGTTTACATTGCTTACAGATTTCTAATCTTTCAGCAGCAATAATTTCAATATGTTCTTTTTTAAAAAGATTGTTTTTGATTCCCTCAAGAATTTGACTTCTATTTTTGAATATTTGACCTATCATTTTTATGTTTTTTAATAAAATCCTTTCTTTGAGCTTCATCCTTTCTTCTTTCCACTATAGCTTCAATTGCTTTTAACTTAGTTTCCATATTAATTCTTCTTTTTTCTGCTCTTGGTCCAGGATCAAGTTTACTTATTGCACTCTTTAATAAAATCATTTGTTTATCTAATGTCCAATGTTTAATTGTAAATGTACCTAAATTATGTACACAAACCATTGTATGTTCTAAACTTGATAAAGTACTTCTTACATCTTTCCAATATTCATTTATAATTTCTGACACCACTTCTTGTGGAAGATTATGTTCTAATGCAACAGAAGCTATAAAATCTTTAGGTTTAAGCGGTCTCAACGCACAATAAATTATAGTTTAATAATATGTTTCCATCAGTGATCAATTCAAGTTTTGGGGATATAAATAATTTCTTCTTCTTCTTAATCAATATACCTTTTTTTTCCATCTTATTCAAAGAATTTCTAACACTTTGAGGAGTTTTAAAAATATTCATTTCACAAATTTTATTGCATGTAACATTTAATACATCTTCTGATGAAACTAATATTATAAGACAAGATATATCTGCATCAGAAAGAAATATTTTATTAAAAAAACAATAAGTTACAATCTGGAACTTTATAACATCCCATCTTGTAACTTTTATTTTTTTAATGATTTGGTTTACCTCTGCCATTATTGTGGTTTTGTATCTTCTAAAGGCCCAATACCAGATTCAGAAAAAATAGTAGGAGTTTCATTTTGTAAGTTTACAGAAGAAGGTTCTTTAGGAACAGTGTAATTTGTAGGAATTTTTATAACATCCCCTGCTTTAAACCCTTCAGTAACAAGTTCAGGATTAGATTTTAAATCTTCTTCTGTTAAAGTGTGTTCTCTTGAATTAGATGCAGATTCCCCGATAGGAGAAGATAATTGTGCAATCATATGCATAGATTTCATATATGCTTCTCTAGATGTAGCAATTTTTGTATCTAACTCTTGAAGTTCTAATTGAACCTTTTTAAATTCAATTTGTTCCTTCATCCATAGTAATACATTTTCTTTACTAGGAGCTTCTTGTTCTTTTTTAGGTGTTTCCATGTTTAAGTTTAAAAGACAAATATACTTTTTAAGTTTAAACTTACAAAATTTATTTTAAAAATATTTATTAAATGTAAAAATAAATTTAGATGGTAATATGATGTAATCTACATTGGTTTAGAAGTTAAAGATATAAAAAATTTTTAAAAAAAATAAATATGACGTGTATTCCAAAGGAGTATTGGGTTTCCCTTCAACCACCCCTACCCTAATATTGGGACACTAAAACCCCCTTATAAATATGAAAAAGATAAAAATTATTGAAAAAACATCACGTCTTGCTAAAGGAGTAACTGCAGATGGGGTACAAGTTTGGTTTTCAAAACAAAATTCAAGTTGGTATGATTACCAAATAAGCAGCAGAAATGTTGGTGATGAATTTGAAGCAAAAATTAACACATCAGAAGCAGGTAATGCTTATGTTGAAAGATTAACTGCTGACAAATTTATCAACGAGATTAAAATTGAAAACATAATGCTTCAACGTGATCTTTTCAACAAACAAATAGCTTCCCTTTAAGGGGAGTTATTTGTTTATATATATATTCTATATCATTCCTTCCATTGGAGTGGTATAGAATATTATATAAAGTCTTTTATGTTCCTTACATAGACTATAAACAATGTAAAATACAAGGAGTGCATGGTAACTCAAACTCAAATAACAATCCGCATCACTTGTCAGTTCTAAGGTGTGGAGGCTAACAGAACTGTCCAATTCATTTGATTGTAGGCATACATCATCTAAAATAAAGAAAACACTTATTACTGCAAGTGTATCTTTAGAACATTATTCTAATCATGCAAATTAAATTAAAAATTACCAAAGAGTATTCCCAAATGTAGTAGATAGGGGAAAGGGTATGGACATGTGTATAAACTGTAGTGCACATGTAGAAACAGTGGTATTGATATCTTCCTTATAGATATTATTATAACAAATAATAGAGAAGTACGAATTACAACCTCAATTGTAATTAAAAGAAAAAGTAAGTGTGAGAAGCTTATAAATATCTTTAGTATTATATATAGTTGCAACTATGTATAAGAGTTTATCTATTGTTTGTTATAATTTCTGTCTATGAACTATTGTTCATACTGATGATGGTGTAATTGAGCACCGAAACAGAAAACCTCAAAAACAATTTAATATGGCAAAGTACAATGTTTATGCAAAACAAATACCCCAAGTATCAGCAACAGGTGATAATGGAAGATTAAATATCCATCTTAAATGTTGGGCTTTTGCTGATTTAGAAGATTTATTCTTTAATTCAGTAAATGATTGTGGGATAATGGAAGTAGAAAAGACTGTAGAGTTTGATAAATCTAACGAACATTTAATGAATGTTCTTAGAAATAAAGAAATTACCCATTACCAATTAGTTAATGGACAACAATTTCCTATATCATTCTAAATTCTTTGAGTTCAGGGGAGATTACATCAAACCTGATTCTCTTTTGTTCTCTCTCTATATAGGGAGAGAATAAAGAGCATATTGTATCCACCACTTTTTTTTTCTAAAATTCTAGTTATAACTCACTGGTAAAACTTGTCTAGACAACAAGTAATCCATACTAGATGGTTCTTATTGCTCATGGTAGTGGCTTCCATGTAAAATATTAAGACTGCTATATGAATCCACAAAACAACCTGGAAAGGCTGTGCTGATTGTTTGTCTAAGCACGTAAGAAAAAGAAAACTCTCTGATGATACTAAAGTATTAGTCCTAAGCATGACTATAAAAGGCTATTTTTAATCCAACACTTTTTTTAACAAATAAACAGCAACTGGCAAGTTGTAATAATATGCAAAACAAAATGGAAAAATTTAATATCTACCATTCTACTGGTATCAACAAGTTTGAAGAAGTAGAAAACCAACCAAGAATTTATGTTGGATTTGTAGAAGCTAATTCTTTAGAAAAAGCATTTGAATATGCTCAAAATGATCATGTTGATTGGGCAATGAATGAAGTGAGAAGTACTTCTGTTGGAGATGTAATAGAATCTAACGAAGGATTTTATATGGTATGTGGTATGGGTTTTAAATTGCTTGATGTTATGAGCAAGAATGAATCTGATCTTAACACTTTAGAAAATCAAACATATGAAGGATAATCAACCTGTATACTGGAAACAAAAAGATGGTAAATTGGTGTCTGTAGATGATATGGACACCAACCATCTTAAAAATGCTTTTAAGCATCTGATTAAGCACCACTCAAATGTTGTGCACCAAGCAAATGAAGTTGTTTATGAGTATAATGCTTTAGTTAGAAAAAGAAAAGCAGAACGTGGAGAAGCTAATTTTCATCTTAATGGTGATATGGCTACTTTCTTTAATGATTCTGTAGAAGAATATGAAAATTATGAAGATTAAATCCACCACTTTTAATTTCATTTACAATCTTTGTATAGGGGATTATGTACCTGTTATAGAAAGAATTAATTAGCTTTCATTTGACAACGTAGTCTATATTCCATTGCAATTTTAGTATCTTCAAACAGATCTTTAATTTCTGTACTTACATGTTCTCCATTTAAACAAATGTAAGGATTAAATATCCAATAATTTCTATAAGATCTGAATGGGCCACCAACTTCTAATTGTCTGTATATTCCAACATCATGTAATTTTTGTATAACAGGTTTAATTTTATTTTTACTAACACCTAATACATCAACTAATTCTTTATAAGTAGTCTTATTATTTATATATAGGATAGAATTATTATCTTTTGAAATCAACAACATTAATTTAAGTGTAGCACAATATTCAATAGCAGATAATTCTTGTTTAAGATATTCCCATGATTCAGGATAACTCCTTATATAGTCCCCAGCTAATTTATCCATGTTTATTTTCATATTATGTTTATTTTAAAAGTTAAGAATTAGGTATTGGTGATTGTGGTATTTCTAAGTTATTTGGGAATGCATTTATCCTAGATCCTCTAAAGAATAAATTTGGGTTGATCCAATATATATTCTTTCTATTTGCTTTTACAATTATAGATAAACCTTTTAATTGTTCTAACCCTCTTTTATATGTAGCATAACTAATATCACATGCTTCACATACTTTGATAGGATTCAGTTCTATTTTCTCTGAACTCTGTCCTAATTTACTTATTATGTAAAATACTATAGATGGTCCACTTCCAGTAAGTAATTTCATAACAGGTAATAAGTATTCATGATACACTGATGTATAGGGGCTTGATTCTCTTAATGTAAAAGTTACACTTTTCTGTATTGACTTATCATCTTTTCCTTTATTAAATGAACTATAATAACAGGGGATACTAAGACTAGTCAAAAATGGGTTGATTTGCTCTTGTTTTTCTTTCATTTTTCATCATATTTATTACAAATATACAAAAGTAGCTCATATCTGTCTAAAATAATTAGTTTATTAAATGTTAATCATACAATATTTAATCAAATATATAATAAAAAAGTCTCCTTAGTATTATATTAGATGACTTTATTATAACCAACCACCACAAAAAAATTCACATTCACCCTCAAAAAACAAAAACTATGAAAACTCAAAAATCACATTGGAGATTTAAATCTCTACTATTCAAATCAACTCAATCATTTGTTGCTTGGTTCAAGCATATCTCAAAGATGTGTAATGAAATTATCATGATGAAATCTAAAAGATTTGGAAATGATATTATTTACACCATTAAATATTCTTTTTAAACTTTTAAAGTGTATTCCTCTGAAAGTCAAGCTGGGAGCGGGTTTCCCTCCTCCCATTTATCCATCATATCTACTACTTTCCTCATTTCCTCACAAAATTTTTTCGTATGATATGGCTATAAATTTAACAAATGTATTAAATCCCCTTTACAAACAAAAACAATGACAAAATTTATTAATAGTATTGTCATCTTTCCTTATTAGTTTACCTTCTAAAACAAAAAATATGAAGTATTCAAACATGAGATACCTTATAGAGTATCTTTCAATTGCTTTTTTTAGCTACCTGATTCTTACAGGAGTAGTTGCTTTTATAGGCAACACAAACTACAGAGAACTTCTTTGTAGTGAAGGCCAGATATATGCAACTTTATTGTGTTACATTTGGATTCCTATTGCACGTATGTGTGATATGGAAGAAAAGAACTACAAACTTTAATCATTATAAGGGGGTGATGTGAAACCATCCTCTTTTTATAAATTTAAAATGTGATGATGAAGGAAGAAAGGGAGGAGATAACATCAAATCCCTTTTTTAATTACATTATA
>Ga0214919_10005907_pt1 | contig 17056 bp, 12 predicted proteins | sample LL1503_MetaG_FD_177994 | JGI IMG/M metagenome (GOLD analysis project Ga0214919, IMG submission 177994) | Freshwater microbial communities from Lake Lanier, Atlanta, Georgia, United States - LL-1503 | ecosystem: Environmental > Aquatic > Freshwater > Lake | place: USA: Georgia | collected...
TGAGCACCCGCAGCGTCCAATACACCTCCAGCCCCTTGTTGGCGAGCAAAACACCGGTCTGGCGCAGCCAGTTCATCGTCGCTTGCATCGCGGTGGGTTTTTTGGGCTTGGTGGGGCGCGCTGCTTATGTGCAAGTCATTGACAACGCGTTTTTCAAAAAGCAAGGGGCGCTGCGCTTTATTCGGGTGCTGGAGCTGCCCGCCAACCGCGGCCGCATCTTGGACCGCAATGGTTTGATCTTGGCCTCCAGTGTGCCCACGCCCAGTGTGTGGGCCAACCCAGAGGACATCGATCGCAACCCGGCCAAACTCAAAAGCCTGGCCAAGTTGCTCAACATGAGTGCCCAAGAAATCGAGCGCAAGCTCGAGGACGAGGACAAAAACTTTGTCTGGTTGCGCCGCCAAGTTGACGAGCCGGTGTGGCGCGAAATCGAGGCGCTCAAAATCAAGGGCGTGTACGCGCGCATGGAGTACAAGCGCAAATACCCCGAAGGCGAAGCCCTGGCCCATGTGGTGGGCTTTACCAACGTGGAAAACAGCGGCCAAGAGGGCGTGGAGTTGGCCTTTGAAAAAGAGCTCGGTGGCAAAGCGGGGTCGCGCCGGGTGATCAAAAACCGGCTCAAGCAAGTGGTCGAGCACATTGGCGAGGAAATCCCGCCTGTCGATGGCCGCGACTTGCAATTGAGCATCGACAGCAAGGTGCAGTTTTTCGCCTACCAAAAACTGCGTGAAGCCGTGCTGCAGCACAAAGCGCAGGCTGGCAGTGTGGTGGTGCTCGACGCCCAGTCGGGTGAGGTGCTGGCCTTGGCCAACTACCCCAGCTACTCCCCCGAGCGGCGCGTCAACCTGAGCGGCGCGCAGTTGCGCAACCGCGCACTGACCGATACCTTTGAGCCGGGCTCGACCATGAAGCCGTTTGCCATCAGTTTGGGTTTGGAAAAGGGCTTGATCAAACCCGAGACCATGATCCAAACGGCACCCGGGCGCATCACCTTGGCGGGCGCGACCATCTCGGACGCACACCCCCACGGCATGCTCAGCGTCAACGAGGTGATCCAAAAATCAAGCAACGTGGGCACGGTCAAGATCGCCATGCAAATGCCCCCGCGCGAGATGTGGGAGATGTACACCCAACTCGGCTTTGGGCAAAAACCCGAGCTGCCCTTCCCTGGCATTGTGTCGGGCCGACTGCGTGCCTACAAAACCTGGCGCCCCATTGAGCAAGCCACCATGAGCTATGGCTACGGTTTGTCGGCCAGTTTGTTTCAACTGGCCCAGGCCTACACGGTGTTTGCTCGCGATGGCGAGCGGTTGCCCGTGTCCTTGATCAAGCGCACCGAACCCGCCGTGGGCGTGCGCGTGATGGAGGCACGCCATGCGGTGGCCGTGCGCCACATGCTTAATTTGGCCGCAGGTCCGGGGGGCACCGCGCCCAAGGCCCAAACCATGGGCTACTCGGTGGGCGGCAAAACCGGTACCGCCCACAAGCAAGAGGGCAAGGGCTACGCCAGCAAAAAATACCGTGGCTTCTTTGTCGGCCTGGCCCCGATCGAAAACCCCCGCATCGTGGTGGCCGTGATGATCGATGAGCCCACCAACGGCGCGTATTTCGGTGGCGATGTGGCCGCCCCGGTATTTAGCCAAACTGTGCAACAAACCCTGCGCATGATGGGCATACAGCCCGACGTGGCGGTGCGGCCACAAGTGATGGCCAAAGCAGAGGCCGAGTCGTTTTGATGCCCGCTTTGCACAACCCCCAACAAGCCGCGCAGTGGTTGCACCAGCGCGGTTGCGCGCAACTGCACAGCGACAGCCGCCATGTGCGCTCGGGTGACGGCTTCATGGCCTGGCCGGGTGGGCGCAGCGATGGCCGTGCCCATGTGTCCGATGTGTTGGCGCGCGGGGCGCGTGCTTGCTTGGTCGAGCGCGAGGGTGTGGCGCAGGGCTGGTCAGAGCAGTGGGGCCACCGCCAAAGCGATGCCCTTGCAGGCGATGGGCTGGGCACGTATGCGGGTTTGCGCCGCGACAGCGGGGCCATTGCATCGGCCTTTCACGGCCACCCCAGCCGCCACATGGATGTGCTGGCCATCACCGGCACCAATGGCAAAACAAGCACCGCATGGTGGTTGGCCCATGCGCTGCAAGCCCTCGGTCGCGGTTGTGCCGTGGTGGGCACCTTGGGCATGGGGGACGTGGCGCATGCCACGCATTGGTCACATGGCGGCGGGCTGACCACGCCCGATGCCGTGGTGCTGCAGTCGCAATTGCGCCAGTTTGTCGATCAAGGCTTGGGCGCTTGTGCCATCGAGGCCTCTTCGATTGGTTTGCGCGAGCACCGCTTGAGCGGCACCCACCTGCGCTTGGCCTTGTTCACCAATTTCAGCCAAGACCATTTGGATTACCACGCCAGCATGGCCGACTATTGGCAAGCCAAATCGGCTTTGTTTGATTGGCCCGACTTGCCTGCCGCTGTGGTCAACATCGATGACGCCCAAGGCCACAGCCTGGCCCAGCAATTGATGGCCCGCCAGCGACCGGCCGATGTGTGGACGGTGTCGTGCCAAGGCGCGGCGCGCTTGCAAGCGCGCCACATCCGCTGGCAGGCTGCGAGCGATGCGGGCCCCGGCTTGGCGTTTGACGTGTGCGAAGCAGGGCAAACCGTGGCGCTGCAAACGCAAATGGTCGGCGCTTTCAATGTCAGCAAGGTGCTGGGGGTGATCGCGGCCCTGCGCGCCTTGGGCCACAGCTTGTCCGATGCCGTGCAAGCGTGTGCCCATTTGCCCGGCGTGCCAGGGCGCATGAACAGCTTGGGGGGTGCCAGGCAGCCGTTGGTGGTGGTGGACTATGCCCACACCCCGGACGCGCTGGAAAAAGCCTTGCAAGCCTTGCACAGCGTGGCCCAGCAGCGCCAAGGCAAACTGTGGTGCGTTGTGGGCTGTGGTGGCGAGCGCGATGCCAGCAAGCGGCCCTTGATGGCGCGCGTGGCCCAAACCCAGGCTGATCGCGTGGTGCTCACCAGCGACAACCCGCGCAGCGAAGACCCGCTGGCCATCTTGGCGCAAATGCAAGCTGGCTTGATTGGCGCAGACCCCATCCACGTGCAAGCCGATCGCCGCGTGGCCATCACCGACACCTTGGCCCAGGCCCAGGCCTGCGATGTGGTGCTGATCGCGGGCAAAGGCCACGAAACCACCCAAGAGATCAACGGCCAGCGCTTGCCGTTTTCCGACACCCAAGTGGCGCTGGACTGCCTCGGCGCGGGGGTGTGGTCATGAGCGCGATGTCTTTGAGCCTGGTGCAAGCCCAGCATTGGATTGGTGGTGCGCGTGCGGTGGGCGATGTCACGCCCGCGTGCGATCGCGTGCACACCGACACGCGCAGCTTGCAAACCGGCGACTTGTTCGTGGCCTTGCGCGGTGAGCGCTTTGATGCACACGATTTTTTACCCCAAGCGCGGGCGGCAGGTGCGCGCTTGTGCCTGGCCGAACACGGTTTGGCCCAGGCCGGGCTGAGCGGTTTAGAGGTGCCCAACAGCTTGCGCGCTTTGGGCGAGTTGGCCCATGGTTGGCGCCAGCAGTTTGCTGTGCCGGTGGTGGCGGTGACGGGCAGCAATGGCAAAACCACAGTGACGCAGATGATCGCCAGCATTTGGCGCGCCTGGCACCCGGGCGCAGACCAAACGCTGGCCACCCTGGGCAACTTCAACAACGACATTGGCCTGCCCCTGACCTTGTTGCGGCTGCGCCCCAGCCACCGCTGTGCGGTGGTTGAGATGGGCATGAACCACCCCGGCGAAATCGCGCAACTCGCCGCCATCGCCGCACCCAGCGTGGCCCTGGTCAACAACGCCCAGCGTGAACACCAAGAGTTCATGCACAGCGTGGCCGCCGTGGCGCAAGAGAACGGCAGCGTGTTGAAAGCCCTGGGGCCTGACGGCGTGGCCGTGTACCCCGCCGACGACGAACACACCGCGTTGTGGCGCAGCTTGGCCGGGGGGCGGCGCAGTTGGTGCTTTGGCTGGGACGAAGGGGCCGAGGTGTCCTTGGCACAGGCCCAATGGACGGCCGACCACTGGCAGCTGCGCATGCGCACCCCCCTGGGCGAATTGGCCACCGACTTGCACATCGCGGGGCGGCACAACCTGCGCAACGCGATGGCGGCGGCAGCGGCCGCCATGGCCGCGGGCGCACCCTTGGCCGCTGTGGCCCAAGGTTTGCGTGACTTCACCCCCGTGGCAGGGCGCTCGCGGGCACTGGTCATGCGCTGGCAAGACCAGGCGTTGACGGTCATCGACGACACCTACAACGCCAACCCCGACTCGGTGCTGGCCGCCATCGACGTGCTGGCCGATTTGCCCGCGCCGCGCCTGCTGGTGTTGGGCGACATGGGCGAGGTGGGTGCCCATGGCGAGGCTTTCCACACCGAGGTGGGCCGCCACGCTCAGCAGCGTGGCATTGAGCGCGTGTTCACCTTGGGCGTGTTGGCCCAAGCCAGTGCGCGTGCGCACCCTGCGGCCCAGCATTTTGAAGACATGGCGCACCTGCAAGCTGCGGTGCTGGCGCAAGCGCCGCTGGGCGGCAGTGTGTTGGTCAAAGGATCGCGCTTCATGCGCATGGAGCGCGTGATCGAGTCCCTGCGCGCGCACACCCCCGCATCGGAGGCCGCATGCTCTTGAGTTTGGCCCAGTGGCTGCAAACCTTGTCGCCCGAGTTTGGCTACTTTCGGGTGTTTCAGTACCTGACATTTCGCGCCGTGATGGCCGCCCTCACCGCTTTGTTGATGGGCCTGATCGCTGGCCCCTGGGTGATTCGCAAACTCACCGAACTCAAAATTGGTCAACCCATCCGGGGCTATGGCGTGGCCTCGCACATCAGCAAATCGGGCACCCCCACCATGGGCGGCGTGTTGATCTTGATCTCGATTGCGGTCTCGACCTTGCTGTGGTTTGACCTCTCTAACCGCTTTGTGTGGATCGTGCTCTTGGTCACATTGGGCTTTGGCGCCATTGGCTGGGCCGACGACTGGCGCAAGGTGGTGCGCAAAGACCCCGAAGGCATGCCCTCGCGCGAAAAATACCTGTGGCAGTCGCTGGTGGGCTTGGTCGCTGCGCTGTACCTGGTGTTCAGCATCTCAGAGGTCAGCAACCTGCGCGTGCTTGAGTTGTTTTATTTGTGGGTGCGCTCAGGCTTTGATGTGGACTTGCCGCCCAAAGCAGGTTTGTTGTTGCCTTTTTTCAAAGAGGTCAGCTACCCCCTGGGGGTGTTTGGTTTTGTGCTGTTGACTTACTTGGTCATCGTCGGGGCCAGCAATGCCGTCAACCTCACCGATGGGTTGGATGGCTTGGCCATCATGCCGGTGGTGATGGTGGGCTCGGCCCTGGGCGTGTTTGCTTATGTCACTGGCAGCTCGGTGTATTCGAAATACCTGTTCTTTCCCTACATACCGGGATCGGGCGAGTTGATGATTTTCTGCGCCGCCATGGCCGGTGCGGGCTTGGCGTTTTTGTGGTTCAACACCCACCCGGCGCAGGTGTTCATGGGCGACGTGGGCGCACTCGCATTGGGGGCTGCTTTGGGCACCATCGCTGTGATCGTGCGGCAAGAAATTGTGTTGGCCATCATGGGTGGCATTTTTGTGGTCGAGGCGCTATCGGTCATGGCCCAGGTCAGCTACTTCAAATACACCAAGCGCAAATACGGGGAGGGGCGACGCATCCTCAAGATGGCCCCACTGCACCACCACTTTGAAAAATCCGGCTGGAAAGAAACCCAGGTGGTGGTGCGCTTTTGGATCATCACCATGTTGTTGTGCCTGATCGGCTTGTCTACCTTGAAACTCAGATGAGCAGCGCACACACCTCTTCTTTGCAAGACCAAGCCGTGCTGGTGCTGGGCCTGGGCCAGTCTGGTTTGGCGATGGCGCGCTGGTGCGTCCAGCTTGGGGCCCGCGTGTGGGTGCAAGACACCCGTGCACAGCCGCCGGGCTTGGCCGATTTGCACGCCCATGCGCCGCAAGCCCAGTTCGTGTCGGGTGCCTTCGACCCCGCCGTGCTGAATGCGCATGGCATCCGGGCGGTGTTCAAAAGCCCAGGCTTGTCCCCCGCAGAGGTGGCCTGCGTGTGGCAAGCCGCCAGCGAAGCGGGTTTGTGGGTGGGCACCGAGCTGAGTTTATTTGTGCACGCTTTGAATGAGGCGCAGGCCCACACAGGCTACGCCCCCCAGGTGCTGGCCATCACCGGCACCAATGGCAAAACCACGGTCACCGCATTGACCACGCGGCTGCTCAAAGCCGCTGGCAAAGACGTGGCCATGGCCGGCAACATTGGCCCCAATTTGCTCGACACCTGGCGTGAGCGCCAAGCCGGTGCGGGCCTGCCTGCGGTGTGGGTGCTGGAGTTGTCGAGCTTTCAGCTCGATGGCGTGGATGGCTTTGAACCCACGGCGGCCACGGTGCTCAATCTGACCGAAGACCACTTGGACTGGCATGGCGACATGGCCGCTTATTGCGCGGCCAAGGCCCGCATTGTGGGTACCAGTGGCTTGCTGGTGCTCAACCGCAGCGATGCGCGGGTGATGGCCTTGCAGCCCGCCAGCGACCCCACCAAAAAGAAGAAAACCATCGAACGCGAAGTCGCCACCTTTGGGGCCGATGTGCCCCAACAAGCCGGTGACTGGGGGCTGGAAAACGTCAACGGCATGGGCTGGTTGGTGCGCTTGATCGAGCGCGAAGGCGGACGCAAAAAAGCCCGCGTTGGTGCGCCTGAGCACGAGGGCTATGACGACGACGCCCCCTATATGCAGCGGTTGATGCCTGTTGAAGCCTTGCGCATCAAAGGCCAGCACAACGCCCTCAACGCCTTGGCCGCACTGGCCCTGGCCAGCCACACCCAAGCCCCATTGGGGCCCATGTTGTACGCCTTGCGCGAATACCGTGGCGAACCGCACCGCGCCACCACCGTGGCCGTGGTGCAAGACGTGGAGTACATCAACGACAGCAAAGGCACCAATGTGGGGGCCACGGTGGCCGCGCTGCAAGGCCTGGGGGCTGATCGCCGCTTGGTGCTGATCGCCGGCGGAGAGGGCAAGGGGCAAGACTTTTCGCCCTTGGCCGACGCCGTGTCGCGCCACGCCCGCGCGGTGGTGCTCATGGGGCGCGATGCGCCGCTGCTGCGCCAAGCACTGCAAGGCACGGGCGTGCCCTTGATCGATGCCGACACCATGACCGAAGCGGTGCAGCGCGCCGCCGAGCAAGCGCAGGCGTCGGACGCGGTGCTGTTGTCGCCTGCTTGCGCCAGCTTTGACATGTTTGAACATTACGTTCAGCGTGGCGAAGTCTTCGCCGAGGCGGTGCAAGCCCTGGCCTTGCAAGCCGGTGTGGCGTGGGAGGGCGCATCATGAGCGCGCTGGCGCACAAATGGGGCGACATGTGGAGCCGCTGGCGCGGCACGGCACCGGCCGAAGGGCCTGACGCCTTGCCGGTGCGCGTGCATGGCACCGAATTCACCCGCACCCGAGCTGCACCGGCGCGGGTCAAGGGCTTTGACCAACCGCTGATTTGGGTCACGGTCACTTTGTTGTTGTGGGGCTTGGTGATGGTGTATTCGGCCTCCATTGCCATGCCCGATAACCCGCGCTTTGGCAATTACGCACAGAGCCATTTTTTGTTGCGCCACATTGCCGCCATTGGCGTGGCCTTGGTGGTGGCCTCACTGGCCTATCAGGTGCCCATGGACACCTGGGACAAATGGGCGCCGTGGTTGTTCATTGCCTCGCTGTTGCTGCTCATCGTGGTGCTCATTCCCGGCATTGGCAAAGAGGTCAACGGGGCGCGCCGCTGGATTGCCTTGGGCTTCATGAACTTTCAACCCTCGGAGTTGGCCAAACTCGGGGTGCTTTTGTACGCCGCCAACTACATGGTGCGCAAGATGGAGGTGAAGGAAAAATTCTTCAGCGCCGTGCTGCCCATGGGCGTGGCCGTGGCGGTGGTGGGCTCGTTGCTGCTGGCCGAACCCGACATGGGTGCCTTCATGGTGATCGCCATGATCGCCATGGGCATTTTGTTTTTGGGCGGGGTCAATGCCCGCATGTTCTTTTTGATCGCCTTTGTGTTGCTCATCGCCTTTGTGCTGATGATCGCTTTGAGCGAGTGGCGGCGCGAACGCATTTTTGCTTACCTCAACCCCTGGGACGAAAAATACGCGCTGGGCAAGGGTTACCAGTTGTCGCATTCGCTCATCGCCATTGGCCGCGGCGAGATATTTGGCGTCGGCTTGGGCGGCAGTGTGGAAAAACTGCATTGGTTGCCCGAGGCACACACCGACTTTTTGCTGGCCGTCATTGGCGAAGAATTTGGTTTTGTCGGTGTGCTGATCATGATTGCTTTGTTCCTGTGGTTGACCCGGCGCATCATGCACATTGGCCGCCAAGCGATCGCCATGGACCGCGTGTTCTCGGGTCTGGTGGCGCAAGGGGTGGGCGTGTGGATGGGCTTTCAGGCCTTCATCAACATGGGTGTGAACTTGGGTGCCCTGCCCACCAAGGGCTTGACCCTGCCTTTGATGAGCTTTGGGGGCTCGGCCATCTTGCTCAACCTGATTGCCATTGCCATGGTGTTGCGGGTGGACCATGAAAACCGACAGCTCATGCATGGGGGCCGGGTATGAGCGCAGGCGTGGCACTGATCATGGCCGGCGGCACCGGTGGGCACATCTTCCCTGGCCTGGCCGTGGCCCAAGGTTTGCGCGAGCGCGGCTGGCGTGTGCATTGGCTGGGTGCCCCCGCGCCGAGCATGGAAAGCCGTTTGGTCCCGCCCCAAGGCTTTGCTTTTGAAGCGGTGCAATTTGGTGGTGTGCGCGGCAAGGGCTGGGCCACTTGGTTGGGCGTGCCCGTCAAGTTGACCAAGGCCTTGTGGCAAAGCCTGCAAGTCATGCGCCGACTGCGCCCTGATGTGGTGGTGGGTCTGGGCGGTTACATCAGCTTTCCAGGTGGCATGGTGGGTGTGCTGTGCGGCCGCCCCTTGGTGTTGCACGAGCAAAATTCGGTGGCGGGAATGGCCAACCGTTGGCTCAGCCGCGTGGCCGATCGGGTTTTTTGTGCCTTTCCCCGCGCCATCGCCAAAGGCGAATGGATCGGCAACCCCTTGCGTGCATCGTTTGCCCAGCAAGCTGCACCAGCGGTGCGTTTTGCCCAGCGCAGTGGCCCCTTGCAGGTGTTGGTGTTGGGTGGCAGCTTGGGTGCCCAAGCGCTCAACGAAGCTTTGCCTGCGGCGTTGGCGCAATTGCCCCAAGCACAGCGCCCGCAGGTGTTGCACCAAAGCGGCGAGCGCCACATCGACAGCTTGCGCCAAGCCTATGCCCAGGCCGGTGTGCAAGCCGAACTCACGCCGTTCATTGATGACACCGCGCAGGCCATGGCCCAAGCCGATGTGGTGATTTGCCGCGCCGGGGCCAGCACCGTCACCGAGCTGGCCGCCCTGGGTGCGGCCGCTTTGTTGGTGCCCTTTCCCCATGCGGTGGACGACCACCAAACCCACAACGCGCGCTTTCTCAGCGACGCCCAAGCTGCTTGGCTGTGGCCGCAAGCCGAACTCAGCGCCGAACGATTGGCGCAGTGGTTGGGCGGCTTGGCGCGCACCGACTTGCTGGCCATGGCCGAGCGCGCCCACCAGTTGGCCAAGCCAGATGCGGCCGCGCAGGTGGTGCAAGCCTGCGAACAACTCCACAGCGGGGTGCGCGCATGAAGCAAGCCATTCGCCACATCCATTTCGTGGGCATTGGGGGTGCGGGCATGAGTGGCATTGCCGAGGTGCTGCACAACCTGGGCTATGGGGTGTCGGGCTCGGACTTGGCCGAGGGCCCCACGTTGGCGCGCTTGCGCGCACTTGGCATGGCCATCCAAGTCGGGCATGACGGTGCGCACATTACCGGGGCCGATGCCGTGGTCACCTCGACCGCAGTGCAAGCCGACAACCCGGAGGTGGTGGCCGCGCACGCCAAGCTCATCCCGGTGGTGCCGCGTGCGGTGATGTTGGCCGAGTTGATGCGCCTGAAAAAAGGCGTGGCCATTGCCGGTACGCATGGCAAAACCACCACCACCAGTTTGGTTGCCAGTGTGCTGGCCGAAGCCGGCATGGACCCGACCTTTGTGATCGGTGGCCGCTTGAACAGTGCCGGGGCCCACGCGCGTTTGGGCAGTGGCGAGTACATCGTGGTCGAGGCCGACGAGTCCGACGCTTCGTTTTTGAACCTGATGCCGGTCATGTCGGTGGTGACCAACATCGATGCCGACCACATGGAAACCTATGGCCACGACTTTGGCCGTTTGAAAAACGCCTTTGTGGAATTTTTGCACCGCATGCCGTTTTACGGCGCGGCCGTGCTGTGCACCGACGATGCAGCGGTGCGCAGCATCTTGCCCGAAGTGTCGCGCCCCATCACCAGCTATGGATTTGGTGCACAAGCCCAGGTGCGCGGCCACAGCGTGCGCGCCGACAACGGGCGCATGCACTTTGGTGTGACCCGCAGCAACGGCATTCGCATGCCCGAGATGCAAATCACCCTCAATCTGGCGGGCGAGCACAACGTGCTCAACGCCTTGGCCGCGATTGCCGTGGCCGTGGAGTTGAGCGTGCCCGACAGCGCGGTGCAAACCGCCTTGGCGCAGTTCAAAGGGGTGGGGCGGCGCTTTCAGCGCCATGGCGAGGTGCCCACCCGCCATGGCGCGGGCCACTTCACCTTGATCGAAGACTATGGCCACCACCCCGTGGAAATTGCCGCCACCTTGGCCGCCGCGCGGGGCGCATTCACCGATCGGCGTTTGGTGCTGGTGTTTCAACCGCACCGCTATACCCGCACGCGTGACTGTTTTGAAGATTTTGTGCAGGTGCTGCGCCGAGCTGACACCTTGTTTTTGTCAGAGGTCTACGCCGCTGGCGAGTCGCCCATCGCTGGGGCCGATGGGCGCGCCTTGGCGCGCGCCTTGCGCATGGCTGGTGACCAAAATTTGGCCTACGTCGACGCCATTGCCGACATGCCCGAACACATCATGGCGCAGGCCCAACCCGGTGACGTGGTGTTGTGCATGGGCGCGGGCAGCATTGGCCAGCTGCCCGCCAAGGTGTTGCAGTTGAGCCAGGGGGTGACGGCATGAGTGGCTTTGACATCGGGCGCGCGCGCGTGGCCGTGCTGATGGGCGGCGACTCGGCCGAGCGCGACATCTCCTTGATGTCTGGACAAGGCGTGCTGGCAGCGCTGCGCGCCAAGGGCGTGAATGCGCAAGCGTTTGACCCTTCCACCCAAGACCTGTCGGCTTTGCGGGGATTGGGCATCAGCCATTGCTTCATTGCCTTGCACGGGCGCCATGGCGAAGACGGCACAGTGCAAGGCGCATTGGAGCTGTTGGGCATGGCCTATACCGGGTCGGGCGTGATGGCCTCGGCCATGGCCATGGACAAGGTGATGACCAAGCGGTTGTGGCGCAGCCACGGTTTGGCCACCCCTGAATCGGTGTGCTTGAGCCCCGCCGAACAAACCCCAGAGCGCATCGCGGCCATCCCCGCCACCTTGGGCTTGCCACTGATTGTCAAACCCCCGCGCGAAGGCTCCTCGATCGGTGTGACCAAGGTCAGCCAAGCCGCTGACATGGCTGCTGCGGCCGCCTTGGCCACGCGCTATGACCCAGAGCTGTTGTGCGAGGCCTTCATTGAAGGCGACGAAATCACCTGCCCGGTGTTGGGTGAGGGTGACAACGCCCAAGCCCTGCCCATCGTGCGCATTGCGGCGCCCGCGGGCGAATACGACTACCAAAACAAATACTTCACCGACACCGTGCAATACCACTGCCCCAGTGGGTTGCCCGAGGCGGAAGAAAAAGCCATCGCGCAACAGGTGCTTGCCGCCTACCGCAGCCTGGGTTGTCGCGGGTGGGGCCGCGCCGATTTGATGATCCGCGCCAGCGACCGCAAAGCCTTTTTGCTGGAGATGAACACTTCTCCTGGCATGACCAGCCACTCGTTGGTGCCAATGTCGGCACGGGCGGCGGGCATTTCTTATGAAGACCTGTGCCTGCGCTTGATTGCCAGCGCCAGCTTGGACAGCCGCAGCGGGGGTGGCCCATGATGCAGCGTCGACTGCGCACGCCCCGGGTGGTGCCCATCGAGGTGCCATGGGACGCCAAGCTGATGAATGCGTTGGCCAACGTCTTGCTTTTGGGCTTTTTTGCCATGGTGGTGGGCTCGGCCCTGTGGTGGGCGGTGCGCCACCCCAGCTTCAGCTTGCAGCGCATCACGGTGGATGGTGACGTGGCACACAGCAACGAGGTGACGCTGCGCGCCAATGTGGCCCCGCGTTTGAGTGGCAATTTCTTCACCATGGATTTGACCCAGGCGCGTGCCAGTTTCGAGTCGGTGCCGTGGGTGCGCCGCGCTGTGGTGCGCCGGGAGTTTCCCAATCGGTTGCGGGTCACGCTGGAGGAGCATCAGCCCGTGGCCGTGTGGGGCAACGAGGGCGATGCGCGCATGGTCAATCAGCAAGGCGAGTTGTTCGAGGCCAACGTGGCCGAGGCCGATGTCGAGCGCATGCCCCGCTTGATGGGGCCCGACGCGCAATCGGCCGAGGTGCTGGGCTTGTACCGCTTGATCTCGCCTTTGTTTGGGCAATTGCATTTTGAACTCAGCAGTTTGGAGTTGACTTCGCGTGGCAGTTGGCGCGCGCATTTGGAGGGCGGATCGGTGGTCGAACTCGGACGTGGCCAAGCCCCGCAGGTGCAAGAGCGGGTGTTGCGCCTGACCCAAACCTTGACCCAGGTGGCCAGCCGTTATGGGCGCCGGGTCAGCGCCATGGAGTCGGCCGATTTGCGCCATGACAACGGATATGCGCTGCGCTTGCGCGGTGTGAGCACGCTGGAAACCCAGCCCCTCAAAAGGTAAGACAAGGAACTCGCATGGCAAAAGAATACAAAGATTTGGTGGTGGGCCTGGACATTGGCACCAGCAAAGTGATGGCGGTGGTCGCCGAGGTCTTGCCCGGGGGTGAACTCAAAATCGCCGGCATGGGTGTCTCGCCCAGCAACGGCCTCAAGCGAGGGGTGGTGGTCAACATCGACGCCACGGTGCAAAGCATCCAAGCGGCTTTGAAAGAAGCCGAGTTCATGGCCGACTGCAAGATCACCAAGGTCTACACCGGCATCACCGGCAGCCACATCCGCGGCATGAACTCCAGCGGCATGGTGGCGGTGAAAGACCGCGAGGTCACCGCGCCCGATGTGGCGCGGGTGGTCGAGACCGCCAAGGCGATCAACATCTCCACCGATCAGCGCCTGTTGCTGGTCGAGCCGCAAGAGTTTGTCATTGACGGGCAAGACGTGAAAGAGCCCATTGGCATGAGCGGCATTCGCCTGGAGGCCAAGGTGCACATCGTCACCGGGGCGCAAAGCGCGGCGGAGAACATCATCAAATGCGTGCGCCGCTGCGGCTTGGATGTCGAGCAGCTCATGCTCAACCCGCTGGCCTCAAGCTACTCGGTGCTGACCGCCGACGAAAAAGAACTCGGGGTGGCGCTGGTCGACATTGGCGCGGGCACCACCGATGTGGCCATCTTCACGGGTGGCGCGATCCGCCACACCGCGGTCATCCCCATCGCCGGTGACTTGATCACCAGCGACATCGCCATGGCCTTGCGCACGCCCACCAAAGACGCGGAGGACATCAAGGTTGAGTCGGGCTTTGCCAAACAGTTGCTGGCCAACCCCGAAATGCAGGTTGAAGTGCCTGGCCTGGGCGATCGCGGTCCGCGCATGCTCAGCCGCCAGGCCTTGGCCGGTGTGATCGAGCCGCGGGTGGAAGAAATTTTCTCGCTGGTGCTGCAAGTCATCCGCGAGTCGGGCTTTGAAGAGGTGTTGTCTTCGGGCATCGTGCTCACCGGTGGCAGCGCCATCATGCCCGGCATGGTGGAGTTGGGCGAGGACATCTTTCTCAAGCCCGTGCGCCGTGGCTTGCCCCAGTACAACGGGGCCTTGGCCGACATGGTGGCGCAGCCGCGCGCGGCCACCGTCATGGGCTTGCTCGAAGAGGCCCGCTTGGCGCGTTTGCGTGGTTTCAAAGTGGCGCAAAACAACGGTTCGGTGCAGACCGCTTTGGGTCGCATCAAAGACTGGCTGGTGGGGAACTTTTGAGATGAACAACACCCAATGGTTGGCCATGGCCCGCGCCAGTCCGCCCGCATGGGGGGTGTGGCGATGGCGACCTTGTTGCCGTGGTGCACCCCCTGACGGATGAACGAATCACACACATAAAAAACACAAATGGCAACTGCAAACAACGGATCAATAGGAGTAGAAAAAATGAGCATCGAAATGGTTGAAGAAGAAACGTTCAACTCGGGCACCATGATCAAGGTCATCGGTGTGGGCGGCGGTGGCGGCAACGCGGTGGAGCACATGATCAGCACCCACGTGCAAGGGGTGGAGTTCATTTGCGCCAACACCGATGCACAAGCCCTGCGCCGCAGTGCGGCACACAAAGTGATCCAGCTGGGTGAAAGCGGTTTGGGGGCGGGCAGCCGCCCCGAGCGCGGGCGCGACGCCGCCATGGCCGCCGAGGAGGACATCCGCGCGGCCTTGGAGGGCACGCACATGCTGTTCATCACCGCCGGCATGGGAGGCGGCACCGGCACCGGGGCCGCCCCCGTGGTGGCGCGCATCGCGCGCGAGATGAACATCTTGACCGTGGGCGTGGTGACCAAGCCGTTTGACTGGGAAGGCGGTCGCCGCTTGACCAATGCCGACGCCGGCTTGGCCGAGTTGGAGGCCAATGTCGACTCTTTGATCGTGGTGCTCAACGAAAAGCTGCTGCAAGTGCTGGGCGAGGACGTGACACAAGACGAGGCCTTTGCTTTTGCCAACGACGTGCTGAAAAATTCAGTCGGTGGCATTGCCGAGATCATCAACGTGGAAGCCTTGGTCAACGTCGACTTTGAAGACGTGCGCACCGTGATGAGCGAGCACGGCAAGGCCATGATGGGCACGGCCAAGGCCAGCGGCCCCGACCGCGCCCGCATCGCCGCCGAACAAGCCGTGGCCTGCCCGCTGCTCGAAGGGGTGGACATGTCGGGTGCCAAGGGCGTGTTGGTGTTGATCACCGCAGCCAAGGGTGGGCTGAAGTTGTCGGAGTCGCGCGAAGCGATGAACACCATCCGTGCCAGTGCTTCGGCCGATGCGCATGTGATTTACGGCACGGCTTATGACGACGGGTTGGGCGACGAGATCCGCGTCACCGTGGTGGCCACGGGCTTGGCCCAGTCGGGCCGGCGCGCTGCACCGCCTTTGCAGGTGCTGCGCAATGGCACCGATGGCATGGCTTTCCCCACAGCGGCCCAGGCGCAGCCCACCCAAGTGAGCAGCCCCGCCAGCACGGTGGGCGCTGGCGTGGGTGTGCCCGATTACACGGGCATGTCGGTGCCCAGTGTGTGGCGCACCAACCGCACCCATGCAGCGGCCAAGGTCGATGCCATGTCTTCGGGCGGCATGGACGACTACGAGATCCCAGCCTTTTTGCGCAAGCAAGCGGATTGAGCGTCTTTGTGCTTAGAAAAACGGCCTTCGGGCCGTTTTTTTTGGCTTGTGGGTCTGTGAACTCCCCCCAAAAAAACGGCGTTTCTTGTTGCGGGCAGTGTGAACACCCCCTCAAAAACCGCCATCTCGGGGTATGCAGGCCTCCTCCAGTCGCTTCGCTCCGATGTCGTCGGCCCGCACACCCACTCGTGTCGGTTTCAAAGTGATATGGAATCGCAAGTTATTGGTGCCCAAAAGCGTATGCCATTCACCACTAACAAGGGGTGCACATGGTCGCGTGGACATATTTGTTTCGCAGCAACGCTGGTGGGTGCGTCGTCCCGACAACATTGGAGCGCAGCGACTGGCGGAGGGCGGCGTACCCGCCAGCGGTGCGGGCTCAGCCAATCTCCATCCACCGGTCTCTATCCGCGGGCTCACCCCAAAGTTGTTCAACAGAGTGATCTCAACAACTAGAGATCGCAAATAAATTGGAATCTGACCCCCATTCACATTCACCCAAGCGCATAAAATCAAAACGTGCTGCAACAACGAACCCTTCAATCCATCACCACCGCCGTGGGTGTGGGCCTGCACAGCGGGCAAAAGGTGGAGCTGACTTTGCGGCCCGCGCCGCCCGACACGGGCATAGTGTTTCGCCGCACCGATTTACCCCAACCGGTGTCCATCCCTGTCTCGGCCACCGCCGTCACCGACACCCGCTTGGCCTCGACCATCTCGCACCTGGGTGCCAAAGTGCTCACGGTAGAGCACCTCATGTCGGCCTGCGCGGGTTTGGGTTTGGACAACTTGTTTGTCGATATCACCGCCGAAGAGGTGCCCATCTTGGACGGGTCGGCCGCCTCGTTTGTGTTTTTGCTGCAAAGCGCAGGCATTGCTTTGCAAAATGCACCCAAGCGTTTTTTGCGCGTGCTCGAAGTGGTTGAGGTCAGCGAAGGCGAGGGGGCGGCGCGCAAATGGGCGCGGCTGAGCCCGCACAACGGCTACAAGCTCAGCTTTGAAATCGACTTCGACCACCCCGCCGTCGACTCTACCGGGCAGCGGGTGGTGTTTGACACCGATGGCGGCAGTTATGTGCGCGACATTGCGCGCGCCCGCACCTTTGGCTTTACCAAGGATGTCGAGGCCATGCGGGCCAACGGCTTGGCATTGGGTGGCGGCTTGGACAATGCCATCGTGATGGACGACTACAAAATTTTGAACAGCGAAGGCCTGCGCTACGACGACGAGTTCGTCAAACACAAAATTCTCGACGCCATGGGCGACTTGTATTTGCTCGGCCGCCCATTGCTCGCGGCCTACAGCGCGTTTCGCTCAGGCCATGCTTTGAACAACCGCTTGTTGCGCGAGTTGCTCAGCCGACCGCAAGCCCATGAGGTGGTCAGTTTTGCCGATGAACGCCAAGCCCCGCGCGGGTTGGCGCAGTTGGCCCCTGCTTGGTAAAGCACCATGCTTTTGTTGCGCTGGTTGGTGCTGTTTTTATTGTTGGTT
>Ga0214919_10005908_pt1 | contig 17055 bp, 5 predicted proteins | sample LL1503_MetaG_FD_177994 | JGI IMG/M metagenome (GOLD analysis project Ga0214919, IMG submission 177994) | Freshwater microbial communities from Lake Lanier, Atlanta, Georgia, United States - LL-1503 | ecosystem: Environmental > Aquatic > Freshwater > Lake | place: USA: Georgia | collected 2015-03-15
ACGGGTGTTGTATAAGAAGAGGTACCAAGTAGTTGAGCCGTGTTGCCTGTTGTGGGAAACATAAAAGCACCCGATTTTGGATTATTACCAATTCCTATTGCCGCGGATGCTATAGCTGTAGATGCCATTTGCCCAGACGCATACGCGGAGGATGCTACAGCCGCGGATGCCATTTGCCCAGACGCATACGCGGAGGATGCTTCTTGGCCAGAAGCATACGCAGCAGAGAACATTTGCCCCGATGCGATTTGCCCCGATGCGTATGCAGCCGAGGCAATTTGCCCCGATGCGATTTGCCCCGATGCGTATGCAGCCGAGGCAATTTGCCCCGATGCGATTTGTCCTGATGCGTATGCAGCCGAGGCAATTTGCCCCGATGCGATTTGCCCTGAAGCTATTTGCTCCGATGCATACGCAGCAGACGCTGTAGCCGCGCTAGCTTGATTCATTTCACCGATTCCAGGGCGATATGGATGGTTTGAAGGCAATCCCATATCTACAGCTCCATTACCAAAATTCCATTTCTTCGCTAAAAATGCTTCTGTAAGATCTATATAATCAGTAGGCACTATACCTTGCATATAGATTAATTCTCCAATATATCCATTCATTGATTCAGGAACCTCGCTTTTATAAAACTGAGCACTTGTCCCAATAAAGAATGGAGATGGATTTCCACTATTCGTGTCAAGTGGTGTGTTTAAACTTGAAGAATACGTTGTATAATCAGCTGACTTATTTGTTAAAATTCGCATAGTGTAGCTTTTATCTGCTTTACAATTAATAGTGATAATACATGGTTCGGTAGGATATTTGATACCTATATTGTTGGCCTCGTTCCTAAAGTATAAATTTTGAGTATACATGCGTAAGTGTATACATGATGCAATATCATGTCCAAGAATAGGATTTGTATGAATAAATAAAGATCCATAATTTTCTGTATCGCTGTTGTAGTCTAGCTTTGTTACAATAAATATAGTGAAATTCGCGCATTTTGGAAATGCGGGAACTATCATGCCACATTTTGATCCACCATTGCGTGGCATATAGAGGGCAGGAAGTCCATTAATACCACTTGTTAGAAACTTTGGTTGGTCATAATTGTATTTACCACTTACAACAGTTGAAGTATATACTTTATCGGGTTGAAAACTAGTGCTTGTTACAGATGTAGTATACGTTTTATTTAAACTATATACTCCTTCTCTTCCTGGTATACCATTGGCCGCTGCAGCAATAGATATTTGCCCTGTGATACTTGTTCCAGATTGAAAACCATTTGTATTATTATTATCTTTAATTTGTATATAGCCAACTCTATTCAATTTAGGCCCGTTTATATATAATTCATTTTGATTCCCGTTTAGAGGTAATTTATTTATAGTAATAGTATTACCAGTTATAGTTCCTTCCATATTATATGCAGGACCAAATTCAGTGCCAGTCAAAACTTGGAATGCATGACGCCTATATCTGGATAAATCATACCAGTAATTTATAAATGTATCATTTTGATAAAGACTACCATTTCCTAATGGATCTTGTGCGCTGAACCATAATGCTATGGTAGGAGTGCCACCTGTTAGCCAGGCTGTATAATCTTTAATCATAGGGGAGGGCAGTAATAAATTTTGGATTTTTCTTGGAAAGTTGATTAATTCTACGATATTTTCTAAAACACCACCACGCTGTATCTTTCTGGATTTTGCTTTTAAACTGGACTTTTTTCTATTACGCTTTGTCCGTAATTTCATCTAATCTAATACACCATAGATTTAAAAAGCTGGTAAAACCCGCTTTTGCAATTCTATTTTGTAGAGATTCACTTGTAATCAATGTTAGTAATACTAAGCACTATAGTATCTTACGTTTTTCATAGTAATACCGTGAAAGTAAAAAACATATTTGCAGTGTAATCTGGAACTTGCCGGTGCATTCAGTAGTTGGGCCTAACGCCGCCTCCTACTCATGCTCCTACGAGATTTACGTCTATTTCGCAAAACTCTTCTACTGCGCTTTTGTTTCTTCATACGTCTTGAGCCGCCGAGACCAAACATACCAAGGCCAAATACGCCCTTGGAAGCTCCTGAACTAGAGTTGGCGGGAGGAGCGGGAGGGGGAGGAGCGGGAGGAGCGGGAGCGGGAGCACCATTTGCAGGGGGAGGAGCAGACATTCTAGATTACCCTAATATTCTTTTTGAAAGAAGAAGAAAATCAGAAGCCCTTTCCGCATACATCTTAATTCCTCTAGAAAAGTGCCCATCTTCTGTTATTATTTCCAGAAGCTTTTCTTTGCCCGTATTCTGTTTTCCTCGCAAGGCATCCATCCATTTTACAGATTCATACGCGTAGACTTGTCTGTCATTTAATCCTACCCTACAGATCACGAATAATCCGGGTGCTCCTTTTTCATCAAGGCCCGTTATAGGACCCAGCCGTAACAAGGTCTCAAAATCGGCAATTACATGCCGAGGATCTCCAAATTCCATATATTCGTATTTGGTTAAGGGCAGTTGGGGATTATTGGCCGTGCTGAGAACATCCACATACGGGGATTCCGTATAGATGGACCCAAAAAGTTCTCCGTCGGGATGTCTCGTAGCTGCCGACCCCACGAGGTATCCCCCCGCTGAACGACCAAAAATACAAGTATGACGCGCATCCAAGTGTAGGACACCTCGTATCATACGAATACACGCCTCCAAATCCTCCACGGATGTATATTTCTTATGAACTCGCGCGGCATCTGCCCACGCTTCGTCATGATCCCCCCCTCCACGGACGAATGCGAATCCTATGGCGAATCCGGAATCTAGAAAGGGTTTCCACCGGGTAGTATCCAAGCTGGTCGGGGTGTTATATGCACCATATGCAGTAATAATAACTGCTTTCGGACGACATTTATCATTATATACTAGACTCCACCGCACAAGAGTCCCATCAGCAGAAGGCACCATATCAGTCAATATCTTATTCGCATATACGTCTATGGGATCTTCTAGATACAATGTATCCCGTAGAACACCTCGAATGGGTGAGCAGCCAGGAACAATTATATGTAACGAAAGAGCACCCGTTCCGTGCCATATATTCCAAGGATGAACAACGACTTCACCCAGAATCTTGCCCAGTCGCCGAACTTTTTTCCCGCAGACATCTATATATCGCTCGCCATGACGTCTATGAATAAAGAGTCCATTTCGTAATATCATTTCGTCTATGGCATCCGCTTTAGGTATTTTGTAATTCTTTAATGTGGCCCCATGCGGCACCCACGTATTGTTTTCCCGTGTGAAATAACAAGGCTCTTTGGAGTTCGGAGCGAATCCAACCGGAAAAAAGCTACTACATTCCTCAGACAAACGTTTTAGATTGCCGCCAGCCATATAATATAGATTCTGTGTGCCGGCATTCTCGGATAAAAGAAATAGACAGCCATTTTCCCCTTTTATCAAAGAAAGGGAATACGATGGATTTTTTTCCTTGTAATGTATGCGTCTATCTTTTCCGCTAAGAATGTCCACGCTAACAAGTGAATCATATTGAAGATTGCTGGATGCTTCTATCATAAATACTCGTTTGCCGAGAATGGCCAGTTCGGCACTAAGCCCACTTTGAGAACCATTATGTATCCACAGTTTTGTATTGCGATGTTCTGCTTCTGCGATAATACTATATTCTCCCATGCCCGTATCGGTCGAATATACAACAATGCCATTTTCTGTAATATCAAGATCTCCAGCGACTGGGTGACATTCATCCCCCCATGCCCATCGTAATTCTTGCCCAGCTTGAGGATAGACGTATATTTTGTGTGCGCCTTTTTCTACGACCCATTCGCCACTTGTTTCCCACGTGCGATATGCATCTTTAAAGGCCTTCGTCGCCAGTTCTATATCATCTTTTGTGGCGGCATCTGATAGCGCTGTATGAAATGCAGTATTCTCGGCGCGAAGACGTGATGTCCATCTAGACCCTCGCATGGGATGCATCCATTGCGCGTTATCTTTCCAGTGTAAGAGTGGCATCTTCCTGCTTAAACATTAGGAATGAACAAGAGCATAGATGTCGGGCATTGTTCTTCTCTATAACAAGGCGAACAAGTATGGTATTCAGAGAGATGTCCAGGGTATTGTGGACAGCTTTCAAGGGCAAAAGGTATCGCATGCGGATCCTCTTGAGCCTCCTATGCCATATAAGATTGCCATCCATTTAGAAGTCCCAGTGTATGTTTGGATGCCGTGGGCGCCTATACATATTCTGGTGGTGAATCCTGAATGGTTTGAACCGGCATGGATACCTTATATGCACCGTTTCAAATATGTGGTGTATAAAGATCCTCTTTCGGCGATGGAGGCAGTGGAGGCAGGGCATGTAACAAAAGAGCAAGTGAAAGTGATTCCATGGGGGGCATCGGAGCCTCCAAGTGTAGAGACAAAGAAGGGGACGGCGGACACGGGATTTGTATGGTTTCTTGCGGGGTCACGAAATAAGCGGGCATATGTTCCGAAACTGCTGAGTCTGTGGCGAGACACGTATCCTCCTTTGCGTATATACAGTGTGGAGCCGTTGGATATATCGGGCACGGCGAATGTGCGACTGGAAGTCGGCGATTTAGATTTGAAGACACGGGTCACATTGGCGAACTTTTTTCGGGGGCAAATAGGATGTTCGGTGGCTGAAGGATTTTCCTATGCGGCGGCAGAGGCCGAATGGCAGGGGGCATATACACTTTTGAATAAGCTGAATTGCTTCGTATCGGATTATAAGGGCGAGGGAGTTCATATATTGGATGAAACCCAGGAGGACTTGGACGAAGCCATACGAGTCTTTGAAACGACGGACTTTTCAGCATTGGCGCTTCAAAGAAGAGTGCGGGCCCAGAAACGGTATGCGACATTCAAAGAAAGAATGTGGGCGCTATGCAAGGGGGTGTTATCCTTGCACACGGAGAGTATGAAGCTACCGCCTATTCGGGCTCCATCCGAGTGTCCGCCCATTTCTGTAGTGACTCTTTTATATAATCGTCGGCGTTTTTTTGAGCTCGGGTGTCATAATATTCTTTCTACCGACTATCCTATAGATAAGATTGAGTGGATTCTAGTGGAGGACTCGGATGACCCTATGGAAGATGCCTCTGATCTTATCGCAAAGGCGGCGAATTCTTCTAATTCGGTGAAGATTGTCTATATTCCATTGAAGAAGGCGTCGGTGGCAGCGAAACGGAATATTGGCGTGGAACGGGCAACAAATGATATAGTGCTTATGATGGATGACGATGATCATTATCCCGCGACAAGTTTCCGCAGGCGAGTGGCGTGGCTGTTGGAACATCCTTGGAAGCCGAAGGCTGTTGCCGCCACTACTATTGCGTGTTATGATCTCGTAAAAGGTATAAGTGCTGTGAATGTACCGCCGATGCAGCTTCCTCTAGGTCAGCGAATATCGGAGGCCACACTGACATTTTATAAGAGTTGGTGGGCAGAGCGCAAATTTCCTACAGCAGTGCAGGTGGGGGAGGGGGAAGAATTTATACATGGCCGTGAAAAAGATGTGCTGGAGATTCCACCTCAGCAAATCATTGTCGCATTTAGTCATGGTAAGAATACGAGTAGTCGGCGTATTCCAGCGGGAGACGATATAAAACCAGGGTGTTTTTGGGGATTTCCGCGGGAGTTTCTTGTATTTATTCACAAGCTGGCGGGCGTTCAAGTCGTAAGTGCTTAGCAAAGACCAGATCCTTGACAACCAGCTGTTCCAGGTGTACAACATTCTTCTGGTGCATACGTCTTAATACACCTAGCGATAGGCCCATAATTTGCTTTCGTAGACCCCCTAGGGCAATATTCTCTATCCCAAGGCCATTTCCATACGGTGAATGACTCCCCCCAATTATTACCTTTATGCCATAAACTCCCCGATTCGTCCTTACAATACCCATTCCCTGGTCCACCACAACCCCACGTATCTCCTTCATCGCAATAATCTTGACAACTTTTCTTTCTAACATCTGAACCAAACGTGGCAACCCCTCCTGCCATACCCATAAAAAAGTCGACCCACTTCTTTATCCCATCATTTAGTGCTTCCTTCACTTTTGCCTGATATGCAGTATCAGAGATAAGATTCCCACTAGCATCAAGACTTTTTATTTGTTTTATTTCCATAGTATACCATGCATTCGGTTTCGATAGATCCATAATACATTTACATTTTGCGGCACACCAGGTGCTTCCTGGCTCGCAATCTCCAGGACATACATCAAGCCCAGTCATATTAGGAACGCATTTCATATCTGGAATTTTAGTAGTAGGATCATTACATATTTTATCTTTTAAGGGCGAAGGACATATTGGGTTAAAAGCTGCCTTATCATTCCATTGCCATTTTTTTCTATCATTGCTATATGGCTTTGGCCTAAGTGAATTAGATACTTCTACGCGAAGGCCATCAATAGAATTACATTCACAGCCAAATAATGTTACAGATTCAATATACTGTGACGTTCCTAAATCAATTTGCCAATATAGTTCTGCTTGACATATATTTGTTGATTGATATGTTGAGCCATTACCATTATTTCTAAATTCTTCCTCAGTTGTTCCTCGAGGACATGCTAAATATTGTTTAGACATCCACATACGGGAAGTATTACCTATTGTCTCATTCCCATCGACTAACATGTCAGGATTTCCACTATATGTCCCATTTTCATCGCCATATACCGCTTTCACGAATGTGCCTCTACCTAATCCTATATTTATTCCCTCTTTATTTCGAATTACAACTTGGCTTAATTTTAGTCTATTATTCGTATTATTTACACAGACTGTTTTTAACCATGGTGCTACCGTATAGCTTGAATCGGAGCATGTATTATTGGTCGCAGGAGTAAATGAAATTATAGGAGGCCATACGCGAACATAACGCCCTGATTTTTTTATTCTTATTTGTTCTATAAGACTACGTACGGGAGTAGCAGGATATGATTGTATGATACTATTAAATGTGGATGGTTCTATGAAAAATAACATTGAGCCATATTTTCTAACTCTCATAACTCTATCTATTTGAGCACCACTTGAAGTATAATCACTTACCACCACGGTTTTAAAGTCATCTTCTATATTTAATTTACAAGTATTTTCATCCGCTGATGATCTAGAATATGTATAATTAAACCAAGAGTTTAATGTGCCAGTCTTTAAAGCGCCCTTTAGAATAGCTCTTCTTAAATCAATTATGTAGAGTTGGCCGGAAGTTCCATATGTTATATCAAGTATACTACTATCATCAACATAAGTTATGTCACAATTTAGAACATTCCCTCCAACAGACCAGCTGGGATCAGTTGACTTAGGTGCGTTTTCGCTCAAACATTGCGGAGGACAATTAACATATCCGGGTGATATGCCCGCAGACACAATTTTTACACGTGGAACTAGAGATGGTTTTATTGCTTTACAAATGGCACCGCCAGTTCCTATATTTCTCTCAATCAGCCCACCCACGCGTTTTATGTCTGTTACACCATTTCCGTAAGATCCTCCAAACTTAGCAGGGTCATATTTCCATGTTTCTTGTAATAAAGGTAATGCCAAAGAGGATTGCTGTGTAAGTATAAATTTATTCGTGCTATCTGATACAAATCCCCAATGATGCCATTGGGGGCGTTTTAGAAATGGGTTTGTATTATTAAATTCATTTGTTATATCAGTTTTTGTAGCCAATGTTCCACCCATTTCCTCACAAGCTGCCTGCGCTGCGGCAAGAGTTGCAAAACTGCTGCTATCACCTATCAACATTAATTCTGTTAATTGTGTTCTTCCTGCTATAGTGTGTTCACCTTGGCCAGTAGTATTACCCGCTAAGAGATTTTGAGCGGCAGCCGCATCTGCTAGATCCGTTTCGGATGAATCATATGTGTTTTCCCCCGTTAAATCTAATTGATCATTTATACTATATGATCTTTTCATAGGATTTGTGTTGGTAATATCTGTAGGGGGGTTGCTTGTAGTTGAAACAATTGTTGAAGTCCATGTGCTTGTGTCTTTTGGGTCAGGAATATTGTATCCGTTCAGTTTGTCTTCTGGCGTGGCTATATAGACATTCGCACTATCTCCTGCAAATGGATCACTCATAACAGCTTTTGTAGTAGACATAATAATATTAAGAGTATGTATGGATCCATCATCATATTGTGTTTTAGTAGTATCTAAAATTGTATTGCCACTTGCATCTGTAGTAAATGCTGAAAATGTACTTGCACTAGATATATTGTGCTCTTTATACATTTTGATGGTTTGCTCTCTATTAAAACTTCCTGGAAGTTGGTTCAATGCATTTACAGATCGTAATAAAATATTTTGATTCGCTAACCATTGAGGTGTTTGATATCCATTCAGCTTTATTCCAATATTATTTCCAGGAGCGACTATTTTAGTATCCAGTGTGATTCTACGCCCATTCACTGCTGTGATTCTGGTATTAGCCTGTATAGGATAGATTCTTTCAGGAGTTCCTTTTGTATCATTTGTATACGTGGGCATATTCCATGAAGCGCTATATGTGGTTCCATTCCATGTCCCACCTTCATTAAACGCTAATATATTTGGAGTATTTTGTGGTGGTTTGACGCCGTAGCAAACTGTATGATGTTTCCCATCTTTTGACCAATTTCCTAAGGTGATAGTCGTATTACTTTGATTACAAGTTCCTATTTGATTGGGGTATCCGCCTACACCCGTATTCACGGCACTAGCCACATCATCTGCTAACCACCCAGCAGCGCACCAACCAGCTCCTTTTGCTTGTGCATCTTTTAATTGTTCCACCGTCGCAAGAGTTGCTCCATACGACGTACATTTTGTTTCAGCCTCTGCTCTAGTATATGATCCAACTGCCATATATACTTCTTTTTCTCCAGTATATGTTTTATATACAGTAACTACATTAGATGAAAAAATAGTCTGACCAACTATAGGCATCGCACCTGATATAACAGATATTTCATTCGAATTTGCAGCCCATGTTCCAAAAATATTCCACCCTAGCGATTTTTTACTATTATTAGCATTTGCCATTTGTACATATGCCTTGGCAGCTTGCTGGTCTGTCAATCCATACGATGTAAGAACTGTGCCTGGATTGCTTTGAATACCCCTGTATACTCTTAAGGCAATTTGGCCATTCATACCACCTAAAATAATGGGGTCGAGAATAGGTTTTTCAGCATCTGTAGTTCCTGTTGGATATAGTATAGCTGGATTCGCAACGCATGAACCAGTTGTAGGAACATCCGTTGCATTTCTATAGATACGAAAACGGACTCCTATAATTCTAGGAATATTTTGCCAGGCTGCATTCCCTATAAGGCCCACGTGGAGTGAATCATTCGCATCTCCTCGCCCTATATATCGTATTTTCGTAATCATGTATACTTGTCCTAAATCAACTTCCCATACCACCGTATTTCGATCATTGCTTTGTGAAAAAAATATATTACGCCCATATCGTATTTGTCCCGGAAAATCTCCCACGAATTTCCCTTGTAGATTAGGATTATCCGTGTATTGTGAGTTACTTACCGATGACACCGCTTTTCCTTTCAAAATATTTGTTCCAGTTTCATCAAAGATTTCTAAGGAGCTTATTCCTACCCACCCATCTCCTTCCGTGGCAGGTGGAAAGATTTTCACATATCTTCCATATGTATTAAAGAGAAGTGTCTGATCTAATTGATTTGTGGGAAGTGGCTTTTCAGTAATGAGACAATAGGGTGTATTCTCCGTACATCTATTACCACTTGGCCCACACCCTGTCATAAGAACAAACTGTTCCGTTTTTTTTCTATACAGCCCAAGTATGTATACGCTGAAAAGATATAAACATATAGATACGATAATTGTAGTAATAAAATGCTTAGATAGTAACTGTTTTTGTATGTTTGATGGAAGTATACAAAACCCCCCTAACAAAATAAATAGACATATAATTCCCTCTTCCCACATACCTAATAAGTATAGCGACTCTTTATTGATATAAAGTGTGCGCAGTCTACTGTTTAACAATGGGCATGTCATAGAATTCTATCGGATAGATTGAGAACTTCACGTAGACCGGATATTTCATGTTTATAATATATGAGAAGAGTGAACACAATTGCGTGAACCACCGTAGCTAATAATGACGTTTCACCGGAAAAAAAGAGCCCCTTGGTTCCGGGAGGGATTGTAAATAAGACTCCAGGAGATAGAAGAACAAACAGAAGAATGGTGCCGAGCATGTATTCTATACCGCTTCATTATTTAATTTAATTACATTGTAATTAAATTAAATACATATTCGCAATATCCCTTTGATACGTCATGGTATTTACAAATTCCTAGTGGCATTCCACACGGCCTTGTGGGTAAAGTGATAGACAACGGCAAACACTACCGCGTGGGTGAAGGCGACTACCATCTTAGAGCCACCGGGAGGGACAGACAAAAGGATTCCAGGAGTTAGAACAAAAAAAAGAAGCGCAAGATAAAGGCTAGTGTAGAGATTCATTCGTATATTTATTGTTCAGAATTTATGCAGAACAGAACAGGCATCCTTCACCTGATTCTGCCGCGGCCTTGGCCTTTGCGACTTCCTCCTGATATTCCCGCACGAGTCGGTCCATTTTTTCCTGCCGTGTTTCTTCTACTGGCTCTTTGTCAGATTCGTCACTGTCATAGTCAACTACCTCTGACCCACTCAAATCCACTTTCTGATTGAGTGCCTCTATTAGGCGAGGATCCACTGTGAATTTCTGGGCAGCTACAGGGGCCTTCGTGCGTAAGTAATAGCACCCTGTTTTCAGACCCTTCTTCCAGGCATAGAAGTGCATAGACGTGAGTTTCGCATAATTAGGATCCGCCATAAACAAGTTGAGTGACTGGGATTGGCAAATGAACGCACCTCTCGTGGCCGCCATGTCAACCAGAATTTTCTGGGGAAGTTCCCAAGATGTCTTATATCGCGCCTGTATCTCATCGGGAATCTTTGTAATTCCTTGCACAGACCCATTGCGTGCTATAATGGCCTGTTTCATATCATCACTCCATAGGCCTAGCGACAGTAATTCATTCACGAGATATTTATTGACCACCGTAAATTCTCCTGCGAGAACACGGCGTGAATATATATTTGTTGTAAAGGGTTCAAAACACTCATTGAAGCCGAGGATTTGCGACGTAGATGCTGTGGGCATGGGCGCAACCAGAAGAGAATTGCGAATACCATATCTTACAACATCCTCCCGTAAGCTTTTCCAATCCAGAATTCCATTCTCCGTGAGAGGCGTTATACCCCACAAATCAGGCTGGAGCTTTCCCATAGATGCCGGGGAACCCTTGAATGTGCTATATGCCCCCTCGGCCTTGGAAAGTTCGACGGATTCCTCCACTGCCGCATAATATATGTGCTCAAAGATCTGCTGGTTCAGTTCCGCCGCCTCCACCGACTCCCATGGCATTTTCAGCATGGCGAATACATCTGCGAGTCCTTGCACACCCAGACCAATGGGGCGATGGCGCATATTGGAGACTTTCGTCTCACGTGTAGGATAATAATTCACATCTATGACCCTGTTGAGATTGCGCACAACTATCCGCACACATTGCCGCAAGCCATCAAAGTCATAGACATATCCCAGAGAGGGATTCTTTATAACAAAGGATGGGAGTGCAATAGATGCCAAGTTACACACCGCGGTTTCCTCTGGAGATGAGAATTCTATAATCTCCGTACAGAGATTGGATGATTTGATAGTCCCCAAATTCTGCTGATTGGATTTGGCATTCGCGGGATCCTTATAGAGAAGATAGGGTGTGCCAGTCTCCATCTGCGTATCGAGGATCTGGAACCACAGCTTTCTGGCGGATACCTTTTTGCGTGCCAACCCTTTTGCCTCATAGTCGATATATGTAGCATCAAAGGCGGCACCCCACACATCTGCAAGGCCAGGGGCTTCGGAAGGACAGAAGAGAGACCACTCACCATCCTCTTCCACACGCTTCATGAAGAGGTCAGGAATCCACATGGCATAGAAGAGATCACGGGCACGCTCCTCCTCAGAGCCCGTGTTCAGCTTCAGCTTCAGGAAATCCTCCACGTCGGCATGCCAGGGCTCCAAGTATATGGCGAAAGAGCCGTTGCGTTTGCCTCCTCCTTGGTCAACATAGCGTGCGGTGGCGTTAAAGTTCCGCAACATTGGCACGAGACCATTACTCTGGCCATTTGTCCCTCGAATGAGACTTCCTCGCGCTCTGATATTGTGCACGTGGAGCCCAATTCCACCCGCATGTTTGCTAATAGCCGCACAGTTCTTCAGAGTGTCGTAGATGCCGTCAATGCTATCATCCTTCATCGCCAAAAGGAAACAAGATGAAAGTTGTTGGCGTGGTGTGCCGGCATTGAAGAGAGTGGGAGTGGCGTGGGTGAAGAGTTTCATAGAGAGCATATCGTAGGTCTCAAAAGCTCTTGGTAAATCCGCTGCCCACAAACAGAGTGCAACACGCATCCACATGTGCTGGGGTCGCTCTATCACCTTCATTGCCGAATTCTTCAACAAGTATGACTTCTCGAGTGTCTTGAACCCAAAGTAGTCAAACTCATAGTCCCGATCATAGTTGATATAGGCATCAATCTCGACACCATGCTTCTCCACGCAATCTATAAGTTCTTGGCTGACATAGGAAACGGACACGCCAGTCTTGGGCATAACTTGTGTAGACAGAGTTTTGACAACTTCTGCAAAGCTCTTACATGTATTCTTGTGATGATTACTAATGGCAATGCGAGAGGCAAGTGTGCCCCAATCGGGGTGCGTCGTAGAAAGAGGAGCCGCCATCTGAGCCGTGAGCTCATCGAGTTCGGTTGTTGTGATTCCATCAACAATACGCGCGAGAACCTGTTGAGCTAAGATGTCGGCCTTTACGGAGAGACCGCGGGATGCATTTCGGATACGTTGAAGAACCTTATCAAAGCTTACATTCTCGCGCAAACCGTTACGCTTGATGACTTGCATACTATAAGACATATTAGGAATTGGAAGGCCGGGCTATGCCGCAAGGTTGGGCGATTTCCAGGCTCAATTTTTAGCCCCCCACTGTAGAAAGATGGAAGCTGTGTGTATATTGGCATCGTTGGTAGTCACAACCTATTATATCGGGATTCTAGTGAAGGCTCGTTTCGGGTAAGAAACGCGCTTCATTACCGTTAAAAAATAAATAGATATCCATGGTATCTTAGACCTTCTTATCTGCCAAATAACGCAGCAACTTCTGGGTTACGATACAAATATGCGTATTTTACGGGCATTTGTATTATATAATAACCACTCTGGTGTCAATTTTACTTACACTGACAAGCATTTAAGACCTGAACAGCTATGAATTGTAAAATACTAGGTATAGAATTACCAGAAATAAGTTGTGCTTTTCGTTTCTTACAGGCAGAAATATACGCCATTGTCCTTTCTTTTCTTCTTTCTCGGCGTTTCTGCTTGGATGTAAGATGCATTATCTTTAGTTTATCATCAGATAACAATTAGTCAGATTTATTTTTCTTTTTTCGTGTTACTCTTGTTGAATTCTTGGAAGCTATATTAGCAGCTATAAGAGGTAGAATCTCTCGTTGGTAAGGCTGAAATCTCATCTTTACTAAGCATATCCCACTAACTAATATGTGGATTTTAGCCTATCACCTATCACCTTATTTTGTCAAACTACACATCCTTCTTATCTGCCAAATAACGCAGCAACTTCTTCTGGGTTACGATACGAGACGAGATACACATGGTCTCCAACTCCTGTAGCAGAAGCTTGTAGGCATAGGGGATTTCAATTGCCGAGAAGTTCGTCGTATTTCCACATCCACGGCAATTCCAGATACCCTCTTTGGGATTTACAACAGCAATCAAGCCGCAATCCTGGCAGCTCCAGCATCGGAAGAGATCGGAACACTCCATGAAGCGCTCCTTTGTGAATTCCGTAATGCCGTGTGCTGCGACACAATCACGCTCCATTTCTCCAAAACGTAATCCACCCTCACGCGCTCTGCCTTCCGCTGGCTGTCTCGTGAGCATCACCAGCGGGCCGGAAGATCTCGAATGCATCTTATCTGCGGAGCAGTGCCTCAAGCGCTGGTAGAAGCACGGCCCCATAAAGATACTCGTCTCCATCTGCCGCCCCGTGAAGCCATTGTAGAGAACCTCATTCCCTGCTGGCTCCAGGCCCAAATCATCGCGCATAATCTTGGTCAGTCCCTCCAACGTCACATTGTTGAAAGGGGAGCCGTCCCCCAGACAGCCCATCTCGCGACCCATCTTTCCGAGAAGCGTTTCCAACAGCTGTGCTATAGTCATGCGGCTGGGGATGCACTGGCCTGTAATAATAGGCCGAGAAGCCTTCACAACTACACCATCCTCCCTCACGACACGGCGTGTGATGATGAAGCCATGTGGCATTGTCACACACCAAGTACGACCATCGTAGGTAGTCTTTTTGATATCACGTCGCACATTTAACGTAGGCTCTGATGCCCGGGCGGTATCAGTATATGAGACCTTCCAGCCAGTGTGCCTCGCCACAATCTCACGCCCCTCCTTGTCATAGCCATTTACATCTCCAACATGATGCTGAACAGTGAAGTGTGCTGAATAACCTCCATGAAGAGTGAGGCGCATAATCTCATCACGGAAGCGACTCGACGAAGTCCATATGACATTTCTATCTGCCTTCTCACATCCATCGGCAAAGCGGAGACCAGAGAGAAGGGCACGAGCATGTTCCGGGGACAAGCTCCATACCCAGCTAGCCATCCACTTTGCTGACTTTATGGCTTCAGGAACAGTTGTAGATACTACCTCTGGTACATTTGCCGCATCCGCATACTTTGCGTACTTCTTACCATACTCCTCACAGAATAGGACAAACCACTTTGTGTTAATTATAGACCAGCGATAGCGAACAGGTCGTGCCTCGTTTTGACCACCTATAATATTGTAGGTGTAGTCCTCTCCCTCAATTAGCTCCAAAGCTATGAAGCGCTCACGAAGCCACTGGTCATCAACTGCCTTCACTGGGCTCATCTCTATGGAGTTTCCACCAAAGCGAAGGGTCCCATCTCCAAGCCAGTAGCCGTATAGCTCGCAGAATGCCTGAATCTTTTCAGGCGTATCCAACCTGAGTTGCTCGACAAAGGGTAGTGTTGTCCCCCCTTCAATACCTGCAGCAGCCTTTCCAATGAACTTCACTGCCTCAGCATCAAGGAGACTCGCCGCCTTACACTTCTCATAATCCTTCATACTACGCCGTGATGCGCCACGAGGGCCCTTTTGTACACCATCCCAAGTGACAGTCTCACCGTAATACTTTCCACGCCTGGCAAACATGTCATGGTCTTCAGTAACCAGAAGAGACACTCCATTGCTTGCAGTCTCATTCTCATCACCATCCCAATTTCCAGCTTCGCCCGAATGGGTAAACTCTATCATGTCACGCAGCTTGGCATCATTCAGGATGAAATCAGTAGGATGCTCATAGACTAGTCGTCCAGTCTCATGGTCATAGCCTCCCACACGCAGGGTTCCAGCCTCATATCCTGCCTGAACCTCTTTCCAGCTCATGAAACCATGCTCTGTGAGAATCTCATGGTCTTCTGCCAGGCAATGTGGGTTGATGATAATATCCGGCACCATTCCCGAAGCTGTGGTGGGCATGTCCTCGGGATCCAAAATCATCCCGCAAGTGCCCTTCTGGCCATGGCGCGACGAGAATTTGTCCCCAATTTCGGGAATCCTGTCCTGCCGCACTCGCACTTTTGCAAAGGAATAGCCCTCTCCATTCCTGTCCTTGAAGATGCGATCCACCCACCCCGTCTCATTATTTCGCATGGTGCGTGACACATCGCGATAGCGCTTTGCCCCCGCGGGAATCACCATCCCTGTAGGCACACGAAGCGGTACATACTTGCCAATTAAGATGTCATCCGTATCGACATAGGTGTTCTCAGGGACGAATCCAGTTTCATCCAGCTTTTCGTAATTGGCATTCTTCATTTGTTTCGTCATTGTGGGATCCGGACGCACAAAGCGCTCCTCTTCACCCGATGACTGATTCTTGCGCTCCTCGTCCTTATAAGTCCTGTAGAAGATGGAACGAAAGAGACCACGATCCAGAGAACCCCGGTTAATCATGATAGAATCCTCTTGATTGTAACCCGTATACGTCAAGATTGCGACTACAATATTCTGACCCGAAGGCATGGCCTGCGCACCATAGAATCGGCTCATAAAAGGTGACACGAAAGGCACTTGGGGATAACAAAGCAAGTGCGCCAATGCGTCATACCGATCCCGGAAGTTCAACGCATACATTCCCATTGCCTGTTTACCCATCGCAGCTTGATAGGAATTCCTGGGGGACTGGTTGTGATCCGGAAAGGGAATGTTGCTCGCCAGAGTTCCAAGAGCCGTGCTGGGATGAATCTCGGCATGCGTGTAAGATTCTTCCGGTTTCTTTAGCACATCTTCCGGGAACATGGCAATGTAGGATGACTCCGTTTCGCCCGGATCCACATACTCAATAAGAGCATTGCCACCTGGGCTCTCCCAAAGAAGAATACGCTCCCAGTTTTGAATTTCCATTACTTCGGCCAGAAGCTTGCCAGTGGTGTCCGCGGCAATCTCTCGGAGTGCATCGGCATAGAAGAGGGGGCGAAGAACACGACCCGCCTCGGTTGTAATCCAGATTTCCTTGAGTGCGGCCTTCCAGATAATTCCCGTTTGCACGTGAATCCGCCCGCACCTCTTGGCCTTTCGGAGAAGCTCCAACATGTTCAACGTATCCTCCATCGCAAGTGTTCCCAGCCACGCGCCATTGAGAAAGAGACGTGTAGAGGAATGCTTCTCCGCAACGGACGTGGTATTCAGGGGGCGCAAGAGCCCCACCGCACGAATATACTCCTTAATCGTCTTGGCATTGCTATAAATACTGACAATGGCCGTGGAAGACATGTTCT
>Ga0214919_10005909_pt1 | contig 17055 bp, 13 predicted proteins | sample LL1503_MetaG_FD_177994 | JGI IMG/M metagenome (GOLD analysis project Ga0214919, IMG submission 177994) | Freshwater microbial communities from Lake Lanier, Atlanta, Georgia, United States - LL-1503 | ecosystem: Environmental > Aquatic > Freshwater > Lake | place: USA: Georgia | collected...
ACCCATCCTGACTTTAGCAAATATGACCTGTCGAGCCTTCTGTCCTTGGGCGGCGGCGGTGCGCAGCTCCAGCCTGATCTGGTGGCCAAGATTGACAGCTCGGTGGCTACGGCCCGTCCCAATACCGGCTACGGCATGACCGAGACCAGCGGCATCATCACCTCGATCTCTGGCGACTTCTTCATCGACCGGCCCGACAGCGCCGGTCCTCCCGTCGCGACCCTGATCGTCAAGGTCGTCGATGATGCGGGCAATACGCTGCCCGTCGGAGCGGTTGGAGAGCTGTGGGTCAAGGGCTCGCCGGTGATCAAGGGCTATATCAACCGTCCAGATGCCACCGCCTCGACCATCGTCGATGGCTGGCTCCAGACCGGCGACGTGGCCCGCCTCGACGAGGATGGCTTCATCTATATTGTCGACCGCAAGAAGGACATGGTCCTGCGCGGCGGTGAGAACGTCTATTGCGCCGAGGTGGAGTCCTGCATCTTCCGTCACGACGCGGTAGCCGAATGCTGCGTCTTCGGCGTACCCGATGATCGCTTGGGCGAGGAGGTCGCCGTGGCTGTGGTCCTGCACCCCGGCGCCAGCCTGACGGCTGATGGTTTGCGCGAACACTGCGCGGGCCTGATCGCTAAGCATAAGGCCCCGCGCTATGTCTGGTTCATGGACGAGGCCCTGCCCCGCAATGCTAGCGGCAAGTTCCTCAAGCGTGAACTGCGCGAGACGCTGAGCACCCAAACGGCGGGGTAACCCCCTACCCCCGCTTTGCGGGTACTTCCCCCAGAGGGGGAAGTGCCCCGACGGGCCGAAAGGGGCCTTGTTTGTCTTCCTTCCGCCTTCCCCGCGAAGGCGGGGACCCAGACCCTTTCGCACAGTTTGGACGTGACCCTCTACCGCGTCATTGCGAGGCGCGTCGCGCCGAAGCAACCCAGGGGATCATCACTTCCGGTCCGCGCCAGTCCCCTGGGTTGCTTCGCTGCGCTCGCAATGACGCGGGGATGGGGGCGTGGATATCCCCTCACCCAACCCTCTCCCCCAAGGGGGCGAGGGCTAGAACCGAAAAGCCCTCTCCCCGAGGGAGAGGGTTGGGTGAGGGCCTTCTTCTCCTCAACACCCCCAACCCGCCTTCCCCGCGAAGGCGGGGGCCCAGACCCTTTCGCTCAGACGGGAGTTGGCCCGCTACTACGTCATTGCGAGGCCCATCGCGCCGAAGCAACCCAGGGGATCATCAACACCGGTCCGCGCCAGTCCCCTGGGTTGCTTCGCTGCGCTCGCAGTGACGCAAGGATGGGACGGCGGATGTAATCCCCCTCACCCAACCCTCTCCCCCAAGGGGGCGAGGGCTAGAACCGAAAAGCCCTCTCCCCGAGGGAGAGGGTTGGGTGAGGGCCTTGTTTTCGGCTTCCCCTTCAAACCGTCACATAATTCTATTATCTTGGAACTATGGAATCAAAATCAGCCACCCTGAGCCTCTCCGCCCTCGGTCACGAAGGCCGCCTCGCGATCTTCCGGTTGCTCGTATCAGCCGGACCAACCGGGCTGGCGGCGGGGGAGATCGCGCGTCAGCTAGGCATGGTGCCGAACAGCCTGTCGGCCAATCTCAACATATTGAGCCAAGCCAATCTGACGACCTCTCGCAGGGACGGACGCTCGATCATCTATCAGGCCGACTTTTCCACCATGACAGCATTGGTCGGCTTTCTCGTCGGAGACTGTTGCGCAGGCGCGCCAGAAATCTGTGCGCCTCTGAATCAATTGCTGTCTCAGGCTCAACAGTGCGCCCCGACCCTACCCCGCCAGAAGGAAGTTTGCTGAATGTCGCTGTTCGAGCGTTACCTGACCGTTTGGGTTGGCCTGTGCATCGTGGTTGGTATCGCTCTGGGCCATTTTTTCGGGCCAACCTTCCAACTGATCGCCAGCCTTGAGGTGGCGAAGGTCAATCTGCCGATGGCGGGGCTGATCTGGTTGATGATCATTCCCATGCTGGTCAAGGTCGATTTCGCGGCCCTCGGCGAGGTCCGCAACCATTGGCGCGGCATCGGCGTGACCCTGTTCATCAACTGGGTGATCAAGCCCTTCGGCATGGCCCTGCTGGCCTGGATCTTTATCGGCGGCCTCTTTCGCCCCTATCTGCCCGCGGCCCAGATCGATAGCTATATTGCCGGTCTGATCCTGCTGGCCGCCGCCCCCTGCACCGCGATGGTCTTTGTCTGGAGCAACCTGACCAAGGGCGAGCCGAACTTTACGCTCAGCCAAGTGGCGCTAAACGACACGATCATGGTCGTGGCCTTCGCCCCCATCGTCGGCCTGCTCTTGGGCCTATCGTCGATCACCATCCCTTGGCAGACCCTCGTCCTATCTGTCGGGCTCTATATTGTCGTGCCGGTCATAGCCGCACAGATGATCCGGGCGGCGCTTCTAAGGTCGGGCGGCGCAGAGGGTTTGAACCGCCTTCTGGCCACCTTGCAGCCCCTATCGATTGGCGCCCTGCTCGCCACCCTCGTTCTGCTGTTCGGATTTCAGGGCGAGCAGATCTTGCAACAGCCCCTGATCATCGCGCTGCTCGCCGTGCCGATCCTGATCCAGGTCTATCTGAATTCGGGCCTCGCCTATCTGCTCAACCGCCTGACCGGAGAGGCCCATTGCGTCGCGGGGCCATCGGCCCTGATCGGGGCCAGCAACTTCTTCGAACTGGCCGTCGCCGCCGCGATCAGCATTTTTGGCTTTCAGTCGGGCGCAGCCTTGGCCACCGTCGTGGGGGTTCTGATCGAGGTGCCGGTCATGTTGTCCATCGTCGCCATCGTCAATGCCAGCAAGGGCTGGTACGAACGCGGCCCAGCGGTTCAGCGCCTCGCCGCGCGCCAATCGACCACGCCTTCAAAGGACTGAGCTATGAGCGCCTCTGACTTTTCGATCACCATCTTCCACAACCCGGCCTGCGGCACCTCGCGCAATGTCGTGGCGATGGCTAGGGCGGCGGGTTATGAGCCGCAGGTGATCGAATATCTCAAGGCCGGGTGGACCAAAGATCAGCTCAAACAACTGGCCACAGCAGCGGGCGTTCCTTTGAGGGAGTTTCTGCGCGATCGCGGCACGCCGGCTGCTGAGCTTGGCCTTCTGGAGCCAACGGCTACAGATGACGCGATCCTAGAGGCGATGGTCGCCCACCCGATCCTCGTCAACCGCCCGATCATGGTCACCCCCAAAGGTACGGCCCTGTGCCGCCCGTCTGAAAGGGCCCTAGATCTACTCGAAAACCAGCCCGAAGGCTTTACCAAGGAAGACGGCCAGAAGGTTTAGTCCTCAAGACCCACGATCAGCATTAATATAACTGGTCCTGAGCTAGCCAAACCCAGCCAGACCGCGCGATATGGAGCCCTCAGACCTATCCCATCTTGAGGCCCTGCCGTGACCGATAATCTCTATAGCCTGTTTCAAGATCGCTTTTTGGCAGCAAGCGCCAAGCCGAGCCTGATCGATGCCGAGGGACACGGCCCGACCTATGGCCAGCTTGATGATCTGTCCGCACGGTTCGCGGCGGTGCTGCGGTCCTATGGCGTCGAGGCCGGGGACCGGATTGTCGTTCAGGTGGATAAGTCAGTCGGGGCGATGGCGCTCTATCTGGGCTGCCTGCGCGTCGGGGCGATCTTTGTGCCGCTCAATACGGCCTACACCGCCGCCGAGGTCGACTATTTCCTCAGCGATAGCGAACCGCGCCTATTCGTGACCCGCACCGCCAGACCTGCTGCCGCAGATCATGTCGCCGTCATGAGCACGACGCCCGACAGTCCGCTCTGGGCCGAGGCCTTGGCTGCGCAGCCTGATCCCGTGATCACACCACGCACCGCCAGCGATATCGCCGCCATTCTCTATACGTCCGGCACCACCGGACGGTCCAAGGGTGCGATGCTCAGCCACGGCAACCTGATCTCCAATGCCCAAGCGCTGAACCGGCTCTGGGGCTTTACGCCTGAGGATGTGCTGCTCCACGCCCTGCCGGTGTTCCACGTCCACGGCCTATTCATCGCCCTACACACCGCCTTTTTGAGCACCGCAACCACGATTTTTATGCCCAGCTTTGATGCCGCGCAAGTCAAGGCCCTGTTGCCCAAGGCTACGGTCCTGATGGGGGTTCCAACCTTCTATACGCGCCTTCTGGCCCTGCCCGACTTTGGCGCAGCCGACTGCGGATCGGTGAGGCTGTTCATCTCGGGTTCTGCCCCCATGCTGGCTGAAACCCATCGCCAGTTTGAGGCCCGTACCGGCCAGATCGTGCTGGAACGCTATGGCATGACCGAGGCGGGGATCATCACCTCCAACCCCTTAGAGGGCGAGCGGGTCGCGGGCACAGTCGGCTTTCCCCTGCCCGGGGTGGACCTGAGGATCGCCGACGAGCAGGGTACGCCCCTTCCCCACGACACTCCCGGCGTCATCGAGATCAAGGGCCCCAACGTCTTTGGCGGCTATTGGCGCATGCCCGAAAAGACCGCGCAGGAGTTTCGTGACGGCGGCTGGTTCATCACCGGCGATGTGGCGGTCCAGAGCCCCGATGGCCGCGTGACCATTGTTGGCCGCGCCAAGGACCTGATCATCTCAGGCGGCTATAATATCTATCCGAAGGAAATTGAGAGCGTGCTCGACGCGGTGGCCGGTGTCGCAGAGACCGCCGTCATTGGCGTTCCAGACCCGGACTTTGGCGAGTCTGTCGTGGCGCTGGTCGTGGCGAAAAAGACCGTGGCACCGTCACTGGCTGACCTTGAAGCTTGCGTACGCGAGCAACTGGCCCGGTTTAAACATCCTCGTAAGATCATCTTGGTCGAGGACCTACCGCGCAATGCGATGGGCAAGGTGCAGAAAAATCTGCTGCGCGATCTCTATCGCGACTGTTTGAAGGGATAGGGCCGAAAAGGGGCGGATCGCTCGGACCCGCCCCAAACCTTAGGATCAACCGGCCAAAAGGGCCCAGAAGATCATCAAGAGACCCGCTGTGCTGCCCAGCCAAACCAGCGAACGCACTTGACGCACGCCAAAGGCATAGAGGGGCAGATAGGCCACGCGGCCCCAGAAATAGATCTGCGCGCCCAAGGCGGTCGTGCTCGATTCCTTACCGGCCACATGGGCGATCAAGACGGCGGCTATGAACAGGGGCAAGGTTTCAAACAGGTTGTTTTGCGCCCGGCGCAGGCGCTCGGCCATGGCGCTGAGCGGCGGCATCTCTTCGTCACGCGGACCGGTATTCCACTTCAAGCCATATTGGCCGGTGCGGGCAATGTCGAAGGCGAGAATTTGAACAAAGGCCAGGACGAGGGTCCAGGTCAGCATGGTCAGTTCGGTGTTCATGGCGGTTCCCTCTTTACCGTGCTTTAACGACGGTGAACCCGCGGATATGACGACCCAAAGGGTTAATGGTTTCCTATCGTTCCCCTGTCGCCCGAGGAGCATTCCTATGACTCTCAAGCCCCTGATCGCTGCGCTATGCCTTTGGTCGCTAAGCAGCGGCGCCAATGCCGCCACGATAAGGACCGGGGACAGGATCGATGGCGTGCCGGTGATCGAGCAGTTGGATGTCGCTGACCTGCCGAGTGGCAGCCTGTCGCGGTTCTTTTTTCGGGTGACCGATCAGGCGACGGGACAAGGCTGGTACGTGCCGGTTCTAGTGGCCAAGGGCGCAGCCCCCGGCAAGCGCCTGTTGCTCACCGCTGCGGTCCATGGCGATGAGCTAACCGGTATCGGGGTGATCCAAGACCTGTTCAAGGACCTCGATCCCAAAGGCCTCAAGGGCGTCGTGATCGGCGTTCCGGGCCTCAATCAGCCCGGCCTTCTACAGGCCGCGCGCGAATTTAAGCCGAGCCAAGCGGCGACGGGTGCTAATCTGAACCGCAAGATGCCCGGTGATGTGAATTCGGACGAGATCATCAATGTCTATGCCGGCCGCCTCTGGACCAAGCTGTTCCTCGGCAATGCCGACATGGCGGTCGATCTGCACACCCAGTCGCGTGGCACGCTCTATCCCTTCTATGTCTTTGCCGAGACCCCTGAGGCCAAGCGCATGGCCGATCTATTGAGGCCAGACGTCATTGCCCTCGATCCGGGCGTAAGGGGCACGATCGAAAATGAGTTCAATCCCGCCGGTATCCAAGCCGTCACGGCGGAACTTGGGGCTCCCGAGGTGTTTGATCCGGCCATGACCCGCCGCGCCCTCACCGGCATTTGCAATCTGATGATCGATGCGGGCATGATCAGCGGCAAGGTCGATCTGTCAGGCCCTGAGCCCTATATCGGCAACGACACCACCGACATCACCGCCCAGCGCGGCGGCTATGTGCGGGTCAAGGTCGCCATCGGTCAGACGGTCAAGGCGGGCGACCTGCTGGCCACGGTCTCAGACCCCTTTGGCACGGTCACCGCGACGGCTGTTGCGCCCCATGATGGACAGGTCCTGTCAGTCGCCACCACCCCGATCCATGAGATCGGGGAGATGGTGGTCCGGCTGATCTATTGGAAAGCAGCGAAGCCTTAACGCCGAAGGGTGACGCCAACCCGGATCTGACGCGGCGCGCCATAGCTGTCGACCCCATCGGCGGTCTGGCCGATAGAGATCTTAGCATCGGTGACATTATCCGCCGCGATATAGAGCTCAGTGCCCTTGACCAACTGCCAATTGGCCCGCAGGTCCGCCGATGTCGCTGGGCCAAGCTTTCGCGCATTGAGGTCATCTTCAAAGCGGGAGCCTTCGAGCCGGATGTCGCCCTTGAGGCTCAGGCGCGGCACCGGCGTCCAGGTCAAGGAGGCCACCGTGGTCACCTCTGGGGTCTGGGCCGGGCGTTTGCCATTGAGCTGCGCCGCCGTGCTGCCGCCATCGACCCGCGCATGGGTTGCCGAGATCGCCGCGCGAAGTTTGAGCGTCTGGGTCAGATCGGTCGAGGCTTCGGCCTCCAAGCCGTAGGCATCGATCTGTCCGGCATTTTGGCGCTGGCGCAGAACGCCGCCCGCTGGAATGAACCCGGCGGTTGGGAAGGTCTTTGGGCCAACGCCGACCGTGACATTGGTGATGGGATCGCTGATCTTGTTAACGAAACCGCCGATGCTCCAGCTCCAAGCCTGATCGCCGCCGATGGCCAGATCTAGGCCGCCCAGCCGCTCGGGCTTGAGGCCGGGATTGGCCTCGGTCACGTCATTGCCAACGCGAAAAGGCCGATGAAGCTCATTCAAGGTCGGGGTCCGGAAACCCGAATAGGCCGCCGTTCTGATCCACTGGTTCTCGCCCAGACTGCGGCGAAGGCCGAGGCGGGCGGTGGGCTGGATGCCATCCTTATTGGCCGAGGTCTGATCCAAGGTCACGGCACCGGTCTGAATGTCGCGCTCGCGGCGAAAGCCATCACTGGCAGACCAGCGATCGACCCGCGCGCCGCCGGCCAGCAACCAAGGCCCCATCTGGCGCGAGGCCTCGGCATAGGCCCCGATCACCTCAGTCTGACCCCCAGCGCGGCGATCCCGGGTGAAGACGCCGTTCAGGTAACGGAACCTTTCATGCACCTCGCCGTCGGTTAGGCGCGCGTCGGCACCGATCTCCGCGCTCCAACCGGGCTGAACCCAGCGCCACGCGGCGTTGGCGCCGTAGCCCGTCGAAGGGGTCTCATATTGCTCATTGGCTGGGGTGGTGGTCGCCCGCCCTGCCGCCACGGCTGCCGAACTGTTGGCCAGATCCGACTGGCGCACCCAAGCCTGAAGCCGCCACCCGGCAGCATTTAGCCTCGCATCGCGCACCAGCGTCAGGCTGGCCTGCTGGCCCTCAACCCGGCTATTGGCCCCGCGAAGGCCAGCGCCCCGTTCCTCTTCATAGGCCCCAATCCGAAGAGCTCCGACGGCATTGCCAATATCGCCCTGCAAGCGGGCGGAAGCGGTCCACGTGTCCAGACCCGCCCGAATATCGGCCGCGCCGGCCTTTGCGCCTCGCACCGGCACATAGCCGTCAGACTGTTCCTTGCTTCCCACGATCAAGAGCGGACCGGTGGCCGCAGACATGGCCAGCCTTTGCGCGCCCAATTCTCCCGCCGAAAGGTCCAAGACGTAACCGCTATCAGCTCCGGCCTCATCAAGGCTGACCACACCGGTCAAGGCCCCTGCGCCATAGGCCCCAGCACCGGCACCGCGAACGACCGAAGCCCCTGACAGACCTTCTGGTGGCAGGGCCGTCCAGATCACCCAACCGCCGAAGGGATCGTTCTGCGGCACGCCGTCGAGGGTCACGAGGGCCCGGCCAGCTCCGGACGGGGCAATGGCCCGCAAAGACACGCCTTGCGAGGTCGGATTGGCCGAAAGGCTGGAGGTTCGGCGAAACAGCGATGCCCCCGGAACCGCTTTCAAAGCCTCGTCCAAACGTGGCGAGGCCTGCAGGTCCTGCGCCTTCAATCGCACGATAGAAAAGACAGGATCAGTGGGGGAAGGCGACAGGCGGGCCGCGCGAACGACGATGGTCTCAACCGGCGCGGGCTCAACCTGCGCTGAGGGTTGGGCGTTAGGCATATCCATAATCATTCGAGACGTCGTCCTATTGAAAGATCAAACCTGACCGAAGGCGCTTAATGGGCGCGTTGCAACCCTTTATTGGGTCTTGAACCGTTGCCATCGGCGCTCCGATGCAACATGATCGTCGTCAACCTAGATACTAATCAATCGCCTCACGACAAGTGGGACGACATCAGGACGGGAAACGATGGGTAAATTTTCAATTATTGGGGCGCTGACCGCGTCCCTGCTTTTGGTGGCGTGCCACCCCGGTCCAAAGGCGGGCAAGGTTGATGCTGTTCGCCTGACCTCGGCTGATTCCGATGGCAGCAACTGGATGTCCTATGGACGGACCTATTCAGAACAGCGCTATAGCCCCCTGACCCAGGTCAATACCGACACGGTCAGCAAACTGGGCGTGGCCTGGTCGCACGAATTTGACACCGACCGCGGTCAAGAGGCCACGCCTCTGATCGTTGACGGCACCCTCTACACCACCACCAACTGGTCCAAGGTCTATGCGTTCGACGCCAAGACCGGCGCGCCTAAGTGGTCCTATGACCCCAAGGTCGATGGCAAGCGGGGCTTCAGCGCCTGCTGTGACACGGTCAATCGCGGCGTCGCGGTTTGGAACGGCATGGTCTATGTCGGAGCCCTCGATGGCCGACTAATCGCGCTGGATGCCGAGACCGGCAAGGTCAAGTGGTCCGTCGTGACTGTGGACCAGTCCAAGCCCTACACCATCACCGGTGCCCCTCGGGTGATCAAGGGCAAGGTCATGATCGGCAATGGTGGCGCGGAATATGGCGTGCGCGGCTATCTGTCGGCCTATGACGCGGCCACCGGCAAGCTCGATTGGCGCTTCTACATGACGCCTAATCCAGAGGGTAAGCCCGATGGCGCGGCCTCGGACAAGGTTCTGGCTGAAAAGGCCAACGGTACCTGGTTCGGTGACGGTTGGAAGAAGACCGGCGGCGGCGGCACCCCCTGGGATGCCATGGCCTATGACCCAGACCTCGACATCCTCTATGTCGGCACCGGCAACGGCTCGCCTTGGAACCGCCTGAAGCGTTCGGATGGCAAGGGTGATAACCTGTTCTTGTCCTCCATCGTCGCGCTCAAGCCCGACACCGGTGAATATGTCTGGCACTATCAGACGACGCCGGGCGAAAGCTGGGACTACACTGCCGTTCAACACATCATCCTTGCGGAGATGGATATTGGCGGCAAGGCTCGCAAGGTGGTGATGCAGGCCCCCAAGAACGGCTTCTTCTATGTTCTGGACCGCGCGACCGGCGAGTTGATCTCGGCCAAGAACTATATCCCCATCACCTGGGCCACGGGCGTCGACATGAAGACCGGCCGTCCAATCGAGACCCCCGGCGCTCGTTATGAAAAGAGCCCAGCGCTGGCCATGCCCGCCCCCTATGGCGGTCACAACTGGCATCCCATGGCCTACAGCCCCAAGGAAAACCTGGTCTATATCCCGGCCATGTCGGTTCCCTTCGGCTATAAGAACGAAGAGGCCTATGCTCACCATCAGGGCAAGTGGAACGTTGGCATTGATACGCTAGCGACCGCCCTTCCAGACGGTGACGCGGCTCGTAAGGCTGTGAAGGCCATGATGAAGGGTCACCTGATCGCTTGGGATCCCGTCGCGCAAAAGCCACGTTGGACCGTGGAACACCCCTATTTCTGGAACGCTGGCGTTCTGGCAACGGCTGGTGATCTCGTGTTCCAAGGCTCGGCTGAAGGCGAATTCGTCGCCTATAATGCCAAGGATGGCACCAAGGTTTGGAGCTACAAGACCAACAATGGCATCATTGCCGCCCCCTCGACCTATTCCATCGATGGCGAGCAATATGTTGCCCTGATGGTTGGTTATGGCGGTGCGGCCCCTCTGGCGGCCAACTTCTCCCTGCCGGACCGTCCACGTCTGCCCGGTCGCCTGATCGTCTTCAAGCTGGGCGGCACTGGCAAGGTGCCTGAACAGCCGCTGCCCGAGAAGATGAAGATCGATCTGACCGGCGTGACCTCTAAGGGCTCCGTCACCGAAGGCTTCGCGCTCTATCACGCCAACTGCGCGGTCTGCCACGGGGCGAGCGTGTCTGGCACCTATCTGCCAGACCTGAAGACGTCGCCAATGCTGCTGTCCGCCGAAAACTGGAAGTCTGTCGTTATTGACGGCGCTCGCCAGCCGATGGGCATGATTAGCTTCAAGGAATATCTGACCAACGACCAAGCGGAATCAATCCGGGCCTACGTCCTGAGCGAATCCGTTAAGGCCAAGGCCGAAGCGTCGAGAGCCAAATAGGCCAACTAAACGCTCGGGGGCCGTCGAAAGACCGACCCCTGAACCCAACCTCATGAACCCTCTCCCTGACTTCAGGGGGAGGGTTTTTCTTTGGGTTGCAAAATCCCGAGTTGATCCCAAGAAATTATTATCACTATTTAAGAATTTAATGTTTAAATCACATCTATAGACTGTAAATTGAAATCGATTCCGATAGCCGACAAGATGTGGATCCTCAAGACCATGAAAACGATAGCTTTCATTTCGAATAAGGGGGGTACCGGCAAGACCACCCTATCGGTCAATATGGCGGCCACCGCACATAACCTTCGATTTAGGACGATGATTGGCGATTTGGACCCACAAAGATCATCCGTCGACTGGGCCAGGGGACGCTCGGCGGATGGCCCGGCCGTCACGCCGTTCAAACGCGGCTCGCTCTTCCCCGCGCAGTTTGCAGCCGACAGGGCCGGGCTAGACCTTCTCATCCTCGACACACCCTCAGCGTCACCGGAAATCTCACTTCAGGCCGCAAAGGCCGCCGACCTATCGGTACTTGTCTCTCGCCCGACCGTGATGGATTTGCGAACCATGACCGACATGGTCACGACCCTGAAGTCGCTGAAACTCAAGAGCGTCATTTTGCTCAATCAGGCCCCGTCACAACGCAATGGTCGGGAGCCGACACTGGTCAAGGAAGCGATCGACATTCTTGTCGGCTTTGGCCTTCCTGTCGCGCCCTGCTGTTTTCGATCCCGCATGGCCTTTCAGGCCTCTATCTCGTGCGGACTATCCGCCGCTGAACAGTTTCCAGACAGCGCCGCTGCAAATGAAATTGAGGCGGTTTGGGACTATCTTACTGAGCAGCTTCCGCTCGAAAAACCCCTGAAAACCCCGAGCCAAAAAATCGAAACACCAGAGCGGCTACAGTCGATCTGGTACAGGCCACGGATGCAGGACGATAACCAAGCCCTTGCAGGCTAGCCGTTTGCGCGTAAAGCACTAGGCTCTGTGTCGACGGCGTCATTAACGCTATCCGCCAGTCTCGCGGCCTGAACCCCGGCCACCGTCAGGCGGCAAACCAGCCAGTCGGGCGCGAGCGGATTGGCAAACCAAGGCTCGGCCCATCCGCAATCGACGCAGGACTGAATGATCGCGGCATGGATCCTCTGACCACTGTCATCGAACAGGGGCAGCTTATAGCCCGGCTGGTTCAGACCCATGCACAGATAGAGCCGCTCACCCTTACGGGGCCGCCTGCCATTCTGTGGGTCAAACCTGCTCATTGCGCCTGAAATTCCAACCCCTGCGACCCCTATTCTCGGAGTCAAAACCCTATAACGGCTCAATCCCGTCCTTGTCCCCAACAATAGGCGTGGCCTAGACAAGGAAAAGCGTAAAAGCATCTTTGCGGACGCCCTGTAACTCGATAGTTTTCCAGAAGCGGATGAACCCTCCGGCACCTATTTTCCGGTGTGCATGCCGCAGATAAGGTCGGCGATGAAGGTCAAAAAGACATCAGGTACTGTAACCGGCGCGTCCAACATAGGCGATGCGACGCCCCAAGCGCCGTTTGACGCCGCCACCGATGGGCCAAACTCTGCCTATGACTATAGCCCAACAGCGCTTGAGCCAGATGCCGAGCCGCCTCACGGTACCCGCAATCCGCTCGAAAAGGCCTCTGCCGCCATGGCGCAGCGCGACACTGAGACCCGGCTGACCGAAACGGGCTTGCAGGACGATGACCTTAAGGCGCCCACACAGATGCGTTCTGATCAGTCGCTCGGTGCCCTAGCCACAACGGATCAAGCAGTCGAGGTGGAGACCAACCAAGGAACCTCCGCAACACAGCAAGACGAGACGCCCCTCTTTGCGCCGCGCGCTGTTGCCGGTCCGGCTAGGCAGAAGACTGCCGCCAAGCGCACCACAGCCTCGTTGGAAGTTTATCTGCTTGCGCTCCTCGCCTCGGCCCTTTGGATCGGTGGATTGCTGGCCTTTGCCGTCGGTTTTCAAAGCCGACTGGGTGCCTTTGCCTTTGAGCCCTTTACCACGGCGGTCTTCGGTTTCTTGGCCCTAGCGCCGGTTGGCCTCATCGGCTTCTCGGCCTTTGCCTTTAATCAAGGGGCACGGTTCGCGCGCGAAGCTGAGCGGGCCAAGGGTCTGGCCGATGATCTAGCCGCGCCGGTCACAAGCGCCGCCGTGGCCGCAGGATCAGCCGTCGCTACCATCCGATCTGAGATTACTGGGGCCACAGATGCCGCCGCCCGGGCGCGGATCGAACTGACCGCCCTTCGCGAAGGCCTCGCCGAAGAAACCCGTCGCCTATTGGAAGCCGCCAATGAGTCGATCCGCACGACCCAGCACCTGACCCAAGTGATGGGTGAAGAACGTGAAGCGCTCGGCCGCGTCACCTCAGCGCTCGATCATCAGGCCGACCGCGTGGTCAGCAGCGTTGAGCGTCAAGCCCGGATGGTCGCCGAAGCCTCCGATCTGGCCGAGACCCAATTGCGCGAGGCCGAAGCCTCTCTGACCGCGCGGGCCGCCGACCTGACCGCCGCTGCCGAAGATGCCAATCGCGGCACCCAAGCTGCGGGCCAAGGCCTAGAGGTCCAGATCGAGCGTCTCGAAACCGCAAGTCGCACGGTTCACGACCGGATGAGCGACGCCGACGCCGGAATGGATCGCCAACGGGTCCTGTTGTCTGCCACCGTCGACAGCCTCAAGGCCGAGCAGGAACAGTTCGAGCAGACCTTTGCTGAGCGCCACGACCAGCTGGCCAATCTCGTCAGCCAATCGATTGAAGCAGCCACCGCCGTGACCCAATCGGTCGCCGACGCCAATCAGCAGTTCGATGACCTCGCAGGCTCCACCATTGACCGCGCCGAGGCCATGAGTGATGCCGCTCGTCAGCACAGGGCCGCCATTGCCAGCGCCGCCGTCGACTCGCTCAGCGCCCTGACCGATGCATCCCTGCGCCACCGCGACGTGCTTCTGGCCGAAACCCAGTACATGATCGACACCATGGTGCAGGCCGCCGAAGAGGCCCGCTTGGCGGCTGAAGAGCAGATGGCCCACGTCAAGGGCCAGATCGATCAGTTGGGCGAGGCCTCCTTCACCGCCGGTCAACAGGCCGAGGCCATGTTCGAAGCGCGGCTCAGCGAAGCGCGAACCTTGATCGAACAGTCCGCCCGCCTTGCCGAGGAGGCGGGGGCCCGCTCATCAGAGCAATTGACCGAGGGGCTGGTCTCGACCCGCGCCGTGGTGTCTGAGTTTGCCGAACTTCTGGCCAGCCTCGAAGCGCGGATGGCTAACCTGCCCAAGGAGGCCGCCCGTCAAGCTGAGATCGTCACCTCCGGACTGGCTCAAGGCCTGATCCAAGGTATTGAGGACCTGACCCTCGCCGCACGGCGCGCCGCTGAGGATAGCCAGACCTTCGATGTTGAGTTCAAAGATCGGGTCCGACGCAACTATGAGGCCCTCGGCCTTGCCGTGATGCAGTTGGAAGCCATGGGCAAGAGGACGCCGTCGCCAGTCTCTGCGCCAGTCGCCGAAAGGACACCGCTGGCGGCCCGCCCCCCCTTGCGCCAGCCCGTCGCGGGTCGCCCCGTCTTGCGCACGCCACCGGCTTCACCGACACGGCCCGCCCCCATCACGCGGCCCTTGGCCCGGCCCGACGACAGTCCGCCGCGCCCTCGCCTGAAATTGACACCCGCCATTGAGACGCCGCCCGCGCCGATCGCCGCACCCGCGCCTCCAGCCACGCCTGCACCTTTGCCAGCGAACCTTGGCGGCGGCGAGGAAAAGCCCGATCAATGGACATGGAAAGACCTGCTGACCTCACTGGAAGAAGACTTCGTCGAGGATGAACAGCTTGGACCGATCTTGGCTCAAGAAATCCACGATATGAAGATCGACACCCAATCCCTGTTGCCCAGAGCCAGCGTCGAAGAGATCGCAGCGTCGATCAATGCCGGCGACTATGATGCGGCCTTGGACAAGGTCACCACCCTGGCCCAGAACTCCATCCGCCGCCTGACAAAGCGCTTGCAGTCGGACCGTGGGCTAATGACAAAGGCCGAGCGGTTTGTCGAAATGCAATCCAACATGATCGTCGATGCGGCCTCGCGCGATCGAGAGGGTTTCCTCATGCCGACCCTGCTGTCCAATGAACAGGGCCGCGCCTATCTGCTCTATGCCGCCGCCCTTGCCGATACGGAATAGTCGTCATCGCCGTGCGCCAACTGACCTTTAGCGACGAGCGCTGGCCCATTGCGGGCGGCTTTGTCATCGCGCGCGGGGCCAAGACCGAGGCCCATGTGGCGCTGGTCACGATCACGCAAGATGGCATGACCGGTCGCGGCGAAGCTGTCCCCTATGGCCGCTATGGTGAGACCATGGCCGGGGTTCAGGATCAGATCGAGCAGGCCAGGGCCGCCATTGAGGCTGGCCTGGACCTTGCCGCCCTGCAAGCGCTCCTGCCTGCTGGCGCGGCCCGCAATGCGCTAGACTGTGCCCTCTGGGACCTTCAGGCCAAGCAAACGGGAATCGCCGCCGCCGTACGGGCGGGCTATGGGCGTCTGGACCCGGTCAAGACGGCCTACACCATTAGCCTTGGTACGCCCGAAGCCATGGGTGAAGCGGCCGCAAGGTCCGCCAAACGGCCGATGCTCAAGCTGAAGATCGGCGGACCCAATGATCTGGACCGGGTCGAGGCTGTCCGGGTCGCCGCCCCGCTCACCCGACTGGTGGTCGACGCCAATGAGGCCCTCAGTTTCGACGATCTGGTCCGTCTGGCCCCGGACTTCGCTAAGCTGGACGTCAAGCTGATCGAACAGCCCCTCAAGGCAGGAGAAGATGAGCCGTTGGAAGGCTATCAGAGCCCGGTCCTGCTCTGCGCCGACGAGAGCCTGCACACGCGCCAAGACCTCGCCCTCTGCGCCCGGCGCTATGGGGCGGTCAATATCAAGCTCGACAAGACTGGCGGCCTGACCGAGGCACTCCTTCTCAAGGCTGAGGCGCAGGCCTTGGGCTTAGAGATTATGGCAGGCTGTATGGTGGCCACGTCCCTGTCCATGGCCCCCGCCATGATCATTGCCCAAGGGGCCCGGTTCGTGGACCTCGATGGGCCACTGCTCTTGGCCAAGGACCGGGAGCCGGGATTGGAATTTTTCGGCTCGGTGATCATGCCCCCGAGCCGCGACCTTTGGGGCTAAGGAAACTTGCGTCATTGCGAGCGCAGGTCCCCCTCACCCAACCCTCTCCCCCAAGGGGGCGAGGGCTCTTTTTTCTTAGCCCTCTCCCTGTGGGAGAGGGATGGGTGAGGGCCTTAATTGTTTTTCTTAAACAAACCCCCTACCCCCGCTGCGCGGGTACTTCCCCCAGAGGGGGAAGATTTGGTTCTTTTAGATCTTCCCCCTCTGTGGGAAGCGATGCGTAGCATCAAAGGGGGCCTTGTTTTGCGTTACGCCTTCAAACCCGCCGTCAAACTGCGAAGCTTCAGCGCCACCATCAATCCGGTCAGGGCCATGAGCGCCATCGCCCAGTAACCCTTTGCGCCAACATGGTCGAACAGGGGGCCAGAGACACTGGTGGCCAGTCCAATCAGCAGACCGCTCGACAGGGCCGAATTGACCACCTGAGCCGCAGAGGCGCTTTCAGGCGGGCTGTGACGCTCGATCAGGGGCAAGGAGGCCATAAACACCGCCGCGAAGGTGAATGCGTGCAGGGCCTGAAGCGCAAACAAGACCGGCACCGGCGGTGAAAAGCCCATGGCGATCCAGCGCAGGACCGCGCAGACACCGCCGATGATCAACATGGTCTCTGGGCCAAGGCGCCGACGCACCCCTTCGAGGAACCACATGAAGCCAACCTCGGCGATCACACCCCAGCCCCAGAGGGCTCCGATGGTGCTGGCCGGGATCCCTTGGGCCTGCCAGATCAGGGTGGAAAAGGCGTAATAGAAAGCATGGGCGGCTTGGATTAGGCCGCTAGAAAAGATCGCCCACAGAAACATCGGGCTCTGAAAGAGGTTGCCGAGACCCTTCAGGCGATCGCGACTGTTCAATTGCGCGCCCTCTTGCACCGGCTCGGGCGGCAGCAGGACCCAAGCCCCAAGGGCGCAAAGGGCGGAAAAGCCTATGGTCGCATAGAGGATCGCCTGGTGAGAAAAGAGGGTCAGCGCCCACCCCATCCCGATATTGGCCAGCACAAAGGCGACCGACCCGATCCCGCGCGGCCAGCCATATACAAAGCCC
>Ga0214919_10005910_pt1 | contig 17052 bp, 15 predicted proteins | sample LL1503_MetaG_FD_177994 | JGI IMG/M metagenome (GOLD analysis project Ga0214919, IMG submission 177994) | Freshwater microbial communities from Lake Lanier, Atlanta, Georgia, United States - LL-1503 | ecosystem: Environmental > Aquatic > Freshwater > Lake | place: USA: Georgia | collected...
AATTCGATCAACGCTTCCATCCCAGTTAATGGCATTAGCAATTAAAGTAATGGTTCCATCACTGTGATCTAGAACTGCCAAATCACTTGTCAACATAAAACTCAACTCTGGAAGTGGTAGATCCTTTTTCGAAAGGCTAGGAAGTTTTTCTAATCGCCGCACAACGTCATAGCCCATGAAACCAACTAGCCCACCCGTTAAAGGAGGCAGTCCGGCAATGGTGGGCGATTTCAAATGTGCTGCAGAAAGACGTAGAGCTTCAAGTGGATCTATTCCAGTTGGTGCACCAGCAGGTGCTGTCCCCTGCCAGTAAGCCTTTCCATCTTTTTCACTTAGTGTTGCTTCACTTCGCACACCAATAAATGAATACCGTGACCAAGCACCACCATGTTCGGCAGATTCCAATAGAAAGGTATTGGCAGCGTTCTTAGCTAATTTTCTATAAACACCCAATGGTGTTTCTCCATCTGCAAGCAGACGCCTGGAAACTGGAATCACATTTGAGATCTTGGCGTAAGAGCGAAATTCTTCTAGGTTCATTCTTACTTACCCAGCGCAATTGGGGTGTGGAAGCAGGTTCTTTCACCCGTATGGCAAGTAACACCTGTTTGTTCCACATGCAGTAGTAATGCATCACCATCACAATCCAATGCAACAGAGATTACTTTTTGGAAGTGACCAGAAGTTGCACCTTTAACCCATAGTTCATTTCGAGAGCGTGACCAATAGGTTGCTTTTCCTGTACTAAGAGTCAGCGCAAGAGATTCTGTATTCATATAGGCCAGCATTAAAACTTCATTCGTCTTTGAGTCTTGAATCACAGCAGGAATGAGCATTGTTGGATCCTTAAGCAAAGCTATAACTGCCGGATCAAGTGAGCTCATGGAGTAATTCTGCCTTACCCAACGGGCACGGCGCGCACGGGATAATTGTGCGACCTAAGGTAGGTCTTCACATCTTTTATACGGTGTATTCCAAAGTGGAACACGCTTGCAGCAAGAAGTGCATCGGCCCCAGCATCCAGGGCTGCGCCAAAATCAGCCAAAGTTCCAGCACCGCCACTGGCAATCAATGGCACAGTTGAAACTGAACGCATCGCACTAATCATTCCAATGTCATAGCCAGCACGGGTTCCATCAGCATCCATTGAGTTAAGAAGAATCTCTCCCACGCCAAGTGCGCATGCTTTTTCAATCCAGGCGATTGCATCAATATCTGTTCCTTCTCGACCACCATGAGTTGTGATTTCAAAACCTGACTCAGTTCGTGCACGGCGCGCATCGATGGAGAGAACAAGGACTTGTGAACCAAATCGATCTGCAATCTCTGCGATTAATTCAGGTCGGGCAATTGCTGCAGTGTTAATTGAAACTTTATCTGCACCCGCTCGAAGTAAGCGATCCACATCAGAAACATTTCTAATACCCCCGCCAACCGTGAGTGGAATAAAGACTTGTTCAGCTGTTCGGCGAACAACATCCAACGTTGTCTCTCGTCCATCAACGGTTGCTGAGATATCCAGAAAAGTTAACTCATCGGCGCCTTCTGCCCCATAGAGAGCGGCCATTTCAACTGGATCTCCAGCATCAACAAGGTTTGTGAAGTTGACTCCTTTAACAACTCGACCATTAGTGACATCCAAGCAAGGAATGATGCGAACAGAAAGAGTCATCGCCCTGTAACTTTCAGCGCTTCTTGCAAAGTAAAGGCGCCGGCATATAAAGCCTTGCCAACGATGGCGCCTTCAACACCTGTTGAATTGAGTTCACACAGAGCTTGAATATCCATCAAAGAGGATATTCCACCACTAGCAACTACTGGTTTAGATGTTGCTTCACAAACTGATTTTAGAAGTTCCAAATTAGGCCCAGCCAACGTGCCATCCTTTGTTACATCAGTTACTACATAGCGAGCACAACCATCTTTATCTAATCGTGAAAGTGTTTCAAAGAGATCTCCACCTTCTTTGGTCCACCCACGCGCAGCAAGCACCTGCCCCCGCACATCAAGTCCAATAGCGACGCGATCGCCGAATTCAGCAATAACTCTGGCAGTCCATTCTGGATCTTCTAGGGCAGCTGTTCCAAGATTTACTCGCGTGCAACCAGTTGCTAATGCTCTGCGCAATGACTCATCATCTCTAATACCACCAGAGAGTTCGACTTTAATATCAAGTGCCCCAACAACTTCTGCTAAGAGTTCAGCATTACTTCCACGGCCAAATGCGGCATCTAGATCAACAAGGTGTAACCACTCAGCCCCTGCTGCTTGAAATTCAAGTGCGACGTCAAGCGGTGCGCCATAAATACTCTCTTGGGCTAGTTCACCTTGCACCAAGCGCACAGCACGCCCATCTTTAACATCTACTGCAGGCAAAAGCTCTAAATAACTCATAGTGCTCTCACCCAATTCTTAATCAAAGCTAGCCCTGCATCTCCGGACTTTTCTGGATGAAATTGCGTTGCCGAAACATAGCCATCTTCAACCACTGCCAAAAACTTTTCACCGTGAAAGCTCCACCCCTGCATTTTTCCAACTGCTTTCTTGGCTGCATAAGAGTGAACAAAATAGAATGACTCTCCTGCAACTCCCTTTAATAAGGTGGAGTTCGCATCACTTTCAACGCTATTCCATCCCATATGCGGAAGTATTGGTGCCTTCAAACTCGAGACTTCACCTTCCCAAACTCCAACACCTTTGTGGTTTCCATTTTCAGCATGCTCGCTACCTTCTTGAAAAAGAATCTGCATTCCAATACAAATTCCAAGAACAGGTCGTTCTCTCGCAATTCGCTCAAGAATGATTGCTTCGCCATCAACAGATCTCAACCCCTGCATACATGCAGCAAAGGCTCCCACACCAGGAACAACTAAACCATCAGATTCAAGTGCTGTGGCAGGATTAGATGTGACAACTACATCAACACCAGAAGTAGCAAAGGCTCTTTGTGCCGAACGTAAGTTGCCAGAACCATAATCAAGAATTGCGATCAAAGAGAGCCTTTAGTTGAAGGAATACCTGCAACTCTGCCATCGAGTGAGACCGCATCACGCAGTGCACGTGCAACGGCTTTGAACTGTGCTTCAAAAACATGGTGTGCGTTTCTTCCTTCAAGCACACGGATATGCAGTGCAATATGAGCTTCTGCAACTATTGATTCCCAAATATGTTTTCCGAGTGTTGTATCAAAAGTTCCTATGAGCTCAACAATCTCTGGCTGACGGTGGACCAAATAAGGACGACCAGAGAGATCAACTGCGGCTTGAACTAAAACTTCATCGAGTGGAACCATAGAATCACCGAAGCGGCGAATGCCTGCCTTGTCCCCCAGAGCCTCACGTAGGGCTTGGCCAAATGCCAGTGATGTGTCTTCAACACTGTGGTGAGAATCAACTTCAACATCACCTGTTGTCTTAATTGTGAGATTAAAGCCTGAATGCTTACCGAGCTGAGACATCATGTGGTCAAAAAACGGCACACCAGTAGAAACATCGATAACGCCTTGTCCATCTAGGTTGAGCTCAACTAAAACATGTGACTCCTTAGTTGCTCTTTCGACTCGTGCAGTTCTCATGGTGGCCTCTCTTTAGATGAGTTCTTTTAATGCAGTTATAAATAATGTGTTTTCGGCTTCATTGCCGACAGTCACTCGCAAATACCCTGGTAGTCCGACATCTCGAATTAGGACGCCTTTACCGAGTAGTTCACGCCAAAGTTTAGGGGCTTCGGCGTTAAATCCCGTAAACAAGATGAAGTTCGCGCTGCTCGAGACAACCTTGAGCCCGAGTGCGTTCAACTGCGCAGTCAGCGCCTCCCGAGCGCGTATCAACTCAGAGACATATCCCAGTAGTTCATCTTTGAAATCTATAGCAACTGATGCTGCTGCTTGAGTCAATGCACTTAAGTGATACGGCAATCTCACAAGCATCATGGCATCTTTTACCGAACTATCACAGACCATGTATCCCAAGCGTGCTCCTGCAAATGCAAATGCTTTACTCATTGTCCGTATAACAACAACATGAGGATTCTTAGCTAGGAGTGTTACTGCAGATTCTTCAGTTGAAAATTCTGCATAAGCTTCATCCACAATAAGTAGACCATTTACCTTAGCCACAGCATCAGCAAGTGACTTGATTTCTGAGATTGAGACAGATCCACCAGTTGGATTATTAGGCGTTGTGATAAAAGTCAATGCTGGCTTGACCTGCATAATTTGCTCAATAGCAAGTTCAACATTTAGTGAGAAATCCGAATTTCGCTTTCCATCGAGCCATTTTGTTCCACACACCTTGGCAATGAGTGGGTGCATTGAATAAGAGGGAGTGAAACCAAGTGCATTTGCCTGACCAAAAGCTAGAAAAATAGATTGAATAATCTCATTACTGCCATTTGCTGCCCAAATGTTATCCGAGGTGAAATTTACCTTAGACGTTGAATTGATATAGCCAGCTAACTTAGTTCGCAGTTCATTGGCATCACGATCGGGATAACGATTCAAATTCGCAGCTGCAACCATCACAGCAGCAGCGATTGCTTTTTGAAGCGCGGGTGAAGGTGGATAAGGATTCTCATTAGTGTTTAATGAGGCTTGAGCAGGAACCTGCGGTGCACCATAAGGAGTAAGAGGAGTTAAGTCCTTTCTCAAAGGCAACCAAGTTGGCCAATTCATTTACGAATTTTCCAATCTAATTGTCATTGCTTGGCCATGTGCGGGTAAATCTTCTGAATTAGCTAGCGTCACAACTGTCGGGACTAATTCCGTGAATGCTTTTTCGCCATATTCTATGAAGTGAAGTCCACGAAGAAATGTCTGAACAGATAATCCACTTGAGTGACAAGCACATCCGCCTGTAGGAAGAACGTGGTTAGAGCCTGCGGAGTAATCTCCAAGTGAGACAGGTGAGAAACGTCCGATAAAGACTGCTCCAGCATTTCTAATTTGTGCAGCATCTTCGCGCGAATTCTTCGTCTGAATTTCTAAGTGCTCAGCAGCATAAGCATTAACGACATCAATTCCCTGCTTCATGTCATCAACTAAGACAATTGCTGACTGAACACCTGAAAGCGCAGCCGTAATACGTTCCTTGTGCTTGGTCCTTCCAATTTGGAACTTAAGTTCGGCCTCAACGTTGTTGGCTAATTCAATTGAGTCGGTCACCAAAATCGCTGCAGCGATTACATCGTGCTCAGCTTGGCTAATTAAATCTGCTGCAACATCACTAGCTCGAGCAGAAAAGTCAGCGAGAATAGCAATTTCAGTTGGGCCAGCTTCTGAATCAATTCCAATCACACCACGTAGTGCGCGTTTAGCGGCAGCCACATAGATATTGCCTGGACCTGTAACGAGATCACTCTTTTCACACAGACCCTCAACACCATAAGCAAACATGGCAATCGCCTGGGCTCCCCCAACAGCAAAGACTTCAGTTACACCAAGTAATGCACACGTTGCCAAAATAGTTGGATGAGGCAATCCAGCAAACTCTTTTTGTGGAGGTGAAGCCACAGCGATGGATGAAACCTTTGCAATTTGCGCTGGCACGACATTCATGACAACGCTACTTGGATACACCGCCCGTCCACCCGGAACATAGAGACCCACACGATCAACTGGGACCCACTTTTGAGTAACAGTGCCACCGTCAACAACGTTCGTGGTCTTATCAGCTCTTACCTGATCGTTATGAACTTTTCTCACTCGTTCAATTGAAAGCTCTAGCGCTGCTCGAATTGCAGGATCTAATGATGCTAATGCTGAATTTAAAGCCTGCTGTGGAACGCGAATAGAAGCTGGAGTTACTCCATCGAATTCTTGCGCCAATTTAATGAGTTCGCCTTCTCCACCGGTTTTAACTCGGTGCAGAATTGGCTCAACTAGAGCCATAGCTTGGGCGACATCTAAAGCTGCACGCGGAAGCTCGGCGTTATATCCAGCCTTGTTTAAGGCTTTGCCACGAAGATCAATGGTGCGAATCACATGCTGATTGTAACGGCTGAGCCCAACGAGGCGGACTTGAATTTAAACCAGGCAGTTAGGCCCAAGAATAGATTTGAGATCTGCGCTCAATGATGGAGAAGCTGTGACGGATGCATCAATCTTCATAACGGTACTACTTCCATTTTCACTCAAAGACAGATGAACTTCTCGCTTACCTGGATGTGAACGCAAAATCTCCTTGATGCGATCAACAACTGGTGGCGTGCACTGAGACATTGGAATTGAAATCACAAGAGGGCCGGTTGGACCTGCAGAAATATCTGGCATAGACATTTCAAGGGCTGTAAATCTCAGATTCTCTTCACGGCGATCAACGCGACCACGAACAGTCACAATTCGATCTTCAGTCAGAGACATTGAATACTGGTTGTAGGTATTTGAGAAGAAAAGAACTTCCAAAGATCCCTCAAGATCTTCAATTGTTACTACGGCCCAAGAAGCACCTTGCCTTGAAACCTTGCGAGTAACACTAGTAATTAAGCCGCCGATAGTGACAACTGATTCATGTTGCGCGCCTTCATCAACTAATTCGCTGATAGACATATCGGTATTGGCTCGAAGCACATGTTCAACACCTAGAAGTGGATGATCGGAAACATAGAGACCCAGCATTTCGCGCTCATAGCTCAGCAACATTGCCTTATCCCATTCACCCGTTGGGATCTCAATATCCAAGCCTGAAACTTCAGTGATTGCTTCTCCGCCGAATAGATCAAACTGGCCAATGGCCTCAGCACGCTTACTCTCAATAACAGAATCAATTGCCTCCAAGTGAACAGCAATCAAACCTTTACGCGTTGCTCCAAGGGAGCCAAATGCTCCCGCCTTAATCAAGGATTCAATTGTCTTCTTGTTACACACCTGCGCATCAACTTTTGCTAAGAAATCACCAAAGGATGTGAATCGACCTTTACTCTCACGCGCAGCTTTAATGGATGCGACAACACCTTCGCCAACATTTCTAATGGCTGCAAGACCAAAGCGAATATCTTTTCCACGCGGGGTGTATTCACCATTAGATTCATTGACATCAGGTGGTAACACCTTGATTCCCATTCGGCGGCACTCACTCAAATACAGCGCAGATTTATCTTTATCATCTCGGACGCTAGTTAAAAGCGCCGCCATGTATTCAGTGGGAAAGTTAGTCTTTAAATAAGCAGTCCAATATGAGACAACACCATAGCCGGCAGAGTGTGCTCGGTTGAAAGCATAGTCAGAGAATGGAATAAGGACGTCCCACAAGCGTTTAATAGCAGCAGTTGAGAAACCATTGGCCTTCATACCGGCTTCAAAAGGAATGTATTCCTTATCCAAAATATCTTTGTTCTTCTTGCCCATCGCCTTGCGCAAAAGATCCGCTCGTCCAAGTGAGAATCCAGCAACTTTTTGAGCAATAGCCATTACTTGCTCCTGATAAACAATCAGGCCGTATGTGTCACCAAGAATCTCCTGCAATGGTTCTGAAAGCTCATGGTGAATAGGTTCAATTGGCTTTCGCTTATTTTTGCGATCGGCATAGTTGTTATGTGCATTCTCACCCATAGGACCTGGACGATAGAGAGCGATAACAGCCGATATATCTTCAAAAGAATCCGGAGACATAGATTTAAGCAACGCACGCATTGGTCCACCATCTAGCTGGAACACACCCAGAGTGTCACCGCGAGAAAGGAGTTCATATGTCTTTTTATCATCGAGTGTTAAATCCTCTAACACCACATCAATGTTTTGGTTCTCTTTGATGTTAATTAGTGCATCATCTAGGACAGAGAGGTTGCGAAGGCCCAAAAAGTCCATCTTAAGTAAGCCAATTGATTCACATGCACCCATATCAAACTGAGTGATGATTGCGCCATCTGCTTCACGGCGATGAATTGGAATGACATCAAGTAATGGTTCGCGCGAGAGAATTACTCCAGCTGCGTGAACACCCGACTGGCGCTTTAATCCTTCAAGACCACGCGCCGTATCAACCACGCGTTTTGAATCTGGATCTGATTCATACAATGAGCGGAACTCCCCCGCTTCCCCATAGCGATCATCTTTGGGATCAAAGATTCCACTAAGAGAAATATCTTTACCCATCACCGCTGGCGGCAAAGCCTTCGTTAACTTCTCACCAATGACGTATGGATATCCAAGCACGCGAGTTGAGTCCTTAATCGCCTGCTTTGATTTAATGGTGCCGTACGTGATGATCTGAGCAACTCGATCTTCACCATACTTATTTGTTGCATACCGAATCATTTCGCTACGACGACGCTCATCAAAGTCCAAGTCGATATCAGGCATAGATATACGTTCTGGATTAAGAAAGCGCTCGAACAAAAGTCCATGCTCGAGCGGATCTAAGCCTGTGATGCCAAGTGAATATGCAACAAGAGAGCCTGGAGCCGATCCTCGACCTGGTCCAACTCGAATACCAACTTTCTTTGCATGTCCAACTAAATCGGCAACAACAAGGAAGTAACCAGGAAAACCCATCTTCTCCATCACACCAAGTTCATATTCAAGACGAGATTCATGTGCGGGAGTCAGCTTTTCACCTAAGCGCTCTCTCATGCCACGAACTGCTTCCTTTTTAAGCCACGAATCTTCAGTCTCTCCCTCTGGAACATTAAATTGCGGAAGGAGGTTTTCATTTTCTCGCATGGTCACATCACAACGCTCGGCAATAAGTAATGTGTTATCGCAACTCTCTGGAATCTCTTTAAAGAGCTCTCGCATCTGCGCAGGAGTTTTGACATAGAAAGAGTCGTTATCGAACTTAAATCGCTTGGGATCAGCCAATGTAGAACCAGATTGAACACACAGTAGGGCCTCATGTGCCCCAGCATCTGATTGCAATGTGTAATGCAGGTCGTTAGTGGCAAGGAGTGGAAGACCTAACTCTTTTCCAAGCTTGAGCAAGTCAGCTTTGACACGGCTTTCAATATCAATTCCATGATCCATTACCTCTAAAAAGAAATTGCCTTCACCGAAAATATCTCGGTAGTCACTTGCAGCCTTTAATGCCTCTTTGTATGCACCCATTCTCAAGCGAGTTTGAATCTCTCCACCTGGGCAACCAGTTGTTGCAATTAACCCTTTGGAATATTTAGCTAAAAGTTCTCTATCCATGCGCGGTTTGTAGTAATAGCCCTCAAGGGATGCAAGTGAAGAAAGACGAAAGAGATTTCCTAGACCAGTATTGTTTTCAGCCAAAATAGTCATGTGCGTATAAGCGCCGCCACCTGAAACATCATCTTCACCACCACTTGCCCACTGCACTCTTTTTTTATCAAAGCGAGATTCAGGTGCAACGTAAGCTTCAATACCTATAATTGGCTTAACACCAGCTTTTTTCGCTTGTTTATAAAACTCATAAGCACCAAAAACATTTCCATGATCTGTTATTGCAATTGCTGGCATTCCTTGGCGTGCAACTTCCTGAATTAAATCGGGAACGCGGGCTGCACCATCGAGCATTGAATACTCGGTGTGGACGTGCAGATGTACGAAATTCTCAGAATTCATGGTGGTCGTAGATTATTACTTAAGGCAGAACTGCATCAGATAGCAACGCTAATGAGCGTGTGAGATCGGCTGGGTATGGAGCTTCAAAACTCAGGTGTTCGCCGGTAATAGGGTGCTCAAACTTGAGCTCCTTGGCGTGTAGCCAAGGTCGTCTCATCTCTAGAGATTTAGCCAAAACGGGATCTGCGCCATAAGTAGTGTCGCCGACAAGTGGATGGTTGAGTGCAGAGAAGTGGACACGGATTTGGTGTGTACGACCGGTCTCTAATTCAACCTTAACTAAAGAAACTCCTCGATAAAACTCAATTACTTCATAGTGGGTTATGGAATCTTTACCTGTTGCCACTACTGCGAAACGATGATCCTCTTTTGGATGTCGATCAATCGGAGCATCAATTGTTCCACTAGTTGGATCCATATGACCTTGAATCAGCGCATGATAAATCTTGTCTACTGTGCGATTTCTAAAAGCATCTTTTAATACAGTAAATGCGCGATCACTCTTTGCAACAATCATTAATCCGCTAGTTCCGACATCTAGGCGATGGACTATACCTTGTCGCTCTGCAGCTCCACTTGTTGAAATTGAATACCCAGCTGCCATCAATGCGCCAACAACTGTTGGTCCCGTCCATCCTGGACTTGGATGGGCAGCACATCCCACAGGCTTATCAATAACCACGATTGCATCATCGTCATAAACAACAGAAAGGCCCTCTAGCGGTGTGAGCGGAATTGGATCTTGATTAATTGGAGCTGGCATTAACACATCAATAACTTGGTTAGCACTCACGCGATCTGATTTAGCCATGGCTTTTCCAGATGTTCTGATATCGCCATCTTCGAGCAACTTAACTACTGCTGTGCGCGAAAGGCCCAGCACACGGGTGAGAGCACTATCGATTCGCTCACCAGCTACGCCTTCTGGCACTGACAGGGTGCGCTTTTCACGATTACTCATTTCAACTCTTCTTTTTTAATAGGCGGAATATTTCGCACAGTCAAAACAACGGAAATAAAGGCAGCAACCACGATTGCCGTGTCTGCAATATTGAATATAGGCCAATGTGGCAGTTGCATCCAATCAATGACGTGCCCACGCAGCAGCCCGGGTTCTCTGAATATGCGATCGGTCAGATTTCCCAAAACTCCACCCATGACTAAGCCCAAAACAACTCCCCAACCCCTTGACGTCAATGAGGGTGCGTAATAAGCAATTGCAATTAATACGGCAATTCCAAAGAGAGAGAGAAACAAAGTTGCCCCTACAGCAAAAGAAAAGGCTGCTCCAGAGTTTCTAACGAAGGTCAGTTGGAAAAGTGAGCCAATAACTTTTACTGGATCTCGGTTGGACAAATAATTTACTGCCCAGATTTTGGTTGCTAAATCCGCAAGCCAGATAAGCAAGGCAACACCTAAGAGTGTGCGCCACACGCGCACTGCTAGCGCCGTTCTTCCTTCTGCTTGCAGATCATGCACAAAGTGGCCCGAGGAAATACTTGTAAACGGGCCTTTCCAATTGCACTTCCACATTCTTCGCAGTTTCCATAGGTTTTAGAGTCAATTCGATCTAAGGCACGCTCTGTTTGCAAAACCATGTCACGGGCATTAATCACTAGTGACATTTCATGTTCACGTTCAAAAGTCTTAGTACCTGCATCAGCTTGGTCATCTCCAGCGCCTTCACCAGATTCTTGAATAAGTAAATCCATCTCCACTTCAACTTTTTCCAGCTCAACTCTAAGACGTGCTAGATCTTTAGAAATCTCAGCACGAATACTCTTTAGTTCAGCTGCTGTCCATGGAGATTCACTGTCACTGACAACAATTGGTGTTGGAGCTACTTTGATTGGCTTCAGCGGTGCAACTTTTTTACCGCTCTTAGCTGGACGTGGTGGTGGTGGCATTACCAATCGGCGCTCTTCTACTACAGGGGAAGATACTGGTGCAGAAATTGTTGAGACTGAAACTGTTTGAGATTTTTCATCAACAGTCAGAGTTGTCTTTGATGGAAATGGCTTACCTGGAGCCTTCTTTACTGGAATGCTCTTTAGCGCAGCTTTTTTAGTGGAGGCTTTTTTGCCTAGAGGCTTTTTAGCTACCTTCTTCTTAACGGCAGCCTTCTTTGCAGCAGCCTTCTTGGCGGACGCTTTTTTCGCTGGAGCCTTTTTAGCTACCTTCTTCTTAACCCCAGCCTTCTTTGCAGCAGCCTTCTTGGCTGCTGCTTTCTTGACCGGCTTCTTAGGCATGTCGCGAACCTTAATGCTCTTCAGGGGCTACTACCAATTAGCCACGGGCATTTTTTGGCTTAACTAGACGATAGTATTGAGCCACTACCGCAAATGAGCATTGACGGGGCCATCACCTCACGAGCTTGCTAGAAGAAGTGGTGTAAACCATCTAGAACTAGCCGCGGATAGAAAAAGTGAAGTGGCGTGAATTTCACGCAAGGCGGGTGGTACCGCGAGATCTGCGCCAGCAGGTCACGTCCCTCCAGAGTTCTTTCCTACTCGTGGAGGATTTTTTATGTCATTTCGCGCAATTCCTGCAGCCGTTGATCTGCCTGCCGTCGAGCACGAAATTTTAAAGTTCTGGCGCGATAACGAAATTTTTGAAAAAACTCTCAATGCTCGAGAAGGTGCACCTGCATGGATGTTTTATGAAGGTCCACCAACTGCAAATGGAATGCCTGGCGCTCACCATATTGAAGCTCGTGTATTTAAAGATGTATTCCCCCGCTTTCACACAATGAAGGGAAAACATGTAATCCGCAAAGCTGGTTGGGATTGTCATGGTTTGCCCGTTGAAATTGCTGTTGAAAAAGAGTTGGGCTTTGCAGGTAAAGGCGATATTGAAAGATATGGAATCGCAGCATTTAATGACAAGTGCCGTGAGTCAGTCCAACGTCATGTTGGTGCATTTGCAGACATGACACACCGCATGGGCTTCTGGGTTGATTTCGATGAAGCATATTGGACTATGTCACCTGAATATGTTGAGAGTGTGTGGTGGTCTCTAAAAGAGATCTGGAAAAAGGGATTACTCGTTCAAGATCATCGCGTTGCACCATATTGCCCACGCTGTGGAACTGGACTCTCAGATCATGAATTAGCACAGGGCTATGAAACTGTCACCGATCCTTCGGTTTATGTTCGCTTTCCTATTACCTCCGGTGATTTGGTTTCACTCAACGCCAGTTTCCTAGTGTGGACAACGACCCCATGGACTTTAGTTTCAAATACTGCAATTGCAGTGCATCCAGAAGTGGATTATGTGGCTGTTGAAGTCACTATCGATGAAGTCAGCGAAGTCCTTGTTGTTGCAGAGGCCTTGCTGGATAGCGTTAAGGGTGAGAAGAAGATTCTCAAGAAAATGCTTGGAAAAGAGCTAGAACGCACAACATACAAGCGCCCCTTAGATTTCGTAGAGATTCCAGATGCCCATTATGTAGTTCTTGCAACATATGTGACAACTGAAGATGGAACAGGACTCGTTCACCAATCTCCAGCATTTGGCGCTGATGACTTAGCGGTGTGCCGTGCATATGGACTACCTGTTGTTAATCCGATCGCACCTGATGGACATTTCTTAAAGGAAGTCGACGTTATAGGCGGAATCTTCTTTAAAGATGCAGACAAACTATTAGTCAAGGAGTTAAAGGCACGTGGTGTTCTCTATAAGCACCAACCATATGAGCACACCTACCCGCATTGCTGGCGTTGTCACACACCTTTGATGTATTACGCGCAACCTTCCTGGTATATCCGCACCACGTCAATTAAGGATGCGCTGCTTCGTGAAAACTCAGCAACTGATTGGCACCCAGAGACAATTAAAGAGGGGCGCTATGGCGATTGGCTCAACAACAATATCGACTGGGCACTTTCTCGTAATCGTTATTGGGGTACTCCACTTCCTATTTGGCGCTGTGAAAACAAGCATGAAATCTGTGTTGACTCACTGGCTGAATTAGGAACACTTGCTGGTCAAGAGCTCTCAAATCTTGATCCACACCGCCCATTTGTTGATGACATTACTTTTGCTTGCGCAGATTGTGATTCCACAATGGTGCGCGTGCCAGAAGTTATCGATTGTTGGTATGACTCTGGAGCCATGCCATTTGCCCAATGGGGATATCCGCATAAGGAAGGCTCTGTTGAAAAGTTTAAAGAGTCATATCCTGCTGACTTTATCTGCGAAGCTATCGACCAAACACGTGGCTGGTTCTACACACTTATGACTATTGGTACTTTGGTCTTTGATAAATCCTCATATAAGACTGTCCTTTGTCTTGGACATATCTTGGATAAAGATGGTCGCAAGATGAGTAAGCACCTTGGCAACGTCCTAGAGCCAATGGCCCTCATGGATCAACACGGCGCAGATGCTGTTCGCTGGTACATGTTGGCAGCAGGCTCACCATGGGCTGCGCGTCGTGTTGGCCATGATGCAATTAATGAAGTGGTTCGAAAGACACTTCTAACCTATTGGAACACTGTTTCTTTCCATGCCCTCTATGCCAAAGCATCTAACTTTGATTTGAGTCAGCGAACAAAGATTGCAGAACGACCACTCATGGATCGCTGGATAATCTCTGAACTCAATCTCTTAATTGAAGAAGTAGATGGCTCACTCAGTGATTTTGACTCACAAGTTGCAGGTCGCGCACTGGCTAGATTTATCGATGATCTTTCTAATTGGTATGTGCGCCGTTCACGACGCAGGTTTTGGGATGGAGATGTCAGCGCCCTTTCCACTCTTCACGAGTGTCTAGTAACTCTGACTCAACTTCTCTCTCCTATGGTTCCCTTCATTACAGAACAAGTTTGGCAAGAGTTGGTAATCCCTGCCGATTCTTCTGCAGTTGCTTCAGTTCACCTTTCAAACTTCCCAGTTGCAGATGCAACTGTCATTGATCGCGAACTTGGAAAGCAAGTTGCACTGACCCGTCGTATTGTTGAACTGGGTCGAGCATCTCGCGCTGAATCTGGCATCAAGATTCGTCAACCTTTGGGCCGTGCCTTGATTGCAGCAAGTGGTTGGGCATCTTTGCCAGAACAAATGCGTGAGCAGATTGCTGATGAGCTCAACGTTATTGATCTCCAAGACATCGCTAGCGCTGATGGCGATTTAGTAGATATCTCCATTAAAGCTAACTTCAAATCACTTGGTGCAAAATTTGGTGGCGCAGTCCAAGAGATTGCTAAGGCAATTGCTGCCAGTGATGCAACTGCCCTTGTGAAAACTTTGCGTGCATCTGGGACGACCCAGCTAGGTAGTTGGGAAATCGCTCTGGATGATCTGGTTATTACAGAAGTTCCCAAATCTGGCTGGATGGTGGCCTCTCATGAGGGTGAAAGTGTGGCACTTGATCTAGAGCTCACACCAGCACTTATTTCCGCTGGCCATGTGCGCGAAGTGATTCGCTTTATTCAAGAGCGCAGAAAGAGTGATGGCTTTGAAATCTCAGATCGCATCAATGTGAAGTTCAATGCCCCCGCCCAAATTGCCGCAGCCATTGCCAGCGATGAAGGGCATATCAAGGATGAAGTACTGGCATTGTCCATGGTTCAAGACTCAACACTTACAGTTGAAGATAATGAACTTGGAATTGCAGTCTCACTTACTAAAGCGAGCGAACTAACCCCATAAGTAATTGCACGCCGAAGAAGAGAACAATAAAAGATAAATCTAGGCTCACTGCTCCGAGACGAAGTGGTGGGATGTAGCGCCCAACAAATGCCATTGGCTTGTCTGTGATGCTGTAAACAAGCTCAACGAGTAAAAGAACAATACCTTTAGGTCGCCAGTTGCGTGCAAACATACGGACATAATCAAGAATTAAACGAGCAAGTAATGCGAAGAGAAATAACTGCAGGACGTTAGCAAGTAACGCTCCGATACTCAACTTATATCAGCTCTGATTAAAGAAACTTGCTTGAGCTGCAGCAGACTTGTCTTCAACACCAATTGAAACATTAGCTGGAGACAAAAGGAAGACCTTCTTTGTCACTCTCTCAATGGTTCCGTGTAAGCCAAATGCTAGTCCACTTGCAAAGTCAACTAAACGCTTGTGCTCTGATTCATCCATGTCAGTCAAATTAATGATGACTGGATTGCCTAAACGAAAGTGCTCACCGATTGTGCGGGCCTCGTTATAAAAACGTGGGTGCAATGTGACGATGCGATCTAGGACTGGTAAATCTAATTGCGGTGCAACTTCTGCAGATGAGGTTGTCACTACTGAAGAAACTGGACGTGGTGAGCGCGGTTTGATTCGCACATCACTTGATGTCGTTGCTACGGGAGTTGAAGTTGCAATTGGTGTATCAAATTCTGGGTCGTCCATCAAACCTAAGTAGTTCGCGACGCGCTTGAGTGCATTAGCCATAGGTAAACGGTACCTGTAGGCCTAGCGCGAACCCAGGATTTGGCTACCTATCCGAATATGTGTCGCACCATGGGCAATGGCCTCTTTAAAGTCCCCACTCATGCCAGCAGATAATTTATTTGCCTTTGGAAAATCGGCCATAAAAGCCTTATGTATCGCTGATAATTTTGAAAATGCAACTGTGGGATTAATGCCTAGTGGGGCAACGGCCATCAGACCTTGAAGTCTGTGGGTGGGCGATTTCTCAATCTCCTTGGCCAGTTCATAGAGCTTTTTCTCACTGACTCCCCCACGCGCTTCTGAACCATCGAGTGAAACTTGACAGAAAATATCGAGAGGATGCGCGGCGTTTTTCTCAATCACTTCAAAATGTCGAATTTCATCCAAAGAATGAATGACATTGGCCCAAGAGCAAATTGATTTCAACTTATTACTCTGTATCTGGCCCTGAAAATGCCAGGTACCCGGGATTGCAGCCGCCTTTGGCGCTGCATCTGAATCTCTATTTTCACCAAAATTACTCACACCTAGTTCCTTCAAAATCTCAACATCACTTGCTGGAAAAGTCTTAGTCACTGCAATAAGTGTTATCTCATTGACTGACCTGCCCGCGCGGGCAGCAGCCTTTGATATCTGCTCATGAACTGCCTCTAAGTTGCCCGCAATCTCACTTCTGCGATCTATAGCCACACCACACCTGCATTTCTGCCCGTGATGTTATGGCGTCGATAAGAGAAATACTCATCATTTTCTAAAGTACAGATTGCCGAAGCTTCATAGGTAACACTGTTTGCTACCAAATCTGCAATCAAAGCTCTTGGTAAATCCAGGGCCGGCGTTAAGTTGTTAGTCAGAGATGATGCCGCAGGATGCTTAGCAACCACTTCATCGGCTAACTCTTGTGGAACTTCATAACACCGACCGCAAATAGATGGACCTAACTGCGCATGGATTTGATCAGCGCCTAGTTTTCGCATCGCTTTCACTGCTTTAATCGCCACTGAATTCATTAGTCCGCGCCTGCCAACGTGCACTGCCCCAACAACAGTTGATGATGAGAGTAGAAGCGGGATGCAGTCTGCAACCATCACTGCTAGGGCAATTCCTGGCTCACGAGTAATCAACGCATCACAGGTTGGGG
>Ga0214919_10005911_pt1 | contig 17052 bp, 15 predicted proteins | sample LL1503_MetaG_FD_177994 | JGI IMG/M metagenome (GOLD analysis project Ga0214919, IMG submission 177994) | Freshwater microbial communities from Lake Lanier, Atlanta, Georgia, United States - LL-1503 | ecosystem: Environmental > Aquatic > Freshwater > Lake | place: USA: Georgia | collected...
CGGACATGTTGTGTCGTTGTATGAAGCATCATCGCGCCTTGGTGGCACGGCATGGTTTTCACAGCTCACAACACCAGATAATGGTCCGTTGGTGGATTGGCTTGAACACGAAGTACGCAGATTAGGTGTGCAAATATTTTTGAAGACGCGATTATCTGCACACGAGATCAGGCAACTAGCCCCAGACGAAGTCATTGTTGCAACGGGTGCGGTCCGTAATCGTCCCAGTAATGAACGCACTGATTACGCCCGATCACGCGTGTATACGGGTGATGATTTGCGTGCGCTTCTCACAGGTGAAGGCACCGTGACGAGTGCGTCGCCTCAGGCTAGGTTGGTCGCTCGTCTTGCGAGACTTGCTCGCATCTCATCCAAGGTGAGTCGAGTTCGTTCTTTGTCACGGGCGTATTTACCATTAAGCAAAGACATCACCGTGATTGGCGGGGGTCTTGTTGGTCTAGAACTAGCAGAGTTTTTAGCAGCACGCGGACGGCGAGTGACTCTTGTTGAACAAGGTGCTCAGTTAGGTTTGCCAATGGCGATGCCCCGGCGGTGGACCGCGGTAAAACGAGCAGTCGATCACGGCGTTCAGATGCGGCGCTCAAGCGCTGATGTCGTGAGCACAAGGGATGTCATTTATGCAGGCGACGTTGTCGCACATGCCCCGATCGCTCAAGAGTTGCGCGCATCGGGATCAGTTGTACATGTCATCGGTGATGCGAATGACATCGGTTACATTGAGGGAGCGATTCATTCTGCGGGTGAAATTGCTCGAGGGATGTAGGAGGGGAAGTGGCGACATTTGGCGATCATGTGCGGGCGCGCGCTCACGACGACAACACTGCATTGTTATTTGAAGACCAGCGCTGGACATATCGCGAGTGGGTTGCAGAGGTTGCAACGCGCGCTGCCCTCTGGAAACAAATGCGACTCGATGGTCCAGCTCACATCGGAGTGCTGTTAGAGAATATTCCAGATTTTACGATGTGGCTTGGTGCCGCTGCCGTCACTGCGAGCACGGTGGTGGGAATCAATCCAACTCGTCGTGGCGCAGAACTCGAACGAGATATCACTTATACCGAGTGCCAAATGATCGTGACGCAGCGTAGTCAATTGCCTTTACTTGAAGGTCTAGATCTTGGAATAGCTGCCGACCGTATTTTGGTAGTTGATGACGAGAGATATGCAGATCAACTCGCGCTATTTGTCGGACATGAGTTGCCAACCGACGAAGTAAATGAGTCCGACTGCTTTTTGTTGTTGTTCACATCCGGAACAAGTGGTGCGCCAAAAGCTGTGATTACATCGCACAGCCGTTTCTCCTTTGTTGGCGGGGCGATGAATTACATTGTTCATCTTGAGCCAACTGACGTCACGTATATTGCGATGCCGTTGTTTCATTCGAATGCATTGTTTTCTGGATGGGCACCCACAGTAATTGCCGGCGCAGCAACAGCATTGCGACCAAAGTTTTCGGCATCAGCATTTATGGACGATGTTCGTCGTTATGGCGCCACGTATTTTAATTACGTGGGCAGACCCTTGGCGTATATCTTGGCCACGCCAGAGTCCAGTGAAGACAAAAATCACTCGCTTCGACTTGGATTCGGAAACGAAGGAGCGGAGATTGACATTTTGCAATTTCGCGAGCGTTTCGGTGTTGAACTGATTGATGGTTATGGCCAAACCGAAATGGGTGCATCAATCACGCGTGTTCCTAATATGCCAGCAGGCTCACTAGGGGTTGCGGTATCGCCAGCGCTAAAAGTTTTGAATCCAGAGACAAGCGAAGAATGTCCGCCCGCAATCTTTGATGATCACGGTCGGCTTTTAAATGCAGAGCAAGCAACAGGGGAGATCACCAATACTGGTCAATCAGCATTTGAGGGGTACTGGAAAAACGATGAGGCCAATCAAGAGCGCCTTCGTCATGGCTATTACTGGACGGGTGATTTGGCATACCGCGATGCTGACGGCTTTTTCTATTTCGCGGGTCGCACTGCAGAGTGGATCCGAGTTGATGGTGAAAATTTTGCGGCGGCACCGATCGATCGAATCGTGTCTCGGTTTCCTGGAGTCGTACTCGCTGCTGCATATGCGGTACCAGACGCTGATATTGGCGATCGAGTCATGGTGGCATTGCAGCTCAAAGAAGGTGTTGTGTTTGATCCACTCGAGTTTTCTGCATTTTTGCAAGTACAGCCAGATCTCGGAGCGAAGTGGATGCCGTCGTATGTGCGGCTGATGAATGAATTACCACTGACGCAGACGAACAAAGTACTCAAACGCGATCTCACCAAAGACAAGTGGCAGAGCGTGGCGCGCGCAGAAGGCGTGATGTATGCGCGGCCAGACAAAGGCAGTGCATTTGAAGTCTTTGGATTGGCACAATACGAGGATCTACGGCAGCGGTTCGTTGCGTTGCAACGAGAAGGTATATTTTCCTGACCATGAGCCTTCGAGATACCAACCCAACGGCATGGCTGATTGCTCATGAAGACATTCGCCAATTGGCAAGCCGATATGCGGTGTATCTTGATGCTCGTGATTTTCGTGCTGTTGTTGATTTATTTGTCCCAGATGTTCGAGTTGGCAAAGATATGCGAGGTCCAGATGCATTGATCGCCAATCTGCAGCAGCAACTCACGCCACTTGGTCGCAGCATTTTGCAAGTGACAAATCACGTCATCGAGATCATTGATGCTGACAATGCCACCGGAATCGTGAGTTGCCGTGGCGAGATTGAGCCACTCGATGCACCAGGTACTTGGATTGTTCAACAGATTCAATATCACGATACGTATGCTCGCGTTGACGATCGCTGGTTGTTTGTACGTCGCAAACACTTGCTCTGGTATGGGGCAGATATGTTGCAGCGTCCCATCGACCTAGCCGATGCGCACTGGCCTAAAAATCATTCCGGCAAAGGCGAACTTCCAGAGTGGTATGACTCATGGCAAGCCTGGATTGCGTCGCGACGCTAACGAGGAGCTCCCGCAATAATGCTCGGGTCACGACGTATCTCTCGTCGGGCCATTGCTTCCCAAAAACCAATAAATTGGTTCCCGTCGCTACTTATCGAACGCTCTTGAGCAACTTGAGCAAGTGGGCTCCCGCCGCCGATCGCCTCGACGTGCCACGCATGCTTGCAGCGTTGTTCAAGTGCAACTGCACGCTGATGTGCAGCACGTATTGAAATGCCTGTCACCATTACACCATGATTGGCGAGTAGTGCCATATCGGCAGAGCCCATTGCTTGTGCTGCTGATTGTGCTGCGTTGACGTCGTTCACTGCAGTCGTGTATTCATCAACAAGGACGACGGTTCCGCCACCCAATGCACTGCTTTGGTCGTAAGGGGGTGGAACACGCTTGGCGTTGGCGTATGTGGTTGCGTAGAGGGGATGATTGTGCACAGAGACAACCACATCGGGACGAAGTTGATGCAGTGCCACATGTAACGGTATTCCAAGTGGCACCTGCCAAGCGCCAGATAATTTTTCTCCGTGTTCGTTCATGACAATGACATCATCTGGACCGAACTCATCCCAGACCAGTGGCCACGGATTCACCAAAAAAGTTCCGTCAGGTTGTTTATATGTGATGTGCCCAGCCAAGTGATCGTTGTATCCCTCAAGCAGAAGTGTTCGTGCCAATAACACAAGTTCTTGACGCGGACCGATAGGTGGCAACAAAGCGTCAGGCGATGGAGTCATCGTGGCAACACCGTCTCCGGAAGTGGGTGTTGGTATAAGCGTGCCGCATTTTCAGAGCAGAGTTTGCGCAAGACATCACTCGGTAGATGTCCCCATGCTGATTTCAGTATGTCTTGCGTGTCTGGCCACGTGCTGTCACCGTGTGGATAATCAACTTCAACCATGATGTGGTCTTGGCCAATGACGTCGTAGAGATCGATTGTGCTCGGATCATCAATGGTGCAGAAATAAAAATTACGCTTCAAGACATCTGCAGGTCGAATGTCCCAGCCTTGACCGTATCCACTTCGGTCAACAACATTTTCGAGGCGGTCGATGAGCATTGGCACCCAGCCGATGCCCCCTTCACTCATGGCAATTTTGAGTGTTGGGAAACGGTATGCGTATCCACTCCACAGCCACTCTGCGCAAGCGTTGAGTGATAACTGTCCAAACATCGTTGCCCCAAGTTGTAGTGCTGGAGCGTTCTCGGGCATCGGATACATTCCGCTCGACCCGACATGCAATGAGATCACTGTGTCGGTCTCGACACACGCCTCGATAATGGGGTCCCACCAACCAGTGAACAATGATGGCAATCCAATATTGTGTGGACGCTCGGGCAGGGTAACCGTATGAAATCCGCGTTCTGCATTACGCCTAATCTCGGCTGCACCTAATTGCGCGTCGGCCATCCACGTGATTCCGCAGGGGATGAATCGATCTGGATATTGTTGCCACCATTCTTCATACATCCAGTCGTTCCATGCACGCATTGTTGCAAAACCAACATCTGGGTCGCTGCAACCGCTGAAAATTCGTCCGGCAAAGCCAGTGATTTGGGATGGGAAGTTGAGCGATGCCCAACATCCGATGATGTCCATGTCCTTGACTCGTTCATGCACGTCAAAACAACCTCGACGCATGTCTTCGAGACGAGTTGGCTCGAGTGAGCGTGCTTCAGGTTTGCGTCCTGCCACGGCGTTCATGCCCACTTGAGTAAATGTTTGTCCATCAAAATTCCAGACTTGGTGTCCGTGTTCGTTGACAACTAATCGTGGCGCACGATCTTGTAGGTGTGCTGGTAGCCGACCATCAAACATGTCGGGCGGTTCGACGAGGTGATCATCAACAGAAATCAGTGTGTAGTGCACCGGCTTGTCGTGGGGAGTAGGGAGCAATAAGTCAGTGTTGGTGTCACCAATCTCGTATGTCATAGCGTTGCTCCCACCGGCAGAAATGCCACTCGTTGATTCTGGCGAAACTCGTGATGCAAGGTTGCCGTGTGCTCCAGTGTAAGTGGCGTAAGTGAGACATCTTTTGTTGTGCGCCACCAGACTGGGTCGTTCGTCATCCATGCGTCAGTGCGCAAGGGGGTTTTATTGACCTTGTTATTTGCTGTCAACGGAATCGATTGGGTGATACGGACAAAACGCGGTGTCCATTTTGTGCCCAAATCACGTTGAGACTGCAAAAAAACATCGAACTCACTGGGGTCAAACACGACGCCCGGTGAGAACTCGAGCGCTGCCATCACTTGATCTCCAGTTCGCGAATCGGGCACTGGATAGACAGCAACCATGACGACTCCGGGGAATCGACGCAGGATTTCTTCAAGCGGTGCAGTTGCAAAGTTTTCACTATCAACACGCAACCAGTCGGCATCGCGACCCGCAAAATAAAAAAACCCTTTCTCATCGCGGTACGCCAAATCACCGCTCCAGTACCAACCATCACGAAGACGTGCTTCAGTTGCTAGAGCATTGTTGTAGTAACCCTCAAAGGCACCACCACCACTGCGATTGACGAGTTCACCCACCGCTTCTGTGGGATTTAAAATTGCGCCGTGCTGATCAAACCTGGCAGCCACGCATTCATTGCCCGTGTCAGGATGAACTACTGCAATGTCATCGGTGGCATGACGCGCAAGACCTAGCGAACCGACGGGGCTATCGGGGGTGAGGTTGATCACAATAACGCTCTCGCTCGAACCGTATCCCTCAATAAGGGGACACCCAAAGCGTTCTTCAAACAACTGACGATCAAGTGCGCTTGCTTCTGTGCCAAAGGCATGACGAAGGTTATGTTGTTTATCGTGTTTTGTTTCTGGCTGTCCCAGTACGTAGGCGATCGTGCGACCAACATATGTAAAAAAGGTGCAATTGTGTTGACGAATATCGTCAAGAAATTTTGTGGCAGAGAATTTGCGACGCATCACAAAAGTAGCACCGTGCGCCAGGGCAGATGACCAGTTGGCCATGAGTGCATTTCCGTGAAACAATGGCATCGGCGAGTAACACACATCATCACGGGTGACACCAGTGATCTGGGATGCTCTGATTCCGGACATCGCCATTCGTGTCGTGCTGCACACCACTGCTTTAGGTGCGCTTGTGCTGCCACTGGTGAATAACAAAAAGAGTGGTGTGCTCGGACTCGGGTCAAGTGAAGCATCTTGCATGACCGCATCAGCATGATCTGCGATGAGGCCAACATACTCAGGGGAGTCCACAATCAAAGTGGTGTGCACATTGCCAAGATCAAGACCAGAGAGCAGGCCCTGTTGTTGTGAATCAGTAATAATTATTTGGCAATCTGTGTGGCGGATATCGCGTGCAAGTTCGGCTCCGCGTCTGGTGGGGTTAATCCCCACAATTGCTGCACCAACAAACGACGCTCCTCCTGCCAAAAACAAGTATTCAGGAGTGTTTTCAAGCAGTACGCCAATATGAAACGGTGAATCACGCACCAGAGACTCAAGTATTGATGCGCGAATGACCGATTGTTGCGCAACTTGGTCCCAGGAAAATTGCTCATCATCTAGGACATATCCAAGATGATCGTCTCCGATGCGAGCACGCAGTTGAGACGCAATTGTGGCAGGAGTCTCCATGGGTTAGTAGATATTACCTCTTGCGCCAGAGACCTGTCACCGGGTCGAGCCCGAGCATTTTGATGGCATTGCCACGCACAATTTTAAAGACGCTTGCATCGTCGAGATGCTGCACCTGTTCGGCAAAAATTTTCTGTGAATCTGGCCAAGTGGTGTCAGTGTGAGGATAATCGGTTTCAAATGTCACATTGTCAAGTCCGATGCGATGCAGACTCTCCATGCCGTGGCGGTCGCGATAAAAACATCCGTAGATTTGGCGAAACCAGTACGTGCTTGGTGGCTCAGGAACAAGTTCGCGTACGCCGCCCCATGCACGATGCTCCATCCATACATCATCTGCGCGCTCAAGAATGTAGGGGATCCATCCAATCTGTCCTTCGCTGTAGGCGAGTTTGAGATTGGGATGCTTTACCAAGATGCCACTAAACAAAAAGTCTGTCAACGAACTCATTGCATTTCCAAAACTCAGTGTTGCAGCAATTGCAGGTGGAGCATCAGGAGATGTGGCGGGCATTTGACTACTTGATCCAATATGCATGCAAATAATTGTGTTGGTGTCTTCACATGCCTGAAAAAATGGTTCCCAGTACCCGGTATGAATAGAGGGCAATCCGAGTTTTGCCGGGATCTCACTAAACGCAACTGCGGTGCATCCGCGCTCAGCATTGCGACGCACTTCTTTTGCTGCTGCTTCAACATCCCATAATGGAATAATTGGTAACGGAATCAGTCGACCGCCACTGTCACCACACCATTCTTCGACCATCCAGTCGTTGTATGCAGTCACACAACCCATCGCTAGTTCTTTATCTTTTGCCTCAGAAAAAGTCTGTCCACAGAATCGTGGCATTGTTGGGAAACAGAGCGAACCCTGCAAGTGATCGATGTCCATGTCAGCGAGTCGTTCTTTGGGGCTGTAGCAGCCAGGGCGCATCTCGTCGTATGTGATTGGCGACAGTGTCATGTCGTCGCGTGCAAAACCTACGGCGGCAACATGTCGCTTGTGCGGTGCGACAAGATCTTCGTAAAACCATGTATCGGCCTTGGGCGCTGATTCGTCCCACTCGATTTCGTACTTGGTTCCGCCGACATATTTCATTCCCGCAATTCCGCGACGCTCAATTCGCGGCGCATCGGGGTGGTTGCGCAGTTTCGCGGGCAGCCATCGTTCAAACAAGTGAGCAGGCTCCACAACATGGTCATCCACGCTGATTATGAGGGGGATCTGGCGATCGCTCATCTCTTGGCTCATTTTGAACTCCTTCTCTGAGGCCCACGTTTTGAGCGCAAAGCCTTGTCTTTATTGATTTCTGACACAGTATCAGAAACTTTTCGAGGCGCCTAGGTGGGCGTAGAAATGATCTCAGACCCCAATTGGGCAACGCGCTCGGCATATTCAAGCGGGTGTGTGGCGCCCACATTGACCACGAGCACAGTTGCGCCTGCGGCGGTCAATTGTCCAATCTCGTCATGAAGGGCTCCTGGCGACCAATTGAGACCGCCAAATCCAGATAGTGCCGTGGGTACAACGGCAACGTCAATTGCGTCAGTGCGCCCAGATGCGGCCATGAGATCGGTGAGTATTTTCATCCGTTCAACAAAATCAGAGATGGAGTCCATGCCTGGTGTGCCCAGATATCGAGCGCTTGCAGCCGAACTTGGCATCGGAGACCATCCGTTGCCAAATGCCACCACGCGTTCGATTGCGCGTTTGGAATTGCCGCCAATCCACACGGGCGGATGTGGCTGTTGCATGGGTGTTGGCTGAACCACGGTGTTGCGAGCGTTGTAGCCGAGACCGACATGATCAAAGGGCTCACCCCGCCATGCACTCAACATTGCGATCAGCGCGTCGTCACTGAGTGCAGCACGATCGGAAAATTGAACTCCGAGTGCGTCATATTCAGACTCCAGATATCCGACACCTACACCTACAATGACGCGTCCATTGGATAACACATCCAAACTGGCGACTGACTTTGCAGTCAATAACGGATTGCGATAGGGCAGTACCAACAGATTTGTATGCAAATGAATATGGCTTGTCGCTGCTGCTGCAAAGCTCAGCGCAACAAACGGGTCAAGCGTTGGATGACCTCCGGTGCGCAACCATTTGGAATCTGGGGCGGGGTGATCCGTGGCAAACACTGCATGGAAGCCAGCCGTTTGGGCTGCTTGCGCACAAACACTGATGCCAGTGGCCGTTAAGAATTGTCCCGTTGGGTCGGCACGGTCGATGGGTAGGCCTACTGATACGCGCACTGTGCCAGCATAGAGTTGTTAATCGCGTCCGCCAGAACGGTGGGGCAAGACAGATGAGGAAAATGTATGAGTTCATTAACAGGTTCGCTAACAGGTTCACTAGAAGGCAAAGTCGCGATTGTTACAGGCGCCGGGCAAGGTGTAGGACGTTGTCACGCTGAGTATTTGGCCCGTGAGGGAGCAACTGTCGTAGTGAACGACATCACTGATAGCGCCAATGAAGCTGTCGCAGCCATCGTCGCAGCAGGAGGCAAAGCGACAGCACACATCGGCAGTGTCGCCGACTGGGATGCGTGCGAAGCACTCATCAACGGAACAATCGCGACACACGGAGACCTAGATATTTTAGTAAACAATGCAGGGCTTGTGCGAGACAGCATGGTTTTTTCCATGACCCAAGAGCAATGGGACATCGTGATTGATGTGCACCTCAAGGGGCACTTTGCCTGCAGTCACTTTGCAGCCGTTCACTGGCGCAATGCAGCAAAGGCTGCTGGCGAAGGAGCCGTTTTGAAATCGCGCAAAATTGTAAACACCACGTCAGAGAGTGGACTATTCGGCGGAACTGCGCAGAGTAATTATGCTGCCGCAAAAGGTGGCATTATCACCATGACCGTGGTTCATGCTCGTGAGATGGGCAAATACAACGTGCATGTCAATTGCATTGCTCCCCGTGCGCGGACTCCAATGACACAGGCAATGCCGATGTTTGCCAAACCCGAAAGTGGATGGGATAAATATGACCCCACGCATATTTCACCGATGGTGGCATGGTTGTCCTCAGCAGACTCGGATGGCGTGAATGGTCAGATTTTCATTGTCACGGGCGATGAGATCCATCGGATTCAGCAACACCAGGTTGCAACATCGGTGTATGCAGGAAAAAAGCAGTGGACCGTTGCTGATATCAGTGCCAACAAAGATGCGCTGTTTGCCGGAATGAGTTCGCTTGATGTGGCGCCATTTGGCAGCCCACAGATGTGAATCTACTCGTCTTCTTCGACATCAATAATGTCGTCGCCGGCGGCTTCTAGTTCTGGGATGCCTTGTTTTTTGCGCAAGTTGTCGATGTCTCGGACTGGAACAGAGAGTTTCTTGAATCGCTTGCCTCCCGTGCCTATTTCTTCGATACTTTCGGTGAGTTTCGCGAAGTTGCTCTCGACGAGTTTGACGGCTTTGTCATAGTTAGCCCATTCTTTTTCAAATTTTTTGATCTGCTGCATAATTTCAGCGGCCGTTTTTTCGGTATGGAAACTATCGGCAGCCTGGCGGACTACAACGAGAAATGCATAGAGAGTGAGTGGCGAACAAAGAAGAACTTTTTTATCTAGTGCGTAATCAATGAGGGTAGGGCTGGCTTCGTGCACAAAAGAGCTAATGCTCTCATTGGGAACAAACATGAGCACGTAGTCAACTGCATTTTCGGTTGCTTTATCTATGTAATCTCGCTTTGCGAGAGTGTCGACATGTCCGCGCACGGCCCTGATGAATGCATCTTTTGCGAGTGACCGCAAGCCCTCATCAGATGCTGAAATGTATTCTGCATATTTATCGAGGGGGAACTTGACATCCATAAACAGAACTCGATCTGGCGGCATCTCGAAGCGGTAGTCAGGTCTGCCGCCACCGTCGATTTGTTTTTGTTTTTCGTAGTTGACACCTTCTACGAATCCGGCAGCCCGCAACATGTCTTCAGCAAGACGTTCTCCCCATTGCCCGCGCTTTTGGGAGTTGGAGAGAATATCAGTGAGGTTCTCGGTGCGTTTGGCGAGTGCAGTCACGGCGGTCTCGACACTTGAAAGTTGTTTGTCGTTATCGGAGCGAAGACTCTGCAGTGCGAGATTGAGTTCTGAAAGGCGACCAGTAACACTGTCTTGCATTGCCTTCATGCTGGTATCAATGATGTCGGCTCGCTTGCCAAGTTGTTCGCCACCAGCGCGGGCGATGAGATCTGCTCCGAGCTTGAGGGCTTCTTCTCGATCTTTGGTTGAGCGATCTGCCAGCGTGTTCATGGCTTGGGCGAGTTCGGCTCGAACGGTGCGGGAAAGTTCGTCTGCTACTCCGGCGCTATCAATGCTTGGTGCCTCAGCAGCGGGTATGTGATTTTGACGCTGAAGCCTGACGAGGGAGACGCCAAGGACGAGAACAAGAACGATGAGTGCACCGAGAAGTATTTCCATTCGAGAGACATTAGCCAAACGCTGTATCAGCGTTCGTTTACGGCTATGCCGCCATCCACCCAAATGGTGGTACCTGTGACAAACGATGACTGATCGCCTGCCAACCATGACACGGCATCAGCCACATCGCGTGGTTGACCAATACGGCCAAGGGGAGTGATAGCAGCCACTTTGTCGCGGCGACCAGACGCATCAAGAAATGGTTTGGTCATTGGCGTCTCGATGAAGCCAGGCGCAACCGCATTGACTCGAATGTGACGATGAGCCAGTTCAAGTGCCAGAGTTTTTGTCAGCATCCAGACTCCAGATTTGGCCACACAATATGCGCCATTGCCCGGCGTTGCATGCTGGTATTCGCCAGACGTAATGGTGATGATTGATGCTCCGTCAGAGAAATCTGACTCGAACGCACGTAACGGCAAAAGCGTTCCGGTGAGATTGACATCAAGAACACGGTCCCATGATTCAAGACTGTCAGTCAGTACTCGATGGTCGGCAGGTAAAACAATTGCAGCAGCCAACACCATGATGTCGACTCGACCGTGGGCAGTAATCACGCGTTGTGCAAATTCAGTACACGATTTTTCATTTGCGACATCGGTGGCGGGCGACGCAGCAATGTCGGCGATCTCGACAGTGGCGCCATCTGCCCTGAGGCGTTCGACGATGGCTGCCCCGATTCCGCTTGCTCCGCCAGTGACGACAGCAATGCGACCAGCAAGTGAACTCATCGCGCGTGTGTCAGCACTTGTCGCCGGTCAGAATCTGCAGAATTAAACAAGAAAGCGTTTCGACCATGTCGTTTGGCTGCACACCCCGACGGTTGAACTCAGGCAAATACGCAACAAGACGTTCGAGCATTGCCATGATGGCCGCTGCCGTAGCGTATGCATTGATATGAGCAGAAATTCGTCCGTCTGCTTGACCTGCGGCAATCTTAGAAGTAAGACCCTTCATAAAGGGTTTGATTGCCTCGCCACGCAGATCACGAAACTTTGTGTCGCCTTCTTCTGCTCGTAGATTGCGCAAACGCAAAATTGAAGAATGCGCTTGCCAATGAGCGACGAACTCTGTCGTGAACGCCAGGGCATGTTCTTTGCCTGCTTCACCGTCCCAGGATTGATCAAGATGCACAAGCATCGGCAGTGAGTCCTGTCCTGCTTGATAGGCGAGATCTAAAATTGCATCTGACACATCAGTGAAGTATTGATAAAAGGTTGCAGGAGATGTATTTGCCTCACGGGTGATGTCAATGACTTTGAGATCAAGAGCGCTGTTTTGATCAAGCAACTTGGCGGTTGCCTCAAGTAAGCGCACGCGTGTGATTGTGGCTCGTGAGCCGATAACGCGACCGTCGGTAGCAACTACTTGTGTCATGAGGCTCCGTACACCGGCACTTGGCGCGGTCCGTTACGAATGAGGTCAGCGATGACTGCTCCGATTTCGTCTGCATCGTACTTGTCGTCTTTGTCAAAAGGCACACCATGTTGCCAACCATCCGCAATGCTGAGTTCTCCGCCAGCAATTTCAAATGCTCGACCTGTGACATTGCATGCGCTGCTGCCAAGCCACACCACAACAGGGGAGATGTTCGCTGGGTCCATTTTGTCGAAGCCTGTGTCGGGTTTGGCCATCATCTCGGCGAATGCATCCTCTGTCATGCGGCTACGAGCACTCGGAGCAATCGTGTTGGCCAAGACTTCGTAGCGCTGTAGTTCGGCTGCCGCCACCATGGTAAAAGTGGCGATGCCTGCTTTGGCTGCAGAATAATTTCCCTGAGACACACTTCCGAAGAGACCTGCACCAGATGACGTGGTCACGATACGAGCCTCGCGAGCAGTGCCAGCTTTGTGCTGTTCGCGCCAGTATCCGATGGCGTGACGCACTGGACAAAATGTTCCACGCAGATGCACACGCATCACGGCGTCCCACTCGTCAACGCTCATGTTGACCAACATGCGGTCCCGCACAATGCCGGCATTGCACACCAAGGTGTCTAGGGCTCCAAAAGTATCTATCGCTTGAGTAATGAATCGACCAGCACCATCCCAATCAGAGATGTCGTCGGTGTTGACCACTGCCTCGCCGCCCATTGACGTGATTGTGCGTACAACTTCTTGAGCGGGAGTCTCGTCAGTGGGGTCACCCGTGAGTGACGCGCCAAGGTCATTGACAACGACTTTTGCACCCGCTGCAGCAAAAGCAAGTGCATGTTCACGACCAATACCGCGACCTGCGCCTGTGATAGCAACTACTCGTCCGTCACAGATCTTCATGATGACTCCTTTGAGTGTGCACGCAACATCACTACATCGATCCAGCAAGTGCATCGGCATGCATCTCGCTGTTTCCGTAATGAGTGTCTAGAACAACTGCACGTTTCCAGTAGCGCTGCGCATTTACTTCCCATGTGAAACCCATTCCGCCGTGGATCTGGATTCCGATCTTGCCACAAAAGAGAGCAGCATCTCCGGCCAACATTTTGGCGACACTGACTGCTCGATCAAGATCGTCGTCACCATTGCCGTCAAGATTGACTGCCGCTGCGTATGTCGCAGCACGTGCGACTTCTGCTTTTACCAACATGTCTGCAGCCATGTGTTTGACGGCCTGAAAGGTTCCAATCGGACGTCCGAATTGCTCGCGCCCCTTGGCGTATTCAACGGCCAGATCAATGGCGGCAAAACTTGCTCCGACTTGCATCGCCGCAGTGAGCACGGCACCCTCGCGACACCATTGACGCACTATGTCGCCTGTAGCGACAATTTCGCCGCCAGTGGTGGACAGAACCACGTGCACAGGGGTGAGCGGATCAAGAGGTCTCTCAACAATCTGCGTGGGCACAGAGTTTGGATCAACAACAGCAATCGAATCGCCCTGCAAGATGAGTAAGGAATCCAGGTCGAGTAGGTGTTCTGCCATCGTGACAGGTTCGGCAACTTGGGCAAGACCCACGATGCGTTCGCCGGAGTCTGCGCCTGCAAGAACAGTGCGCAAATGTGTCGCGGCTAAGTATGTTGCGGTGAGAGGCCCAGGAATTAATGCACGTCCGAGTTCTTCGAAGACAAGCGCTGAGTCTGTGATGCTAAAACCGTCGTGGCGCAATGAAAAAACTCCAACTCCAGCCAAGTCCCGCCATGCCGCGCGATCAAGGCGTCCGCCAGTGGCTTCGATGGGCTGCAAAGACTCAATCGGAAAACGTCCTTGACAAAAAGATCGAATTCCGTCTTGTAGTGCTTCTTGATCTTGAGTACGCCAAAAATCCATCAGGTTTCCTTATCGATCCTTGGGCATGCCGAGTGTGCGCTCGGCAACAATGTTGCGTTGCACTTGAGATGTTCCGGCTGCAATACCAATCGAAAGTGCGTGGATGCGACCATGAATATGTTTTCCGGTGGGCAACTCGTGCACGTCGTCAAGTGAGAGTGATGCGCGATCAAGCAAGCGCAGCGACAATTCTCCGAGTCGCTGACGGAGTTCGCTGTAAGCAAGTTTGAAGACGTTTCCGCCGACACCAACAAAGCCAGTTCGTTGTGCCTCACTGATGTTGCGCTTAGTAAGCGACCAAAGAGCATCTAGTTCGCCAGACAAATGAGCAATATCACGTCGGAGTCCCGTGTCTTCCCAGGCAGTTGCTCCGTTGCGAGTAACTTTTTTTGCAAGATCAGCAAGATCTCGCACGAGTTCCATCGATTGCAACATCTCGCTCACAAACGCTGTGCCACGCTCAAATGACAATGTCACCATTGCAACACGCCACCCATCGTTTTCGTCTCCGACGCGATTTGCGACAGGCACTCGAACTTCATCAAAAAAGACTTCGCAAAATTCAGTGCTGCCTTCCATTGTTCGCAGAGGTCGAATATCCATCCCCTTGGCATCCATCGGCAGAATCAACCACGTGATTCCGCGATGCTTAGGAACCTCGGTGTCGGTGCGCACGAGCATCTCGCAATAGTCGGCGATGTGCGCAAAACTTGTCCAGATTTTTTGACCAGTAATGACATAGTCGTCTCCGTCACGAATGGCACGACATTGCAGACTTGCGAGATCACTTCCGGCATTTGGCTCGCTGAAGCCTTGACACCAGACATGATCTCCTTTGAGAATCGATGGCAGATGATGAGCCTTTTGTTCTGGGCTTGCTTCAGCCACGAGCGTTGGTCCTGCGTGCAGCAGTCCAACAAAGTTCATGCCCACATAAGGCGCTCGCATGCGTTCAGTTTCTTCTAAGAAAATTAAATGTTCGGTCGGCGTGGCACCGCGACCGCCGTATTCTTTTGGCCAATTGATGCCGGCATATCCAGCATCGAAAAGCATCCGTTGCCATCCGGTATCCCAGGCACGTCGATTTTTCCAGTCATCGCGATGGGGCTCTGGGGCGACCGACGGCAACACGTCGGCGAGCCACGCCCTCAACTCAGCCCGAAAGGTCTGTTCTTGTTCGGTGTATCTCAGATCCATAGCCACCCGCGAGAGTATCTGATGCACCGTCAGAAACCCCAAAGCAGAGGCACTATCATCAGATTTGAGGGGATCGGATAAGGTCCTTTACCTAGGGGGTAAGCCGTGTCTACAACGCAAGAGCGAGATCTAGAAAAAGCCAAAGACGCCGGAGATCCGGCGATCCGGTTCTCTAATAGGCAGATTCATGTGGGGCAGATGACGGTCGGGCCTGTTCTATTTCTGGCCGCAGAGAGAGCGCGTCTCAATGCGCTGCAGTGGACTGCATTTCGTGTCAAGCGACTTGGGGCAACTGTTGGTGCTGAACTTCATGACATTGACATCACAAAACCATTGGCACCCGGTGCGTTGGCAGAAGTCAAGCAGGCGTTGGCTGAGTACAAAGTGATTTTTTTTCGTGACCAACCATTAACTGCCGATCAACACATTGCATTTGCTGCGCAATTTGGAAAACTCGAGTTGCATCCATTTTTGCCAGGAACTGACGGAAAACCTGAGTTGGTGAGGTTTGCAAAATCGGCAGAAGTCGGCGGATATGAAAATGCTTGGCATCACGATGTCACATGGAGAGAGGTTCCGTCACTAGGCGCGGTGCTGCACGCACTTCAGGTTCCAGAAACTGGTGGAGACACACTGTTCTGTGACATGCACGCTGCATACGACGGATTATCTGAAGAGATAAAAGCTCAGATTGAGAATCTTGAAGCGGAGCATGACTTCATGCCGTCATTTGGAGTTCGATTAACAAAAGAAAAACAAGCTGAGATGCGATTGCAGTATCCGGTAGTGCATCATCCGGTGGCGCCGCGTCATCCGGTCACTGGTCGCAGGTATTTATACGTCAACCCATTTTTTGTGACTCGCATTGTTGGCTTGTCAGTTCAAGAGAGCGAAGATCTCATTGCGCACTTAACGCGGCAATCAACGTATCTTGAGTATCAGTGTCGTTTTCAGTGGCAAAAAGACAGCGTTGCATTTTGGGATAACCACGCTGTTCAGCATTACGCCGCGAGTGATTATTATCCAGATATTCGTATAATGGAACGTGCCAGCATTATTGGGCATCGACCAACAAAATAAATCAGCAGACGATTCCGCCGTCAATGGTGAGAATCGATCCAGTAATAAATCGACCGTCGTCGCTCGCTACAAATGTAAATGCTCCAGCAATTTCTGAAGGGTCTGCATTTTTTACCGGCGTCATCAACTTGTTAATCAATTTGTAGTCGGCTCCTTCTGGAATACTCGAGAACGAACTAATAATGTTTGTATTGGTGCCACCTGGAGCAATGCCCACCACGCGAATATTCTGGTCACGGTATTCATACGCCAGAGCCCTTGTGAGCATCACGACTCCGCCTTTGCTGGCACAATACGCCGCACTCCATGGTTGGCCGATTAAGCCAGCAGTACTGGCCGTGTTCACAATCACACCGCCACCGGCTGCAAGCAGATGGGGAAGTGCAAAGCGACACGTGTAGAAGGTGCCGTTTAGGTTGACGGCGAGAATTTTGTCGAACTCAGCAGGTGGTTCTTCGTGGCTCCGCGCAAAATGACCG
>Ga0214919_10005912_pt1 | contig 17049 bp, 16 predicted proteins | sample LL1503_MetaG_FD_177994 | JGI IMG/M metagenome (GOLD analysis project Ga0214919, IMG submission 177994) | Freshwater microbial communities from Lake Lanier, Atlanta, Georgia, United States - LL-1503 | ecosystem: Environmental > Aquatic > Freshwater > Lake | place: USA: Georgia | collected...
TTATTATTATTCATCACTGGTTTTTTTAAATCTTTTAAAAAATCTCTTAATTCATTATTCATTTCTGATGTGGTTGTGGTTGATGCTAATAGTTCAGACTCATTATTATTATTAATATTATTATTATTATTATTATTGCTAAATATCGGCATAGTCGAGGAGGAAGACGAAGAGGGTTGTTGATTTTTTTTTAGGGTATCTATAATTTCATTATATCGTTCATTTGGTTTATTCACTAAATCTTTTACTTTTGGAATAGTGAGATTATTTTTTAAAAAATTAAAAAGATAGTGAATAAGCATAATAAACAAAAGAGAAAAAATAGATAATTTAATAATAGAGAAGAACATTTTTGTTATATATTATATATTCTTAACATAAGTTTAATTCAAATAAAAACGTAAGTATATCTTCTTTAATATGTATATTTTTCACAACTTCATAAGATGATGATTGAATATCTTTTTTAATTGAAAAATAAAAATTAGTTATTTTATTTTTTTGTGTTTCAATAATACATTCAACCTCAGCACCTTTTCTTAACTGAAAAATAGATAGGTGTGTGATTTCTTCTACAGCATTTGGATATATTTGCCACCATTCTTCTTCTTCTTTTAACCATTGACTTTTATCTATTAAAATATCATAATCATTTATTTTTTCTTTTATGAGTGGAATATCTAGCAGAGCAAGTCGCCTTAATTTCTCTCCTTGAATTTGGATGATACCTTCATCAGAAAATAATAAATGTCGTATTTGTTCTTTCACTAAATAAGGCTGAAGGCTTTTTGGATTTATTTTATGAAGAGAAATAGCAGGAAAATAAAGTTTCATTTTATTGTAAATAATATAATAATTATAATAATAATTATAATTATATAAGATAAACTATTTAAACCGATTTGGTTAAATTTTATAAAAAATGACCACTCTTCTTTTAGTTGAAGCAAATGGAACTATTAAACAAACAAAAGTTAAAGATATTAGTATTGACACCATCTATAAAAAATGCGGATTTCGGGTCGAAAATGATTTTGGCAAACGTACGACATGGAAATTAAATGTTGGCTGCGAAAAAATTGCAGTTGAATTATGGGCAAAAGATAGCGGAAAAGCAAATAATGAAAATAAATACGATTTTCCGCCGCCAGTGGATAATGCTTTATATTTTGGGACATGTGCATTAATTCGTGTCGATGACAATGGGCAAATTTTAGATTTAACAACACCTATTTGGAATAAAATATATGAAATATTATTTGGAGGATTTGAAGATATTGGCGAAGAAGAAGAATTAAGTGAAGATGAATTAGAATATGTCGATAAAAAAAAGAAAACTAAACATGGTTATTTAAAGGATGGGTTTGTCGTAGATACGATAGAGAGTGGCGAGGAAGATGAAGATGACGGCGACGAGGATGATGGCGATGACGATGAGGATAATGGCGAGGAGGAGGAAGGAGGAGGAGGTGGAGGAGAGTTTGCTGAAGAAGGCGAGGACGACGACGAAGATAATAGTGGCACTGAATTAGAAGAATCTGAATATGATTATTCAGATGAAGAAGAGAATTAGAGAATTAAGATAATCATATTAAATAATCATATTAAATATTCATATATAAATAAAATTGAAATAACATAAACATATCATAATGCTAATTAATATATATCTATCTAATTAGCATTATGCGTACTATCGAAAATCCCGCTGAATTCAGAAAAAATATTGCCACGAAATTAAAAGAAATATTAAATAATGAAGATAAACTCGGTCTTAATCTAGAAAAAGGCATTTATAATTATTGTATTAAGGAAGCCGATGATAAAAATATCGTGAAGAAATGGGATAATGTTTATTTTGTGCAATTGTATATTGATCGTTTACGCACTATTTATTTTAATTTAAAAAATGAAGAATTAAAACAGCGTCTTTTATCGAAAAGTATAAAAGTCCACGAATTTGCGTTTATGACCCATCAAGAAATGGCGCCACAAAAATGGAAAAAATTAATTGAAGAAAAAAAAGTGCGTGATGAAATACGATATGCGCCTAAGGTAGAGGCCTCTACTGATAATTTTACTTGTCGGAAATGTAAATCAAAAGAATGTACTTATTATCAATTACAAACTCGTTCGGCAGATGAACCGATGACGACTTTTGTGACATGTATTCCGTGTGGCGCTCGATGGAAATGTTAAACTATAAGAATGAATTACTATTAACTATTATATATATATATATATTTATAATGAAAATTAAAATATATATTATTTTCTATACTATAATTTATAATTAATTTATTTTTATTATATTGTAAATCTTCATATTTTTCTATTAAAGGTGATACACATAATAACCCATTACAAATTCCCAATAATCCATTATCGTATAAATGATGACAATACCGACACATAAATTCTACTACATTTTTATCTTTTAATTCAATATTATTTAATAAACATCTGGGTTTTAAATGTGCTGTTTCTAATAAACATAAAGGTAATTTTTTATTACATAAAATACATTTATGATCTTTAGTCGAGATTAAAAAAAATCTTAACATTTGTTGTTCTTCTCTTATTTCTCTCAATTCATATTTTTTATGAGTTTTTATACAATATTTTCTAAAAAAACGAATTATTATGCTCGCATAATAATACTTATGATCATTTAATATGACTTGACCTTCCTTTGTTAATTCATATGTTTTATTATTGGTAATAATAATAATTTTATTTTTTATTAAATGGGTAATTTCATTTTTAATATTATTTATATCAATGTTTTTATAATAACGCCTTTTTATATATTCATATATATTTATTAGCGAATTATTATTATTATTATTATTATTATTATTTTCAGATAAAATAAAAAAATTAATAATATAATCTTTCAACATATTATTAATTTTATTCTAATATATTACTATAATAATTTTTAAATACATATTACAATGAAACCATAATATGATATCCTCTTTTACCTGGATTATTATGAATATCTACCCCTTTACTTTTATCTTCTTTATAATTTAATTTTGCGAGTTCTTCTTTAAATTTCTTTTTTATTTTTAAACATTTTTTATTATTAAGTTTGCACCAATCTTCATAAATTTTATAGATATCACTAAGACCAAATCTTAAATTATGTTTATCTGCTAATTTAAAACACGAATGTGTAAATAATAATACATCTTTATCTATTAAAGGTGAGGCAACTAAGGGCGTTGTAACTAAGGGCGTTGTAACTAAGGGCGTTGTAACTACATCTAATGATGATGAATCGATTAAAGGTAATGTATGTTGCGTTTCACTTGCTATTGGTATAGGACTAACAATATTTAATGAAATTATTTCAGGTTTATCTTTATCATATAAATATAACCATCCGTCTGGAGTTTTCCAGTAGTATTTACTAGGTAATCCACCATCTGCTATAAAATCGTCATCTTCATCTTCGTTTGAATAACCTTGTGTATTTGTTTGTCGGTATTCTTCTTTTAAGACGGAATATTTTACAATATTGCTGTCAAACAAATAACTTATTTTATTTTTTATTGGCGATGAATGATATAAATTTTCTTTAATTGTATCGTTATATTGAACTACATAAAATAATTTTGTAAAACTATTATCCTCATAACCATAATACCATCTTCTTTTTCTGTCTTGAATCGCGTTGTACATACCATCAATATCCTTTAATAATAATGGTTTCCATTCTGTTCTGGTTTTATCCTTATAAATGTTTCCATCTTTATGTTCTTCTCTGCTTTTAAACCATTCATCGTCTGGAAATGAAATACCATTTTTTTTACAAAAATTAATACAAATTTCAGAATTTATATCTGTGAAATATTCTGTTTTTATAATATATTTACATTTATTTTTATATTTTTCAACAAATTCATCCTTTGTCATGTCTTCCTTTATTTCATTCACACAATTATAAGCAGGCAATTTTGATTTTTCACACCATGCGGTAATTTCGGAATCACTCAGTTCGTCGGTAAGAATTAATCTATAACCATTATTTTTTTTATCAAAATGTTTCATTGGTTTTAAATTTTTACGTTTCTTGGACACATCAATATATTTCATATATTTGCCGAACTTGAATTCGCCATTATCTATGATACTTTCAATTAAATCTTTTATATCCTCCCAAGTATCACAACCCATTATAAATCTTTCTATTTCCTTTATAAATTTTACATAAAAGTTTTGTATGACATCATGTAATTCAGGTGTCGTCCATAAAGTCAGTTTCATCGCCCCATTTTTTAATTCATTGTCATTATATTTACCTTGTAATCTAGCTCGTTGAGAAATATCCGTACAATTAAAAGTAGAATGGGAAACGAAATATTGGTCGGTCAAATGAAACGAATAGTTATCGTAATCATCGCTTGTAAATGAATAGCCTCGTTCTCCGTATTTTCCAGTGATGGTTATAACAGACTTATGCTTTATATGTGTAACATTTTGTTCAAATAATATGCGCAATAATTTATAGACAAATTTTATATTTAATACCTTAGTATTTATTTTAAAATAACAATAATTATTCGGTAATTTTTTAGAATGTTCAGTATCAATAGATGAACCATATACGCCTCCAGATTGCCATAATCTTTGACTGGTCACACATTGTTGTGCATCCCACATCGCACATTGTTTTATTTGCTTTTCATAATCTTTTGATAAATACAACATCAAACAATTTCCGTGAAAGATGATAATAAATAAATTAGGAAAGTCTGATAGTATTTTATTTACCAAAATAAATTGTTTTATTCTTATTTTTTCTTCAGAAATTAATAATGAATTATATTTTGTTGTAGTTCTTCCACATATTTCTTCAATAATTTTTTTTATATTTATATTATAATCTGTAATAATATCATATTTCGATTTATTATTTTCTTCATCCTGATAATCCCACCAAGCAACAACTGATGTGGTATTAAACTTTATGGCACTATTAAATAATCCAAAATAATCATTTGATCTTTTCATTTTATGAACCTTGGATACTTTAATTTGTATATCAGTATTATCGCTCAAGCGTGTAGTGATATTATATAACAATGAATGTGCTGTTCCAGTAATATGTAAAACATATTTTACCTTTTTATATATTTTGGCTAATAATTTTTCACATGCAGTAGAATCTTTTTTGTCGTTATCATTGCTTCGGTCATTTGACGAAGTAGGCGACATTAAATCGCTTTCATCTACTAAAACAGACATATCAACCAATTCGTGATTGTAATGTATATATTCACTAAATTTACTACTTATTTTCTCCAATTGGGTATGATTCATTAAACAACAAAATATATCACTTGAATTAATTGCTTCCTTGTTGCTTAATTTACTCATTATATCATTACTATTAATATCTTTTAATTCCGGCAGTTTATAATCCTTGTGATAATCTATATTTGTTTCTTCAAAATATTCTTGTAATTCCTTATTAAACTCTTCAAATAAATTTTTTATAAACTGAATATTAAAGTTATAATTCTCTGTCCCCATGATATCGTCTTGTAGTTGTTTTTGATCAATAGATAAATTTCTAAAAATATATAATACTGGCCTTTTTAAAATATAAACTGATATCCACATGATAATACAAGCGTGTACTCTTTTGCCAAGTTGAATATCACCCCATAACAATTCTATATTTGATTTTTCGTTCTCATCTAAATTAAGCGCATTTAAAAGGTCTTCTTCAAATGAAGGAGACTTAATATTTTGTGGTATATATTTTAATTTTAATGGTTTATTACCCCAGTTATGTCGTTCTAAACTTTCACCATTAATGTATCTACATTTATCTAGCATATTATTTATTATTTTTTCCAAAGGTTTTCTAAATGTATCATTTCTTTTTTTGTAAAAAGTTGCGATTTTATCAGATAAAGATGACATTTCTATTATATCTATTATATAATATAATAAGGCATATTTCTTTTAAATCAATTTTATATATAAAATTATTTTATGCCTTGAAAAAATATGCCTTATTCATAAAAATTGAAATTGAATAAATCATAATTAAAAAACAATACATCAACACCTTAATCAGAAATGAGTGTATCTTCAAGTGATTATTTTCATGGTCTTTGGCGTGCTTCTGCTAATGAAGGAGTACCTTATTCGGAGGATTTCCCAGAACCCTTACTGGTAGTTCCTGAACTCATTGATGGTGCTTTAGGTGACGGAAAAGCATCTATCATTAATATTCATATGGATATATCAAATCCTGAAGAATGTATATTAAAAGTCGCCGATAATGGCGAAGGCATAAAAAGTGTAAAACGTATGAAAGATTGGACTTCAAAAGATACCGGAAATGCGAAAAATGAACATGAATATGGACATGGATCAAAAAAATGTTTAACTAAATGGATGCCTGATTACAAAACTGCCAAATGGGATTTATATTGGCGAACACAGGATAAAAGGGGAGTATCAAGTGTATTAAATTGTTTATCTAGTCCATTCAAGGGACTAGAAACAACACATATTGAAGACGACGTAAACGAAGATATATGTCCTATACGCGGGACTCAATGGGATATTAAATTTAAACTTTCCATTTTGGGTAAGTATAGCGATAAAGTGCAAACTCCAAATCAAGTTAAGTCTATAATGGAATCTTTAAGAGAATTGATTTGTGTTAGGTATGAATCTTCTTATTATCATGATTATAACATTAATTTGTCAATTACTGATGGAAAGACAATCCTAAAAGAAAAATCATCCGATTGGAAAACTTTAAAACAATGTTTGGAAGATGAAATACAAAAGGGCAATGTGAAAAAACTATATGATTTCAAAATTACAGAAGATAAAACTAATGTAAATTGTAGTAAATATAAAATAATTCCAGATGGTCGCACTTTCAATTTACCAAATTTTCCTACATTTGGTAGAAAAAATATGAAAGCATCTCGTGTTCATATTGGAAGAAATGGACGATATATAGAACCAATGCCTTATTCCAAGTTTATTGGCAGTGTCGTACATAATGATGATAATGGTACTATTATGTTTATTATGTATACAGGAGATGAATTACCAACACCTTGTACAACAAAAGTAAAATTACAAGAAGAATGCCCAATTTATATAAAAATGACGAATGCTATTAAAAATCATATTAAAAAAGAAGAGGATGAGGCCGAACAGGAACGAAAACAAAAAATTGCAGCCGACATATTAAAGAGACAATATGAAAAAGAAAAAGAAAAAGAAACGGAACGCATCCGAATAGAAGAAGAAAATAAAAGAAAAAAAGAAAAAGAGGCAGAGGATCAAAAACAAAAAGAAATCGCACGCAAAAAAAAAGAAGCGGAAAAAAAAGAAAAAGAGGCAGAGGATCAAAAACAAAAAGAAATCGCACGCAAAAAAAAAGAAGCGGCGGACAAAATAATAAGAGAAAAAGCAGAAACTGAAGCAAAGGCAGAAGAAGCAAAAGCAAAAGTAAAAGCGGCAGAGGAATTCAAACGACAAGAAGAAGATGCACGCAAACGAAAAGAAATTAATGATCGTTATGAATTAGCCAACGCTCATAATATATTAAAAACATTATTTGATAATTATGGCAGAGAATTATTAATTAAAAAATTAAATGAAATGTTATGAAGTAACATTTATATGTTAAATTTAAAAAAATACAAAATTAAAACTATATTATAAATGATGTTATATATGATCCACAATAAAAATAAAATATAAACCGCAAATACATAATAAAATACCGATAATATCATATTTTGTAATGGTTTCATGAAAGGCAATTATTCCTAAAATAATTAAACTGACAATACTCAGAATAGACCAAATGAAGTTAGTTATACCAATACCCGCGCCAGCAAAATCATAACATTTTCCTAATAATAGACAAACCATACCATAAGAAGCAATTGCTAAAAAAATATAAAACATATTTTTTTCTACTTTATTTTTTTTTATATTATATTGGGCAAAATTTTCAAATACAACAATTAACATAATTAAAAAAAAATAAGAATGAGAATATTGCATTTTATATAATACATAATATATTATATAAAATATTTCATAGAAATATAAATTATAAAATATTTCATAGAAATATAATTCATAAAATATTTCATAGAAATATAATTCATAACTCACAATTTACAAAAGTTGGAACTGAATATCTCTCTATTTCACTTATTTCAGTTGAAGTAAATTTCAAATAAATATATAATTCTTTTTCATTCTGTATAATAACTTTATCTTCCGCAATAAGAGGTAAGAATAAACTGGTTTTTTTATTAAAATTATTACCAATAATTTTCGTAGCATCTACAATATAATGGAAAAGTTTTGATTGAATGAGTTGACATGTATTTTTATTAGGTTCCACAATAGCCACAGGTGATTGCGTAAATCCATATTCGCCCTTTTCATCATAAAATACATAATTATAACTGCCAATTCCATTAATAATAAATTTTCTTTTATAATGAAGCGAATGCGGTTTATCAGAATAACATACTTTAATACCTTTCTTTTTAATGCCATGAATATTTTTATATTGCGTGCCCGCTATCGTTTGTGCGTGCATTTCTGAATTTAACACAATTTCTACATTGCCGTTTTTCTTTACCCATTTGGCTAATTTTGTTAAAATAGTAAAACCATAATTAGGAATAAACATATTTGGATATATTTGTAATTGATGTCGCACATTATTTACATCGATTATTATAGTATTTGTATTTGTATTAGTATTTGTATTTGTATTAGTATTTTCGACATTTTTAAGAATAATATAATCAACATTCATCATCACGCTCATTAATTCTTTTGTGGTGTCGACATTAAACATACGAATAAATAAAATTTGTTTATTCGTGTATACTTCATTTAAATTAATTTGCGTACATTGAATACGATGATTTGCGACACGATACGCAGGCGGATGTATTTGCACGAAATATCCGTCTTTATTTAAATGTGTTAAGCCTTTTAAAACAAACGGCACATATACATTTTTTTGCCCTTTATGTTTCGTGCCGTCAATATTATAGGGCGGATTACCAATATTAATATCAAACATTTGTACGCCACCAAACGCCTCTTTCCATTTCGCATCTTCTTTTAAAAAGTCTGCTTGAATCATATTTGGATGAGCAGAGGCATTTAATATCTTAAAGAGTTCTTTACAAATGTTCATACTCTCTGCCGTAAATTCAATCATATATAACATTTTTTCAATAATATGTTTACTTCTTATTGCGTCGTCTTCATAACCGCTCACCGCCTTTAAATTCGCCATTAATAAATAATAGACGACAATTATAATATTTCCAATTCCACAAGAAGTATCAATCCATTTTAACGTTGGATTTGTCCATACTTCTTTTGGTAATTTAATCACGATATCGTATATTAAATTTAAAGGCGTAAATACTTTTCCATATTTTTCTTTTTCTTTTAAATGTATTTCAGATCCTTTTAATATTCGTGCTAAAATCTTTTCATCTTTGATTAATTCTTTAATACTATTTTCATTATGATCAAATATATTTTTTTTAGGGTCTTTATTGCTCTTCATATTATTTTTATATATATTTTATATTTTAAAAAATTAAGATGAACACATTTCACAACCATGTTCTTCCTCCTCTTCCTCCTTTTCTAAAGAAAATTTATTCTCGATATTTTTTGGCGCAATGGTAAATTGTTGTGGTTGATGTTTCGGTTTTCGGCGTAAATAATACATGCCTGTTTTTAAACCAGATTGCCATGCATAAAAATGCATTGAAGTTAATGTTTTATAATCTGGATCTTCGACCCATAAATTCAAACTCTGCGATTGACAAATAAACGCCCCACGATCAGCAGCCATATCGATTAAATGTTTCATAGGAATTTCCCACACGATTTTATATTTATCTTTTATTTTTTGTGGAAGGAAATCAATATGTTGAATACTGCCTTTATTCAAAATAATATTCTCTTTTAATTCTTCGGTCCATAATCCCAAGGCCAGCAGTTCTTGCATTAAATATTTATTTGGTACTACAAAATCACCGGCTAAAGTCCGTCGACTATAAATATTACTCGTAAACGGCTCAAAACATTCATTGTTGCCAAGAATTTGCGACGTTGAAGCAGTCGGCATCGGCGCCAATAATAAGGAATTGCGTAAGCCATATGTTTTAATGCTTTCTTTTAAAGTCGACCAATCATACCGCATCGTGGGTGCCGCCACGCCCCATAAATCAAACTGAAGTTCCCCTTTGGATGCTGGGCTCCCAGTAAATGAACTATACGCGCCTAAATGATCTTCAGCGAGTTGCGCAAATTCGGCCTCAAGTGGTTCTAATCTCTCGATTAAATGTCGAATATAGGCATTATCATAACCCAACCCGCGTCGATCTATTTCGTTTGTATCTATTTCATTTGTATCTATTTCATTTGTATCGTTGCTGCCTAGACCACTTGGCACAATATCGCGAGTGGTCCGACTTCTTTTAATTTCGCGCATGCCCTCTAACCTCGCTTTCGCTATTTCATTCGACCTTTCTAATGCGCCATGATAAATAGTTTCAAAAATTTGTTTATTAATGTGTTTGGCTTCTTCGCTATGAAATGCGACATCCATTAACGCAAATACATCCGCTAAACCTTGTACGCCAATCCCAATCGGCCTATGTAGAAAATTACTCGTTTTGGTTTTATCTGTAGGATAGTAATTAATACTAATAATTTTATCTAAATTCGTCGTGACTATTTTTGTCACTTGATGTAATTTCTCATAATCAAAGGTTTTATCGGCTAATATGAATTTATTTAAAGCAATACTGGCTAAATTACAAACCGCCGTTTGATTTTTATCACTATATTCAATGATTTCAGTACATAAATTACTCGATTTAATCACGCCAATATTTTTTTGGTTACTTTTTTCATTTGCCGCATCTTTATATAATAAATAAGGCGTGCCAGTTTCCATTTGACTATCCAAAATTTTAAACCATAACTCACGCGCTTTAATTACTTTTAAGGCTTTGCCTTCCCGCATATATTTATTATATAACTCGTTGAATTCAGTGCCATAACAATCCGCTAAACCTGGGCATTGTTCGGGACAAAATAAACCCCACTCTTCATTATTTTTGACTTTTTCCATAAAAAGTGATGGAATCCATAAAGCGAAAAATAAATCACGTGCGCGCATTTCTTCATCCCCGTGGTTTTTTTTCAGTTCTAAAAAATTTTCCACATCGGCATGCCAAGGTTCTAAATAAATCGCAAAACTGCCATTGCGTTTTCCGCCGCCTTGATCGACATACCGCGCAGTCATATTAAACACTCGCAACATCGGCACAATACCATTACTGGTGCCATTCGTGCCTTTTATATGCGTGCCCGTCGCGCGAATATTATGAATATGTAGGCCAATACCGCCAGCCCATTTCGATATTTTCGCACAATCTTTTAAGGTATTATAGATGCCTTCAATACTATCTTCTTCCATACTTAATAAAAAACAGGAACTTAATTGAGAACGCGGCGTACCCGCATTAAATAATGTCGGCGTTGCATGAATAAAATATTTTTGTGATAACATATCATAGGTTTCTTTCACGAGATCGAAATCTTCGCCGTGAATCGCAATCGCAACCCGCATCCACATATGTTGTGGCCGTTCAACGACTTTTTTATGAATTTGCATTAAATAGGCGCGTTCAAGTGTTTTATAGCCAAAATAATCAAATAAATAATCACGATTATAATCAATCATAGATTCGATCGTCTCCGTATGTTTTTGAATGATTTGCCATAATTTTTCAGCAATTAAAGGTGCTGGATTGCCGTGAATATCCGTGAAATGATAGAGTTTATACATTGTTTTATAAAAAGAATTTTCTGTATTTTTGTGATTATTGGATACAATAATCCGACTGGCGAGAGTAGAATAATCCGTATGTTTGGTACAGAGGGATGCACATTGTTCGGCGGTTAATTCGTCAATAATATGGGTCTGTATATTATTATACAATTGATCAATAACTTTCATCACTAAATGACTATAATTAATAGTTAAAGGTGGTATTGCTTCTGAACCCACTTTTTTAACACGGCGCAGAATTTTATCAAAAGAAACATCTTCATAAGTGCCATCCCGTTTTATTACTCGCATTTCGTCGTTTGGTTGCATTCTGATTATTATTATTACTATTATAAAATGTGTTAGTTTTAAATCATTGCGAATAAATTATAATAAAAAAATATATAATAAAAAAATAGATATATATTTTAATCGTTTTCATATTTTAATCATTATCATATTTTGGTCATCTTATTCTTGTGGAAAATATTTACTTACATCAATAAGGCATTTAGAAGGTAGTGCCGCTTCAGTTGCAGCAAGATTTTTATTACTACTACTACTCATTCTTTTATTCGGCGCACGATGGTCATAGCCATTCACTTTTTCATGTTGAATAGTTTGCCATATATTATTTAAAAGGGGTGTCGCCGCTCGAAACCAAAGTTCATTGCGTAATACTAAAACACAACTCATTTCATTTAATTTCCAATAGAGTGTTTTCATCCACGTCAGCGCCGAATGTTCTTCCATTTTACTCATTTCCCAATTTTGGCATTCTTCTAGTGTCATATTTAACGGCGCATATTCATAAAAAGGTTGGCCATTTTTGATAAAATACATGATGAGACCTTTCGGTAATCCTTCACTGGATTCTTGAAATGTTGGGCCATCTGCCATAAATTCATCGACACTTTCATATTCACTAAAACGTGTTTCCAAGAAATCACATTCATTTAAATTACATACTTCCATTTGCACTTGCATTTGAATCCAATATTCTAATTTAGGAATACCATTTATCTCTCTATTAACAATATTTTTTACTTCTAACATTCGGCCATAACGCAAAGAAGTTTCGCAAGTATTAATTCCGTCAGGAGAAGCCGCTACAAAGGGTATATGCTTATGCGGAATACAGCCAAAATCGCTCACTTTGGTTTTATATTTCTCTTCATACAAAAGGATGGAAAGAGGTTCATATTTATTACCCCAATGCATTGCCGTTTCTGTCGAAACTGATTTATATTTATTCAAATCCATCGGTTTACATTTTTCATAAATGAGTTGATTTTTAGAACTTTCGCTACCAAACGCTTTCCAAATACTACTGGCGGTAAGACATTCATGTCGAAAGACATGCCACGCTTCTGTTCTTTGATCCGGTTGTGGCACCGCTTGCAAATAATCGATTTTTTTCTTTAATTGCGCTATCTTCGGTTTTATGCGAATAAAAGTATTACCACATGATCGTTTCGGGGCAATATGTCTATAAAAGAAATTCATTGCTTTCTCGGTTAATTCGCTTATTTCGTTTTTTAACATTTCTAGATTTTCTTTTTCATAGTTAGCATAGACATCGGTGAATTGTTGTTCAAGTAATTCTTCTACTTCATCTACGACTTGTTCGTGAAAAGTGGGTTGTATGTATCGCATTGGATCAGATAGGATGATTTCTGCAATGAGTTCTAAAATAGTTTCAAATAATTGTTCTTCGTCTGTCTCGGCTAATAATGTTGGTTCTTCTTCTTCTTCTTCTTCTCCTGCTGCTTCTCTTGCTGTTGCTGCTGCTGCTCCTACTGCTGTTCCTAATGCTGATTGAATTTTAAATTGATCAATGAGCGACTGAAGTAAATGGTTTAAATGTTTTAAAGGGTTTGTCGTTTCCATTCTTAGTTGTTATTGATGATAAATAAGAATTTATATTTATAATCAATTTTTTTATTATATTTTTTATTATATTTTTTATTTTCAAATTCATTCATAATAAGAATAAATTAAACTACTCCTTCTTTTTTCTTTTTAATCGTTTTACCTTTACCTAACGATTCTGTCGCCGACCGCCGTTTTATATTTTTTATTAAAGTGAATTTTCGAATAGTTGGATTATAATTCAAACAAGGAATTGTTTTGATTTTTCCAGTAGTTTTATCATATTGGACATCTTTTACACATTGCAGTTTCTTTTTATCTAAACTCGCGGTTAAATAAGTTTTTAATTCAATTACTTCGGGTTCAGTCAGCGTATAGGTCTCAATCAACGTATTATCCACATAATCATTTAATTGTTTAATTTTATCCGTTTTGTCTAATTTATTCCAAGGTTCATTTTTATTCATTTTGCTTTCTTGGTCTAAAAATAATTCTATATTAGACATTGAGGATGTTTTTGTTGTAATTGCATTATTCATCAGATTTTTTTGTTCTTGGCAGTATTCCTTTCTGGACATTCTTCTTCTTCTTTTTCTTATATAGTATTAACTAGTTAAGTTTAACCCTTTTTAATTATGTTATATATTTATATTATTTTTACTAATATATTATATCTCTTCTCAATCTATTCTATTCTAATAGATGAAAAGTATTCATATTACAGGAAAAAATAACATCGATAAAATGCATAATGCCACTAATGAGAATGAAGATAAAAAAAAGGCAGTACGAAATCAGATGATCGATCTACCCGAAGAAATGCTAGCGCATAAAAAACAATTAGAAATGGTGAACAAACTTTTTTTGGGTGATTTGGTTGAAAATAAAAAGTGGATTGAGAGAGAAATTGAGAAAAAAATACAAGGATATAAACAACAAGATATTAAAAAATATATTTATAATCAGATTGCTTTAATTAATTTAGAAGAAGTACTGGAAAAAATGGTCATTGCTAAACTGAAATGTTATTATTGTAAACAAGATATTTTTATTTTATATAAAGATGTACGCTATACTTTGCAATGGACCTTAGACAGGAAAGATAATGATTTATGTCATAGCAAAGAAAATACGCTTATTTCTTGTTTAAAATGTAATTTACAACGTCGGGTGACGGATGTAGATAAATTTACTTTTACTAAACATTTACGTATTCAAAAATCATGAAAGTTTATTTATATTTTATTTTATTTTATTTTATTATTTATATATTATATATAAAATGGCAGGACCTATGATTATAGATCCTTTGGGAGATGATGATGATGATAATGGTGCTGAACTATCTTTTTTTATTGTAAGACCAGTATTAAAAATGAAAAATAAATTGTGGGACTATTCTGGCGATGCGAGAGAAAAAGCAAAAATCGAACAATTGTTGAATGATATAGCAAATGGAGAATATAAAGTGTATAGTAAATATTTTTATTTCGTTGATAGTAAATATGATGATGAATTAGGACAAAGTTATTATGGTAAACTTAATCTACATGATGAAGATGTCGTTGATATTAAATTTAAGTTTATACAACAAATAGATGGAGATGTGAGAGATGTTTTAATTGGGAATGAATATGATGATCTTATTAATGGAAGCGATATTATATCGAATGAAGAATTGTTTAGTGTAGGAGGAGGCAACTCAAAGAAATCAAAGAAATCGAAGAAATCGAAGAAATCAAAGAAATCGAAGAAATCAAAGAAATCGAAGAAATCGAAGAAATCGAAGAAATCGAAGAAATCAAAGAAATCGAAGAAATCGAAGAAATCGAAGAAATCGAAGAAATCAAAGAAATATTAATTATTATTATTATTTTGTTTAATAACTAAAAAAATAATAATACGGATAATATAATATAATAATAATGGAAGAATTCGTTTGGCGGCATGGCGAGAAATATGAAAAATCTTTAAAAGAAGATAATCCGCTTCTCATGAAAAAAGAAATAGACAAGAATGAAATATTTAGAATAAATAATAAACGCGAAGATGCCAATACGAAAATGAATGAACGTTATTTAATTGGACAATCGAATCAAAACCCTTTTATGTTAAATAATGATTATATTAAAGATTTGGATATCCAACAGAATTTTTTAATGCCAAAAAATTCGAATATTAATGAGAATGATGAGTATCATAAAAAATAATTATTATAATATTAATAAAATACTTTTTATTTTGATAATCACTTAAATATATATCATGACATTTATTTATATATAAAATAAATGGCATTATATACTACCCAAAATAGTTTATTATTACATAATTTATTACATTATTATGAAACTGAGAATAATTTAGAAAAGATGTTAAATATCATTAATGGCGAATCGAAAATATCCTTACGGATTGTCGATTGGTTTACAACAAATTATGCGAAAAAATATTATACAGTTTATCCGATTTCAAATACGAATAAAAGATTTAAAGTCTATGTCGATTATAAATTAAAATTAAAATCTTATTCAAAAAAACGTTTTGATCCTTTTTGTCGATGGGAACGAATTAACATTCCTTATAAAAACGATACGCATTTTCAAACGACGATTGGTCAACTTAATTTTTTTAAATGGGCATTTGAAAATGGCGTGATTGCTTATATTGAGTCGAATTATGCGTTGATTGAAGCCGATATGAATAATCGCAATAGTAATGCAACTAGAAATAAAACAATGCATGCTGCGTCATCGTCATCTGCTGCTGCGACTGGTAGTAGCGGCAGCGGTCAAAAAACGCGAAAAAAACGCGAAGAATTATCAATTAGCGCCTCAAAAACCATTAAAAAGGAAGAGGTAGAAATTGTCGTTTCTTTTGATTAAGATAATATGCTTAAAAATATTGTATTATAATTTATATAATACAATGTCCGATTATAATAATAATTATAATAATAATAATAACAAAGACGAAAAATATAGTGAAGAATATATTAATAAATATTTATTAAGAAATAAAGAAGAGAATAAATTATTTATTGAAAAATTATTGAAAGAATATGAATTTAATTATAAGGATTATGGAGATTTACAAGATTATAATAATTTATTAATTTATGTGGAGTATAGGCTTTTTAGTTTAAGTGAAGAATATGAATCATTCCCTTTAACCGATGAACAATGTAAAAGTTGGTTTAAAGGCACATACAAATTATGTCATCAATATTTATATATTGATCCTATATTTGAAGAATTGGCATTTGAAGATAATATGTTTTATTTACGACA
>Ga0214919_10005913_pt1 | contig 17044 bp, 11 predicted proteins | sample LL1503_MetaG_FD_177994 | JGI IMG/M metagenome (GOLD analysis project Ga0214919, IMG submission 177994) | Freshwater microbial communities from Lake Lanier, Atlanta, Georgia, United States - LL-1503 | ecosystem: Environmental > Aquatic > Freshwater > Lake | place: USA: Georgia | collected...
CCACTGCTGAGGAGAAGCCCGATAACGACACCGACACCCAAAGCCATCGCGGTCGCCGTTAGGGGTCGATTTCGAACCTGATCTGAAACAGCCTTCTGAGCCGCTTCAAGTTGATCTTCGGCATTGTCGATCAAGGGCTTGGACTGCGCCCCAAGCGCCTTCAACCCATCACGAAACATCGCTTCAACCCGGTTGATCAGATCTGCGACAGCCGCCTCAGTGACAGGCCCGGTTGAGGCATCAGCCTTGTGGTCGCCCTTTGGCGCGCCGGCAGGCGGTATTGTGTCATCTGGTTTCGCGGACATGTCGACCCTCGTTTGAAATGCCAAGCCTTACGGCCAGGCGTGTGATGCCAATATCAGGCACATCACGCCTCTAGAAATATAGGGATACCCTATTACCCGTTCTAGGGCGGGGCCAAGCGATCACCGCCATCTAGACTTGCGGCAAATAGCGCATGGCACCCGCCAGATCAGTCAGATTTGCTCACAGAAGTAAGATTATCGTCCGCATTTCGATCAATCAGCTTGGCATACGGGTCGACCCCGGCAAATTTTGGCAAGCTCGGAACCGTCAGTACAATGGTCTGAACGCCCGACCGCAAGGATACGGACTTGAAGGCCAGTACTTTTGATCGATCAAAATCCTTGGCCTCTGGCTTGACCATAAAGAGGCCGACATCCACCGCTTCGGCCATAGGAACCGCTATTTCTTTACCCTGCCCATCGACATTGAACTTTTTAGCGTCGACGGTGAGGGTGAGATCATATTGACCGTCCTTGCGCTTGGTGGCGACGGCCTTTGTGGTCTTGACGTCAAAGACGGTGATCTTCTCAAACAGGTCCGTAATTAGATCCTGTTTATCTGCTTGAGCCTCAGCCCGCAGTGCCGCGACAAGATCGAGCGAAGTCGGATAGGGCGCGGCCTTAAAGGCATATTTGGCCAAAAGGCTTCGCAAGGCGCGATTAATGGCCGCCTCACCGATCTCGTCCTTTAGGCGGTACATAACCAGCGCACCCTTGCGATAGTGGATATAGGGCTGGTTTTCCACGCGGATCAAAGGCAGTTCCTCAATGGCCTCGGTGCCCCGGCTGCGCAGATAGTTGTCGAGCTCATATTTCAAAAACTTACGGATCTTCTCCGGCCCGTAGATCTTTTCCATGACCATCAGCGCGGAATATTGCGCCAAGGTTTCGGAAAGAACCGTGGAGCCCTGTTGATCCGCTCCAATGATCTGATGGGCCCACCATTGGTGCGCCAACTCGTGAGCGGTCACATAGGTGACGAGGTCAATCTTTTCGGGGTCCCTATAGTTGGCAATGAAGCCTAGGCTTTCAGAATAGGGAATGGTGTTGGCAAAGGACTGCGCAAATTGCGCATAGTCCGGAAATTCTAGAATTCGCGCCTGTCTAAACTGATAGGGACCAAATTGGGCCTGGTAATAGTCCAGCGAGAGCGTCATGGCCCGCATCATCCGGTCGATATTCCATGGATGTTGCGCATCATAATAGATCGCCAGATCGACGCCGCGATAGGTTCGTGACTTGACCTGATATCGCGCCGATTGAATCGAGAAAAATTGCAAGATGGGGGCCTCGGTCTTGAACCGAACCGTGCGCCGACCCGCAGATAGCTTCTCCGACACGCGATAGCCGGGCGCGATGGGGGTTTGGTCAGCATCGGTCGTGACCGTAATGTCAGCTTGGACCCAATCAGAGTCATGGCGCAGATAGTGATAGGCCCGCGACGGGCTGTTACCCAGCTTGGCCATCCGCAATTGCGAGGGCAGACCATATTTCCGGCGTTTGCTGCGATCGGTTAGAAGCGGCGCACGGCTTACCCCGAACCCTGGCGCTATTTCTTGGTCATGAATGAAGGTGCCATTGTCGACAAGGCTGGTCTCCACGCCGCTATTTTTAAAGCCCTTTTGCTCCAAGGTGGTCGTGAAGGACAGGCTTCGTCTTTCGCCGGGTTGAAAGGGCGTGTCGAAGCTGAAAATCCGATAATTGTACTGATCATAGGTCTTTTTGGGCCGAGCGCCCTCAATGGCGAGCGCATCGACCTTGAGATCGCGATTAAACTGCACATGCATTTCACGCAAAGGCGCGTTTGTGCGGTTTTCGAACCGATAGACGCCATTGGTCACTAGGCGATGCTGATGGGGGTGAATATCAACATCGAGGGTCACATCAAAGATCCGCGGCTGTGCGACCTTTTCAAAGGCTAGCAGGTCTTTTTCGTAAGCAGCCTGCCACTTTTCATCGTCTAGGTGGGTGCGGTAGCTGTTCCAGATGTTTGTGTTGATAAAGATAAAACTTCCCGTCGCGACAAAGACCGTCAAGGCCGCAGCCAGAATAATCCCGGGAGCCCCCTTCAGGCGCGCGCCAAGCCGGCGCAGTCTGGGCATCAGTCTTGTATCTACCCCCCGGCGCCAGAGGGCATAGGACAGCACGCAAAGAATGAGGGCAAAGGCGGTCCAGTAGAGACGAAGCCAAGCATTGGCGACCCAGAACTGTCCCTGACCGTTCATGTCGGACAGGGGCACGAAAGGTGCGGCCCCATAGCGATAGAGCAAATGCTCCCAACCCAAACTGGCCATAACCTGCCTGGAGATCAAATAGATCACCATCAGGCCCCAGCCGACAAATTTCTGTGGTGAGAGGGTCTGCAAAAAGACCGCAAGGATCGCGATCAGAAGGAAACTCACCGCGTCTGGAAGAACCAGCCACAGCAGATATTTCCCCATCTCAAAACTGAAATAGCCCTTGATCGCCTGCAGGGCGACGGCGGTCATAACACCAACAAGCAGTGTCGATATTAGCACCAAGGTTATGGCGAGGGTCTTGGGGACAAAGAAGGCCCAATCCGGGATCGGGGTAGCGTCAATAAATTCATGGACGCGCCGGTCGCGTTCGCGCCAGACCAGCTCACCCGCATAATAGATCGCGACAATGATTGGGATGATGGCGAAGGTGCTTTCGAGTGTGGAGATCATGACCCGGGTGACGGGATAGATGGCCCCACCATAGAGGTCATTGGCATACCAAAGTGATGCCCCCGCATTGACGACGCCGAGCGCCAAAAGCACGATATAGGCTGGGCTTAGAAAGACTTGGCGCAATTCCAAGCGGGTTCGCGCCAAGAGCAGGGTCCAGCGTGACTGGGCATCATATTTTGGGGCCGGTAGCGGGCCGCTGCGGGGCGATGGGGCCGGATCGTTGGCCCCTTCAGCGAGCCCCCCTTTCGGCCGCCGAGCAGCGGGGGCTTCGAACCGAAAAAGACTATAGGCAAGGGCTAAAAAGCCTGCCGATAGGGCGAGGCTAAAGAGCCTGTTCCACATCAGGAGTCCGGTCAGGGCCGGGGTTAAGAGATTGCGATCTGTGGCGGTCCAATATTTGGTCGCGAGCCCATAGGCCGCCAATCCAAAGGGCTCGAACAGGGCTGAACCTTGCTCAAATTGCGGCTTGTCGAGCAAGGTCATGGACGTCAAATAGAAAACGATGAAGGCGACAACACCCACATAGGTCGCCATCATTGACCGCGTGATGGTCGCGACAGAAAAGAACACGGCGCTGGTGAGAAGGAGCGCGGGAAGGGCCAACACCCCATAGGCAAAGCCATAGTCCTGTAAGCGGTTGGGTCCTAAGGTTTCCGCATCGACCCATGGCATTAGTGAGCCCAAGAAGAAGGCTAGGGGAACACTCAGATAGGCCACTGCGGCGGCGGCGACGCCTCCACTAAACCGGCCGAGCAGATAGTCGGCTTTGGTAACCCGCGTCGAGCGGATGATGGAGCCAAATCCGGTCTCGTCATCGCGCACAACCACATTGGCGACAAAGGCCGCCGTGACGAACATGTAGAACAGGGACAGGATCAGGTGGGTCTGGGCTATTGCGAAGGGCGAATTGCGATGAACATTGCCTCCAGACCCAATATGAATCTGGTCGATCGTGACCGAGCCAAAGGTCAGAAGGAAAAAGAGTATGAACACCACCCAGAACAGAGGCTGTCTAAGCTGGTAGCGAAACTCAAAGGTCGCAATCTTGCCGAACATTGATCAGGCCCCCGGTTCAAGCCGCGCGGCGCGAAGCAGATAGAACGGAGAAGTAGACATCCTCCAACCCACCCAAGACGGGCTCAAAACCGTCTCCTGGCGGGGTATCAGCTAGGACATGCACGACCGTCGCCCCCGCAAAAAGCCGTGTTGAGATCACCTCATGATCCTTTCGGACCGCCTCAAGGTTTTGGCGATTGATGGTCTTTTTCCAAACCCGCCCCTTGAGGCTCTCAATCAGACCAAGGGGCGCGCCTTGGCTAAGGATCCGGCCCTCGGCCAAGATGGCCATGGAGGGACAAAGGTCGGCGACATCTTCAACAATATGGGTCGATAGGATGACCACGACATTTTCGCCGATTTCGGCCAAGAGATTCAAGAACCGGTTTCGTTCTTCCGGATCTAGGCCAGCGGTTGGCTCATCGACAATGATCAGACGTGGATCACCGATCAGGGCCTGTGCAATACCAAAGCGCTGGCGCATCCCCCCGGAAAATCCCGCCAAGGCCTTGTGACGCACGCTCCAAAGATTGACCTGATTGAGCAGCGCCTCGACCGTCTCCTTTCGTGCGGCCGGTTGGGCCACACCTTTCAGAACCGCCATATGATCCAGCATGTCATAGGCTGACACGCGGGGATAAACGCCAAAGTCTTGTGGCAAATATCCCAACAGCCGCCGGAGTGCCTCTGGATTGGCCAGAACATCGATCTCATCAAAACGCAGATGGCCAGATGTGGGGGTCTGCAAGGTGGCGATGGTTCGCATCAAGGTCGACTTGCCCGCGCCATTGGGCCCAAGCAGGCCGAACATCCCGTTGGGAATGACCAGATCAATACCGCGCAGGGCGTGGGCGCCATTGGGATAGACGTGGTTCAAATTCTCGATGATCAACATGGTCAAAGATCCTGTCGGCTGGCTCCGACCTATTGAAGTCGACACCTTCGCGCCACCTTAGGTGTTATGCAGGGCGCGGCCAGCCCCGAAAATCAAGTTAAACAACCGTAACCCATAGGTCTTGAGACTTTACCGGGCGTCGGAAGTCCTTAATCTGGCGTCATGTCCAGCTTCGCATTCCCCCCGCCCGCTCGCCCTACCGTTCCCGTTGACGGAACCTCAGCGCTTTTTCCGGTTCGCCGCATCCTGTGCGTTGGACGCAACTATGCAGCCCATGCCCGGGAAATGGGGGCTGATGAACGCGATCTGCCATTTTTCTTTTCCAAGCCTGCCGATGCGGTTGTCCTATGTCCGCCGAGGCAATCTGTGACACTCCCCTTCCCATCGGCCACATCGGATCTGCATCATGAGATCGAACTGGTCGCTGCCCTTTCAAGCGGGGGCTCAAACCTAACACCCGAGCAGGGTCTTGCGGCGGTCTATGGCTATGCGGTTGGCGTGGACCTGACGCGCCGCGATCTTCAAAACGGCTTTAAGGCCAAGGGTCAGCCTTGGGATGCGGCGAAGGGCTTTGATCTTTCGGCGCCCATCAGTCCCATTCGCCGCAAAGCCAACTGTCCCCTACCTCAAGACGGAATAGGCCAGGGCCAGGGGAAAATATGGCTGAGCGTGGACGGGCAGACACGGCAAGATGGCCGGCTCGAAGACATGATTTGGTCCGTTGGAGAAACCATTGCCCAAGCCTCGCGGCTTTGGACCTTGGCGGCAGGTGATTTGATATTTACGGGAACACCGGAGGGGGTCGGCCCTATTAAAGTCAATGAATCTGTAAAGGCGGGTATCGAAGGTGTTGGAGAAATATTGTTTAAACTACTTTAATTATCTGATCTTGGTATAATAATAGTGATAAATATAATCAATAGAGTTTAAACATATCTATCCCACATCCTGCTTGATTGATCTAATTACCACAGATCAACTTGCAGGAGCCACCTTTGGATCGCCGAGCCCGAACCCTTGAAAGCCCATTTGGCGGTCGCAGGATTCGGGCGGGACTGATCTGGGCCGCCGCTTTGTCGTTGATACCCCTAAGTTTTGCTTTCGGGAGCTACCTTCAGTTTCAAAAATATGATGAAGCGCGCGGGACACTGCAATCCATCTCTGACCGGGCAGCCATCGATGGGGCTTTCGTCTATTTTACCAATCGAAACATCACCGAGATTGACCGCAAAATTGCCAGTGAGGAACAGGTCGGCAAAATTCTTATCCAGTGGGAACGCGCTCAGCGTGTCGTTCGAAATATTACGTGGAAGGTAAATGCAGACCCTATTCAAAAGCGATTTGATCTGGATGTTATGGCCGACAGCGCCACAACGCTCAGCGTTTTGCCCTTTATCCAGCGCGTCCCCATAAAGGTTTCGACCTCCGTCGATCCGTCCAGTCGTTCCCTCGAGGTGGCGCTGATCGTCGATAGTTCCAGCTCGTTAAACGACTTCGATCAGTTCACAGCCATGAGGCGTGCGGCAAAGGATTATGTCAACGATCTCATGGACGTGGCGGGGTCGAGCGTAAAGGTTTCGGTCATTCCCTGGGCCGCGCTTGTCAATATTAATTCAGAAGCCATTGCGCTTGCAGATCCTTCGGCGGTTCGCGATATCGACTATTTGACCACAGGCTCCCGGCGCGCGCCCCCCGAACCCTCAAAAACGAGACTCGCTGTACTTGCTGAGCCTCAAGACCCCTCTACTCCCCTGAGCCTTGAGCGTTTAATCGATCTTTCTCGTCCAACCCAGTGGCGCGGCTGCGTGCGGTCAGCGGATGGTGAAGTACAAACCGATAGGGACAATGCGGTCGTCAATCAGTTTGACGACCAGCCGCCACCCAGCGGGGTTTGGCCCGCGGCCCTGTTGAGGTCGAGCATCCAAACACCTTTTGTTGGCCAATGTTTGGCCTATCAAATGATCGATAAGCCCACCGAGCCCGAAAACACCGAAGCGGGCCGTCCTACCCAAGCCAAATTCCACAGATCAATCATCAATCGGGCCGGGCTTCTCGGCCGGGTACGCAAGGCCGAATGGGTACGACAGTGCGTAAGGTGGAGCTATTCTAACTCAATGCACCAATGTTTTGATCAGACGGGCCCCAACCCTTTAACCGGTCACCAAAACGGCACGCTCAACGCCTTTCAGCCGACCAATCAGGACTGTTCTTCGGACGTGACCTCAAACAAGCCGGCGCAGACCGGGATCAATCGTGCCTGTTTGGCCGATCCAAACGAGATGGGTTATCTTGCGGCAGGCGGGGCCATATGCCCGTGGGAGACCGACGCCTTCCAACCTGTCCCGACTAACGTTTGGGGAAGGGCCTACAGGCCCATAGCCGGGCCCAACCTCAACTGTCCGGCAGCGATCCTTCCCCTATCGAGCAACCGGCGCCAGATTTTGGACAAGTTGAACGAACTCTATCCCGTGCCCGGCGGTAGCCAATCTGATGTAGGATTGACTTGGGCGCTGCGGACACTGTCACCTCGTCCATATTGGGCTCAATTCTGGGGACTGGATGAACGGCAACGGGCATCTGCCTTCGGATCTGGAGGCCGCAAGATAGCAGTCTTGATCACTGACGGACGCAATGAAGCGCCTGTCGATTTTGAGGGCTATTATGGCTGTACCGGACAAAACCGTCGCGGCAGCGGTGCCTGTTGGCGGTCAAGCAATGTTGCCAACTTAAATGAGGCAAGTTTGAACACCCTAACTCTGGGCGCGTGCCAAGTCATACGCGAGACTTACGGCATCAAGATCTATGTCATATTGACCAATAGCGCCGACCCGGTGGCGAGGCGGTTTGCAACCCAATGCGCCGGAGATGAAAGTTCTGTCCTCTCGGCAACCGGAGATGATTTAGAACTATTGTTGAAATCGTCTTTTTATGATTTGCTCAAAATAGAGAAAAGTCGCTAGGTGTAAATCAAAACAATAGCTTAAATTACTTTGTTGAGGCGGATCAGAGATTAGGCATTAATAGTAAGCTTATATCTCAATTTGTTTTTAGAGGTCACGTCGCGAACGATGGCAATGTCGCCCTTATTGTAGTGGCCTGCCTCATTCCGATCTCTTTAGCGCTCGGCGCTGCGGTAGACTCTCGGCGCCTTGTCTCGACCAAGGCCTTGGTTCAGGAGGCCGCCGATACAGCGGTATTGGCATCGGCGAAGGTCTATTTAGCAAACAGCCTGACCGATAGCACCGCGAGGATGGCGGCAGCTAATCGGGCAGCACAAGCCAGTTTGGATCTCTCGCTAAGGGATCGCGCCGAACAGATTCAAAACCTTGATTGGTCACAGTAGGTCGACGCCAATGCTGGAAGAATCGTGCTGACGGTGACAGGGGCGTCGCCCAATATTTTTGGTGGGCTTTTTAACATTCCAGAACTTCCGTTTCGCGCTTCATCTGAGGCGACCTCTGCGGGCAGGCCGATCGAGATTGCGCTCTTATTGGACAATACGTCTTCGATGTTCACGGGGACCCGATTTACGGTCATGCGGCAAGCGGCCAAAGACTATGTGAACCAGGTCTATGCCTTGGGCGGCGATCGCGTAAAGATCGGCGTTGTTCCGTGGACTACAGTCGTGAATATCAATTCAGAAGCCATTCTAGCGACCGATCCTGCGGCAGTGGTGTCGAGCACCCCACCTATTTCGGGCTCGGGTCGCGATGTTGAGCCCCCCGCCCTCGATCGCCTTACTGTGTTGGCCGATCCCCGTAATGCGACGATCCCTCTAACATCTGCGCGGCTGTTAGATCTGGCACGGCCAACCAGATGGCGCGGTTGCATCCGGTCTGCAGACAATGAGGTTCGCGTTTCTGCCAGTGGATTAGTGACCCAAACCATCAGTGATGCCCCTCCCCCCACGCGGTTTCCCGCCGCCCTTCTGGAGTCGTCGGCAAGTCCCACCAACCTTTCATATTGCACGGCCTATGTGGACGTGCCACCTGGGCCGCCGCGCCCCCCTGGCCCGCCCAGCCCACCGCCGCCCCCTCCGCCGGTGCCACTTGGTGCGTTAGACCACTCAGGGCCAATCTATGCGGCGAACCGGTCGATGGAGCAGGCCTTTAGAGCCAAATCCCCGGGTGATTGGCTTTCCGCGCGCTACCGTTCTGTCGTTCTGCAATGTGTGAACACCGTCTATTCAGGGATGGTGTCGTGTACCCAAGGCACCGGGATCCATGCAAACGGGACCCTGAACGCCTATTTTAACAATCCGCGAGGCTGTTCATCGGCCCGAGATGCAAGCAACCGGCCGATTTTGAGCTCGACCCTGCCAGCCTGCCTGTCTGACCCAAACGAACTCGATTACCTGAACGCGGGCGGCGCAATATGCAGTCGGGAGGTCGATGCCTTTCCCGCTTACGCCAGCACAAGGCAAACCACGCCTGCATGGACACGTGCCGTGCCGATATCAGGCCCTAATCTCAACTGCCCGGTCTCGATCTTACCCCTCTCGGGCAATCGTAAGCAGGTTTTGGAAAAGTTGGACGAGATGTATCCGGTCCCGGGCGGCACCCAGGCGGATGTGGGTCTGCTCTGGGGATTACGGATCCTATCTCCAAGCCTATACTGGAGGCAATTCTGGAGCCTGAGCGCGCAACAGGCCCCGTCTGCGTTCAAATCGAGCCAAACCTACAAGATCGCGATCATCTTGACCGACGGTAAGAACGAGGCCCCGACGCAATATGAGGGTTATTACGGCTGCACCAATAAAGGCCGATCTGCGGCAGGTAGCTGCTGGCGGTCGCCGAACCTGGGCATTCTCAACAATCTGGCCGCCGACAATATGACGCTCTCGGCCTGTAATGTTATGCGCAATACATACGGCATCGATGTCTATTTCATTCTTGTCGATGTTACCGATCCGGCGGCTTTGGCACTTGCTAGTGCCTGCGCCCCTGCCCCGGGTCACGCCATTTCAACGAGCCGCAGCGGGCTGAGCGGGGTATTCAACAACTTGGTTGCGCGTAACCTGCATCTGACCCACTAAGAAGCTTCAAAACTGTTTGGTTATGTTAGGGCTTGCGTCTTGTGCCCGATTTTTGGCTCACTATCTGTTAAGGCCAAGGTTGGAGGGGTGAATTTCATGGTTAAGGATCTCATTGAAAATAACCGGGCCTGGTCTTTGGCTAAGACGCAAGTGGATCCCAATTTCTTTAAGCGTCTGGCGGCGCAACAGTCCCCCGAATTTCTTTGGATTGGATGCTCTGATAGCCGGGTGCCCGCCAATGAGATCGTGGGGCTCGATCCGGGTGAGCTTTTTGTTCACCGCAACGTCGCCAATCTGGCACCGCCCCAGGACGCAAACTATCTGTCGGTGCTGCAATATGCCGTCGAGGTGCTGAAGGTCAAACATATTATGGTCGTTGGTCATTATGGCTGCGGCGGGGTTCAAGCCGCGGTTGATGGACAACGCCACGGGTTGATCGATCATTGGCTCCATCCGATCAGAGAGGTTTTCGACGAGAACCGCAGAGAGTTGGAGGGCCTAGAGGATGGCGCTCCACGTATGGACCGGCTCTGCGAGTTGAACGTTATGAGGCAAGTGCGCAACGTGGCTTCCGATGTCTTTGTGCAAGACGCGTGGCTTCGCGACCAACAGATCGCCGTTCACGGATGGGTATACTCTCTCAAGAACGGTTTGATTACGGATTTAGGCGCTACGGTCCGGTGCCTTGACGATTATAAGCTTATGGTCGGGCGCGCCTAAACAGCGAACGGGTTTGGGATCTATATCAAGGTTATGGCAGGCGTTTGGCGGGAAATCGTCGCGACGGGCCCCCAAGATCAGCTGTTTTAAGGCGCATTTGTCATCAAATCCGACTCGTTCTAGGTTTGGCGGCCTGGGCCGCCTCCAATCGGCTCAGTTTCGCCCCTAACGCCCGCCGGATCGCTCGAACCTAAAGTTCCGAGGTATTTAGGCCCATTGGCCTACGTGGGCCAGAGAATCGCGTTATCAACGTTATGGATATCTTTGGGTTAGCCCGCGATACCAATTTAGCGGCTTACAGATATCCCTAGATAGGCAAAGATATCTCACGATAGCCCCTTGCTTCCTCACGATAACTAAAAGATAATCATGCACTAGCGCTGGAAATCCCCTGGCTATCTAGCGGTAGCTCGAAGATATCTTTAGATAGCGGTAATCTAGACCTTCGGGGCGAGGACCAAACACGATGCCGGTAGTCTCATTTGTTAGCCCCAAGGGCGGAGTGGGTAAGACCACCTCAGCGGTGCTGCTTGGCGGCGTCCTTGCCGATATGGGCGCGCCTGTGACCATGATCGACGCGGACCCGAACCAGCCCGTCTCATCTTGGGCCAAGCTTCCGGGGCGACCAGAAAACCTGCGGGTCATCCGGGACGTGACCCAAGACACGGTCATCGATGTCATAGAAGAAGAGGCCCAACGCTCGACCTTCGTCATTTGCGACCTTGAGGGCACAGCCTCGCTAACCGTTTCCTATGCCGTATCCCGGTCCGATCTTGTTTTGATCCCACTTCAGGGCTCCCACTTGGACGCCGCCCAAGCTGCACGTGCGGTCAAGCTGGTAAGATCGACGGAAAAGGCAATCGGCCGCAGCGTTCCCTTCGCGCTATTTTTCAACCGGGTCAGTACCGCCATTCAGCCCAGAACCTTCCGGCATATTCGCGACGAGTTTGAATCTGCTGGCCTGCCCGTCTTGGCCTGTACCCTCCAAGAGCGTGAAGCCTTTCGGGCCATATTCTCGTTTGGCGGCACTGTCGGCGGCTTAACATCGGCTCAAGCGTCCAATCTCCCGGCTGCCTTAGCCAATGTCAGTGATTTTGCCAGGGCCGTGACAAACCGTTTGCGCCCAACCGCCGCAACAGCAAAAGAGGCATAAACCATGGCCGAGCAAACCCCTGCCCCTGCAAAAACCCGCGTCGCGCTGGATCTCAATGATGATAGCGATCTCGACATTGATCTGAGCGGCTTTGCGCCTCGACCCGCTGCGGCCTCGCAAGCCCCCACGCCCTCAGACGCCCTGAGACAGGCCTCTGAGCGGCAAGGTTTCCACGCCCGCCCTGAGGCTCCGGTTAAGGAACCAACGCGCGCAAAACCCGTCAAGGCCAAGCCGACACCGGTTGAGCCGATAGTTCGCCGTCGCACAAGGCCCAAGACCGGGCGTGTTCATCAGCTGAACGTCAAGCTCACCCGCGAAACCATAGAATATGTCTACGATCTTGCCGACACCCGCGGATGGATCGTGGCTGAAGTGATCGAGCGTGCTCTCGAGCTCTTGAAGGCAACGCCAGAGGGCAAGGCCAAACGCTTGCGTGAGCGTTCTTGATATCTGCCCTCCGCCGATTGGGCGCGCGCTTCTACGGCGCGCCCGAACGGAGGGGGAGGGCGTTAAACAGGTTATTTGAATCTGTTAGAACGTTAGGCAGACGAAAAAGCCTATCAATACAACAGGTAAGGACCACTTTTCGTCGGTGATACCCCGTATATGCGTCGGTGATACCCCGCCCCTAGCGTCGGCAATCCCCCTTATGGGCGTCGGTGATACCCCGAACAGCAGCGACCCCTTCGTCCTTAAAGCCGCGAACGGTGGGGCACCTTAGGGTCTAAGGCCGCCTGTATAATGCTCCCGAGGAACGGCTGGAAGACCGACAGGATGGGCGATCTGAAACAAAAATCCCGTGATTCGCGATCATCACGAACCCCGTCCCCGATACCCCTAAAATCCCGTCGTCATTACCCCTAAAAGAGCGTCGGTGATCCCCCTAATTGAGCTGTCCGCGAAACCCCTATACCTGCGTCGCCGATACCCCTAAGGCAACCGTCCTCAATACCCCTAATGAAGGGATAGCAAAACCCTAGCCTTCAATGAGATCATCATCGTCGTCAAAGAGGGCAAAAGAAAAGGACCCCTCAGGCTCTGCGCCGCCAACGCCCGGCTTCACCTTGAACTTCGGGGTGACAATCGCCAGCACCCGGTCATTGCGAAGACCTTTGAGGGTATAGCCCTCCGCCTTCATGCCCTTTTCCAGCTCTCCAGATGGATCACGTGCCAGGCCGTAGCGATAGTCCGGCAGATTATCGCGCGCGATAATGTCCTTCAGTTCGGCTTTGAACTTGCGTAATTCGCCCGACACCCCGACCTTTTCAGCCAAACGCGGCAGACTGATCGACCAACTGGCCTGATCACCGCAATGTTTACGGGCTAATTCGTAGAGGCGCCGCTCGATCCCGCCGGTAAGCTGGAAATAGTCACGGTTGACGGTCAAGACCCGCCGCTCTTTCGTGATGGCGCGGAACGTCCAGTCATTGAGGGTGACTTCCACGGCCTTCATGCGGCGCTTACCGCCCGGCTTTTCAACCTCGACCACTCGAAAATTATCAATCCAACCGAAACCGCGTCGCTCGCGAACCTCGGCGGCTGAAATGGAGGTTTTAACCGTCGTGCCCCGCAGCCGCTCAAGGGCATCGAGAAAGGCATCATAGGCTTTAGCGCCCACCTGACCGGGCTTTGCCCGCCGCGTAACGATCAAAAAATCGTGGGCCGGGAAGCGAACGGTTCGACTAACCGGTTCACCTCGCTCCATGCGCTCGTTGATCAAGGAGGTGAGATAGATGAGGACATCACGGTCCCAGACGGTCGCGACGCCCTTGTGGCTTGGCGCCACCTCTATGCTGACCCGGCTGTCACTATAGACAATCGGCTCCATCCGCGGACGTTTGGCCAGCGAGAAGAACGGAAACTCAAGCAGCGCCCGATCTTCTTTGATCGGAGCGTCGACGAGAGCATCGAGGAAGAAGTCAACCTGACCCTTCACGGGCGTCCTTTCGAGAATCGACGACAGGGGCGTCTGCAATACCCCTATTGCATCCTGAGTCGGTTCGCGAGTCTCGCATGGTGTAACCCAGCGGGGATAAAGTTCAGGCCACCGCGCCCCAATGCCCAGAATCAAGGGCTGCTACATCATCCAAAGCCATATTATCCCAATCAAGATCGGGCAGGGGGCTCAGCGCTGCTGCCACAATCGCCGACAGTTCCGCAGCGGTCGTTACCCCCACTATAACTGATGAGGCTTCGGTCCGTGACAGCGCAAAGCCAAGGGCCGCCTGCAAGGGGTCACTTCGGCCTTCGGCAATCATGCGTCTAATCCGCGAAAGCCTAGCTGACGCCGCCTGTAGGCTGTTGGGCATCCGATCAGGTGGAAGAAACAAAATACCCTGCAAAAAGATCGACCTGAGCTGAACCTCAATGCCCATCTGCCGGATCTGGGCCAGGGTACCGTCGACGAGCAGCCTCTGGTCTAGAAGGCTTGCCGGAACCTGAATGATGTCGGGCTTAAACCGCTCGGCAACGCCAAGCGGATCATCCGAGGCATAGACCGATAGGCCCACATGCTTGAACAGACCTTGGTCTCGAAGCGTCAACAGCCTGTGCCAAAGTCCTGGCCCGTAAGGGCCAAAGAGATCACCAGCCTGTTGCACCATAATCGCATCGGCCTGATGAATTCCAAGCCGCAGCAAGGAGGCTCTAGCCTCTTGCTCGATAAAGTCAGGGCCGCGATCACAGCGCGCCGTCTTGATGATAATTCGAAAGCCATGGGGGCGCGGTAGATGCGCGCCGACCAGCGCTTCAGCCTGACCAAAGGAAACGGCCGTATCGAGCACGCTAAAACCGGATCGGTCGGCAATTTTCAAAATATCGCTGACCTCGGCCTCTAGCGACCGGCCACGTGGATTTGGCCCACCGTGACCAGCGCTAAACTGCGCTGTACCCAGTCCGAGCTTGGAAAGCAGAGTGCTCATCTGGCCTCGTTTGCCGGTTTGTCGACATTGAACAAGACAGACTAGTCCCAGATTGCTTAATGAAGCTGTATCGTGATGCTGTTTCTTGGAGCCCGTTTGGCGCCATAATCAAAAGGTCGTTTGTCTTGACCCTTAAGTCTGCACCGCAGCCAGATCCGAGCCTGCCCGATTGGCCCGACTATGGCCTGCTAGAGGATATGCGCGGGCCATTGTTTGCCGCCTTGGGTAAGGGGCAGGCCGCTGTGCTCGCGACGCTCTTTCGTGTTGAGGGCGGCGGCCCACGTCCTGAAGGCACCCAGATGGTGTTCACCCTGCCGCCAGAGGGCTCCTTAGAGGTTCACGGCTTCATGTCAGGCGGCTGTGTCGAGGCTGATGTCGCGCGTCATGCCATGGCCGTTATGGTCTCAGGTGAACCGATGAGGCTGGTCTATGGCCCGTCGAGCCCATGGCCCGATATCCGCCTTCTGTGCGGCGCAGAGATTGAAATTCTTCTGGAACGGATCACGCCCGGCGATGTTGCGGCCCATGATCTCGAGCAGGCCTATCTAACCCGTCAGTCAGGTGTTTGGATCAGTGATGGAACCACGCGCCGCTTTGATCTCGAAACAGCATCGCACGAGTGCAACTCGACGTCTGAGCCCTTCTCTTTGGGCCGCTCTTTTGACCCGACTCCAAGGCTGATCGTGGTTGGCTCTGACCCGACGGCCTTGGCCATTGCCAGCCTGGGCGTAACGGCAGGGTTTCAAACCTGGTTGAACCGTCCAAAGGGACCAGCTTCTGCGCCGCCGGTTCCTAGCTTGGGCTATTTACGCCAGAACCCGGAGGCGGCACTGAAAGAGATCGGGTTGGATCCTTGGACCTATGTCGCGATCGCAAGTCACGATGCAGACACAGACCATCCTGCTCTGGTTACAGCCCTCAAGTCATCGGCTGCCTATGTTGGCCTCTTGGGTGCGCGGCGACGGCTACCCGAACGTCTCGCGACGCTAAAGGCCGCTGGCCTGTCTGACGAAGCGATCAAACGCCTTCACGCCCCGATTGGGATAGACCTTGGGGGCAAGGCCCCTTGGGAGGTCGCCATCAGCGTGCTGGGCGAAATGATCCAGAAGCGCCAGAGTAGGATGACAAAGACCTTAAAGGCGGTTTAGCCGCAAGATTTGAACCAATGAGCCCGCTTCTAGCCCGCTGCATTGGGCTGGTTGGCAAATCAGGGCGTCGGCCTTGGCAAAGACGCTGATGAGGGAAGAATCTTGATCGCGGAAGGGGCTGGCGACGATCATTCCAAGCCGATTTTCGAGTTTGGCTCTCATCCAATGCTCTCGGGGACCGTTTGAGGGCAGGGGGGTGGCAAGTTCCGCCTGTTCCATACCTGGACCGGGATCCAGCCCCAGCATGGAATTGACCAAGGGCCTTAGGAAAAGTTCGGCGCAGACGAGGGCCGATGCGGGATTGCCCGGAAGGCCTAAAACCAGCCGACCGTCAGCTAAGGTACCAAACCAGGTCGGCTTTCCAGGACGCAGGGCGATGGTCTCAACCAAAAGCTCTAGTCCCAGCAGCGCCATGGCGGGCTTGACGAGATCATGATCACCCACCGAAGCGCCGCCCAGGGTGACGATCAAATCCACATCAAGATCGCGCACAGAGGCTGCGATCGCTTCGGCGTCATCGACCGCTGAATGGAGGCGAATGGCTTGCGCGCCCCAACTGTCCAATAGGGCGCAGACCGCCGGGCTGCCGGAGTTAAAGATCTCATCTAGGCTAGGGCTCTGGCCCGGCTCGACCAGCTCATTGCCGGTGGACAGAACCGCCACGCGAGGCCTTTGAATAACCGTTAGAGACGAAGCGCCAGCAGATGCCGCTAAGGATAGACGCCAAGCGTCCAGCCTGACCCCCGTCTCGAGAAGGACCGCGCCCGCCTGAAAATCTCCGCCTTGTGCGCGGATATTGGCGCCCTGTCCCGTCAGGGGACCGAGGAGGGCCATATCCCCATCACGCTGCACATTTTCTTGAATAACCACGTGGTCGCAATCGCTTGGAACCGGCGCGCCGGTAAAAATGCGCACCACTTGACCCGGCAAGACCGCGCCTGCGAAAGCCATGCCCGCCGCACTCTCCCCAATCACCTGAAGTTTGGCCGGTTGATTTAGGGCGTCAGACCCACGAACGGCATAGCCATCCATCGCCGAGGCTCGAAAAGGAGGCTGATCCCGTGCAGCCACGACGGGCTCTGCCAAAACCCGGCCACAGGCCTGATTGGGGTTGACCG
>Ga0214919_10005914_pt1 | contig 17038 bp, 15 predicted proteins | sample LL1503_MetaG_FD_177994 | JGI IMG/M metagenome (GOLD analysis project Ga0214919, IMG submission 177994) | Freshwater microbial communities from Lake Lanier, Atlanta, Georgia, United States - LL-1503 | ecosystem: Environmental > Aquatic > Freshwater > Lake | place: USA: Georgia | collected...
CTTTAACTTGGATAGGTTTGAAGTAAAGAAACTGGTGGCGGGTGAAGGATTTGAACCTTCGAAGGCAGAGCCGGGGGATTTACAGTCCCCTCCCATTGGCCGCTCGGGCAACCCGCCAAGGGTTTGTCACGGCTTGCGTAGATTACCTTATTTATCGAGACTCTCGAAATCCTAGTTATTCAGGCAATATAACTGGGATTTGAGACATAAGTCCGCCATCAATTACATACGAACTTCCAGTAATGAATGAGGATTTATCTGAACATAAAAATCCAACAAGTTCACCGATGTCATCAATACTTGCCATACGTCCTATTGGGTGCGATTTTCCCCACTCGGCAATAATTTCATTTTCAGTTTTACCACCACTAAATGCACGTGCAGATTCACGCAACATTGGTGTATCAACTGAGGCAGGTAAAATCGCATTGCATCGAATGTGATCTGATGCGTGATCTACTGCAAGGGCACGAGTGAGTGCATTTATTGCACCTTTGGAGGCGGCATAGGCAAGCACGCCCTTTTGATTTGCAAGTGATTGCACAGAAGAAATATTTACAATTGAGCCACCATTTACTTTCTGCATAAATGGAATTGCATACTTAGCCGTCAAATACATTGACTTCACATTTACATCAAAGGTTTTATCCCAGATCTCTTCACTGGTTTCAACAGCATTTCCATATGTCTGAATCCCAGCACAATTGACTAAGTAATCAATATGACCATATTTATTTCCCACATTTTCAACAGCTTTTTTGACTTGTGAATCAGATGAAACATCGACAGTCTCAGAAGAAATGCGACCTTCAAAGCTAGCAAAATCCTTCACTGCTTTTGCAAGACCATCTGCGTCAATATCTAAAATGATTACTGTTGCGCCATCTTTTAGTAGACGATGTGCGCTCCCGTATCCAATTCCTTTAGCACCGCCAGTAACAATTGCAATTTTATTCATCGACTAATTCCTAATCCGAGCGCCGTTTTTGCGAACTTCTTCAATATTTCTGCAACCCATAAGCGCCATTCCATTTACAAATTCTTTTCGCATGATTTCAACAACTTGATCAACTCCTGCTTCGCCATTAGCCATTGCACCGTATAAATAAGCACGGCCAATAAATACAGCTTTTGCACCAAGTGCTATTGCACCGAGCGCGTCGAGTCCTGACATAACAGCACCATCTATATACACCTCAACTTTTGAGCCAACTGCAGCAACAACTTCTTCAAGTATTTCTAATGGAACGGGACCGCGATCAAATTGGCGTCCACCGTGATTGGAAAGAATTATTGCCTGAACTCCAAGTTGTGCGACTGATTTTGCATCTTCAACATTTTGAATACCCTTTATGACAATTGGGCCATCCCATACGGAGCGCAGCCACGTAATATCTGCAAAAGTCGTTGATGAGTCAAAAATAAGATCTGCGAGTTCGGATAAGGATTTATCCCAACCGCGAAATGCAGCAAATTCGAGTTTCCCAGTTGTAAGTAGATTGAGCCACCAACGTGGTTTACGTGCAATTGCAAAAATAGTATCGAGTCTAATTTTTGGTGGAACTGTTAGACCGTTGCGATTATCTCTATAACGCAGACCAGGAACAGGTGTATCTACTGTGAGAACTAGCGCTTCAAAGCCATTCTCTTTAGCTTGTTTTACAACTGCCAATGTGTCAGCACGATTTTTCATTATGTATAGCTGAAACCACCTGCGAGATTGTGGAACTAATTGCGCAAGTTCAGCAGGTGAAGTCGTTCCCATCGTTGAAAGGGCATAAATCAAATTCTTCTCAGCAGCAACATTTGCAACAGCTGCTTCACCTACGTGGTGCATTAGGCGTGTGTAGCCTGTTGGAGCGAATGCGATTGGAAGATCAACGCGCTTGCCGAGAATTGATTCAGAGGTATCTATGACAGAGACATCACGTAAGACATTTGAGTTCAATTCAATTCTTGAAAAGGTATCCCTCGAGCGTGCATAGGCAATTTCATCAACTGCACTTCCTGCTACATAATCAAAGACGACCTTAGGAGTGCGCTTCTTTGCAACATTGGCCATATCCGCAATATTTTGAACTCGATGTAATGACCTTTTATAAGAAAATAGTGAAGGCAAAGTCCAATCAATCAAGGACCAGAAATAAGGCAGGCTCGGAAATCTACGAGTGACCCGAATCATGTGGTGAATTTACCCTACAATTGCGCTCATTAGAATACGTAAAAGAATTTCATAACTGAGGGGTCTTCACAGTGGCAGCAGATAGCAGTTTCGACATAACTTCCAAGATCGACCGCATGGAGCTCGACAATGCCATCAACCAGGCAATCCGTGAGATTGATACACGTTTTGATTTCAAGAATACAGGTTCAAAAATTGAAATTGAAGGCGACAAAATTTCTATCGAAGCTGACACTGAAGAACGTGCAAAGGCAGCACTCGATGTTGTAAAAGATAAAATGATTAAGCGCGGAGTATCACTCAAGCATTTAGATGCTGCTCCCCCACAACTCAGCGGAAAAATCTACAAAATTGCATGTCCTCTCAAAGAGGGAATTTCAACTGAGAATGCAAAGAAGATCGCAAAATTTTTACGCGATGAAGGCCCAAAGACTTTGAAGACTCAGATTCAAGGCGATGAACTTCGCGTCACATCTAAGAGCCGCGATGATCTTCAAGAAGCAATTCAGATGGTCAAAGATGCTCCATGGGAGTTTGCAGTTCAATTTACGAATTACAGATAATTGAGTCGCTATAAGTTAGGCCTACTCTTTGGAGTAAGTTCTTATGTCTTATGGGGTTTATTCCCTTTGTATTGGCCGCTCCTAAAGCCAGCAACTGCACTTGAAATTGTTTCTCACCGCGCTGTATGGACTCTCGCATTTTGTTTAGTGGCTCTAGCTCTTGGCAAACAACTCAAATCTACTTTTGCACTTTTCAAAAAACCAACTGTTCTAGCGCGCTTAATGCTCTCAACAATTCTCATATCGGTGAACTGGATTACTTATATCTGGGCAGTAAATCATGATCACGTTGTTGAAGCAGCGCTTGGGTACTACATCAACCCGCTCATCATTATTGCTTTTGGTGTCATCTTGCTCAAAGAGAAAATGCGCAAACTTCAGTGGGCCTCCGTATCAATTGCGGCAGTAGGAGTTGCAATACTCACATATGACTACGGTCGCTTACCTTGGGTAGCACTTTCTCTTGCGCTTTCGTGGGGTTCATACGGTTTAGTAAAGAAACAACTTAACTTAGGTGCACTTGAAGGATTGACTGTTGAAACATCTTTGTCATTGCCCTTTTATGGTGGTTATTTGATCTGGTTAGCATTTGAAGGAACCGGTCAATTAGGTCAACATGTAAGTGGAAGCCTTTTGCTCATTAGCGCAGGTATTGTCACTGCAATTCCACTTTTGTTATTCAATGGTTCAACAACACGTTTGCCTTACTCAATAATCGGACTGTTGCAATACATCACTCCGACAATTCAGTTCTCACTCGGTGTCTGGCTCAATCACGAACCAATGCCAACAGCGCGCTGGGCTGGATTTATTATTATTTGGATTGCTCTTATTACGCTAGCTATTGATTTAGTGAAATCAAGTAGAACGGTCGACAACAGCGTCGCATAGCGAAAAGAGCGCTGCTGATGCATCACTTACTGGCAGTGGGCCAAGTGCCTCTCGTGCCTCTTTTGCTACCTGATGTAATTGCAATCTTGATTGATCAAGGGCTTTGTGATTTCGAAGAGCTTTGAGAACTTGGTTTACAGTCTTTGTATCTTTTATTGGTTTCTTCAATAGTTTCTGTAGTTCTTTATCAGCCTTATCTGTAGATCTCATCACGTTGAGAGTCACAAGGGTTGGAACGCCTTCGCGAAGGTCAGTACCAGGTGTTTTACCTGACTGATTAGATTCACTTGCAATATCGATTACATCATCGGCTAATTGGAATGCCACACCAATTTTTTCACCAAATTTCGTAACAGTTTCTGTAACTTCTCGGCTTGCACCAGAGAGCATTGCGCCAAACTTCGCACTCGTTGCAATTAGTGAGCCTGTTTTATCTGCAACAACTTGTAGGTAATGCTCTAACGCATCTTCACCATTTTGCGGACCTTGCGTTTCAGTTATTTGACCAATAACTAACCGCTCAAAAGTGCGTGCCTGAAGGCGAACTGCTTCTGGTCCAAGATCTGCAAGTAAGTCTGAAGCTTTTGCAAACAAGTAATCACCAGTCAAAATCGCAATTGTGTTTCCCCAGCGATCGTTAGCGCTTTGAACTCCGCGACGAAGTGGTGCTTCATCCATGACATCATCGTGATAAAGAGTTGCTAAATGTGTTAGTTCACAGACGACTGCTGCTTCGATAATTCCACGATTGCTTGGATCACCAAATTGAGCGGTAATAAGTGTGAGTAGAGGGCGAAGGCGCTTGCCGCCAGCTTCTACTAAGTGGCGAGAAGTTTCAACAACAAGTGGGTAATCGCCTTCGATATGACTTCGGAGTAATGATTCAACGCGCTCCATTGAGATTTCAAGCTCTGCCTCAAGAAGAGGTGAGACATTTGGAATCCCAATAGTTGGCATTAGCGAATAAAGGTTGCGAATTTATTGATGAAATCAATAAGCGGTGCTGGGTACACACCGAGGGCCACTGTGATCACAAACGAGAAGATAACAGTGATTCGAGTCAATACCGAAGGTATTACAACCGTGGTTGCATCCTCATGTGAATCCGTGAAGAACATCAAAACAATCACTCGGATATAGAAGAAAGCGGCAATAGCGCTAGAGAGCACACCAGCAATAACGACTCCCTTTGCGCCACTTTCATATGCTGCTGAGAAGATAGAAAACTTTCCGATAAATCCGCTTGTAAGTGGAATGCCAGCGAAAGCTAACAAGAAGAATGCAAAGACTGATGCAACCCAAGGAGACCGCTTTCCAAGACCTGTCCAACGGTTGAGGTCAGTAACTTCACCTGCTGAATCGCGAACAAGTGTTACTACTGCAAATGCACCAACTGTCGCAACGCCATATGCAAAGAGATAAAAAATTGAAGCAGATAGTCCCGCCTTGTTTAGTGCAATGACGCCAGCGAGTAAGAAACCTGCATGCGCGATTGAAGAATAGGCAAGCATTCTCTTCACATCACGCTGAGCAATTGCAACGAAAGAGCCAAAGAGCATCGTGATAATTGCAATACCTGAAAGCAATGGAGTCCAACTCCATTGAGCGTTTGCAAAAACTGTGTAATAAATACGAAGCATCGCTCCGAAAGCCGCAACCTTTGTTGCTGCTGCCATAAATGCAGTTACTGCAGTTGGTGCACCTTGGTAGACATCTGGTGACCACGCATGGAATGGAACTGCGCCAACTTTGAAGAGTAAGCCAATAGAGACAAATGCAATTCCAATGAGTAAGAAGATGTCATTGCCTGATCCGCCAACTACTGAATCACGAATTCCTGCAAAAGTAATATCTCCTGAATATCCATAGAGGTAAGCAGCGCCAAATAAGAAGAATGCTGAAGAAAAAGCACCGAGCAAGAAGTACTTGAGGGCCGCTTCTTGGGAAAGTAAGCGACGACGACGTGATAATCCAGCCATCAAATAGAGAGGCAATGAAAGCATTTCAAGTGCAACAAAGAGGGTAATCAAATCACTAGAAATTGGGAAGAGCAGCATTCCGGCTACAGCAAAAAGTGTAAGTGGATAAACCTCAGTAACTTTATTTCCTTGTTGAATCGATTCTTGCTCTTCAGCAGATCCTGGAATTGCAGCCGCAAGTGCTGTGAAGTTCTCGTTGTCGGCAATCAGGAAGACAGAAATAATTGAAATGATAAGAATTGCGGCTTGAAGTAGGAATCCAGGGCCATCAAAAATTACCGAACCCATCGCTGCAGATACAGATTCGCTTCCTCTAATTCTAAAAACTTGAACTAGAGCAAGAAGTAGTGTTCCAAGGGTCAGAATAAGTTGAACGAGTGGACGAAATGCTTTGCTAACAAAGGCTTCAATAATCACGCCGATGAGTGCACCAGCTAAAATAATGAGCATCGGTGAAAGAATTGTGTAATTAAGAACTGGCGCTGTGAAAGTCATTTCTTATTTGCCTCCCAATTGCGTTGGAGCGGGATCACTAAATCCCATTTGTGAAATCACATGCGTAGCCGCAGGATTGATAACTTTGAGAAGTGGTGATGGGTAGAAACCTAAGAAAAGAATAATTACGACTACAGGTGCAATTGCAACTCTTTCTCGAAGAGTTAGATCTGAAAGATTCTCATTGCCTGCAGTTGTTGGGCCATGTAGTGCGCGCTGTACTGGAATCAAGATATAAAGGGCAGCTAAAACAATTCCAAATGTTGCAATAACTGCAGCGACTGGATAGCGAGTGTATGTACCAACTAGAACTAAGAATTCAGAGACGAAACTTGAAAGACCAGGAAGTGCCAAGCTTGACATTCCTGCAAAGAAGAATGCCCACGCCATCACTGGTGTGACTCGTTGCAATCCGCCAAAGTCCGAAATTGTTGATGAGCCACGACGCGAAATCATCCAACCTGCTACAAGGAATAGAGCCGCTGTCGAGAAGCCGTGGTTGAACATATAGAGCGTTGCTCCGCTATGTCCTTGGCTAGTCATTGCAAAAATTCCCATGGTGATAAAGCCGAAGTGAGAGATAGATGTAAATGCAATTAAGCGCTTTATATCTTTTTGCCCGATTGCTAGGAAGGCACCATAAATAATTGAAATAACCGAGAGCACAATAATTGTTGGTGTGAATGTCTTTGTTGCTTCAGGGAAAAGTGTGAGGCAATAACGGATCATTCCGAATGTTCCTACTTTGTCGAGTACACCAAGTAGAAGAACTGATGTTCCTGGAGTCGCAGAATCTGCAGCATCGGGCAACCACGTGTGGAATGGCCAGAGTGGAGCTTTGATTGCAAATGCAATAAAGAATCCTAGGAACAGAAAGTTTTGAGTTGTCGAACTCATCTGTAATTGTGAAAGCGCTTGAGTATCGAATGTATGTCCACCTTGTGCGCCAGAAATAACATAGAGACCAATAATTGATGCAAGCATCAAGAGGCCACCAAAGAGACTGTAGAGAAGGAACTTCACTGCAGCGGCTGAGCGCTCCCCTGTTCCATACCCACCGATAAGAAAGTAAACAGGTACAAGCATTGCTTCAAAGAAAACATAGAAGAGGAATACATCGGTTGAAGCAAAGACACCAATAGCCATCATTTCAAGTACAAGAATAAGAATGTAGAAAGTCTTGGTAGACCAACGCCCATTTTGAGATTCATTCCAGCCAGCAAGAATGACAATTGGTGCGAGCAAAGTAGTCATCAAGATTAGAACTAGTGAAATTCCATCGAGTCCAACTGCATAGTTGATGCCAAAGGATGGAATCCATTGATGGCTCTCAACGTATTGAAGATTGATATTGTCGCGCTCAAAGCCAACTGCCATTGCAATTGTTACTAGCGCAACAAGAAATGTTGAACCGAGTGCAATTTGCTTTGCAAGAAGAGCATTTGCTTTGGGAAGCGCAGCTAACACCGCTGCACCTAGTAGTGGCAGGGCCATAAGTAGAGTCAATGAAAGATTCATTACTGAGTCACCACCCAAATCGCTGCGATGAGTGCAACTGCACCAATCAAAATCAGTGCCGCATAACTGCGAACAAAACCAGTTTGACTAGTGCGAAGAGCACCAGCAGAACTAAGTGCAGCACTGCCTATTCCGCGAACCGCGCCATCAATAACAATTTCATCAGTTTTGACCAAAGTAGAAGTCAGGGCCTGTCCAGTGCGCATAAATACTGCTTCGTTGAAATCATCTTGTAAGAGATCACGGCGAACAATTCTTGTAAGTAGCGATACTTTTTCAGGAGCTGTATCTGATACTTCGCTTCGTGAATATTTCAAGAATGCAATTGATACACCAATAGCGACCATAAGTAGTGCCAATGAAGTCACTACTATTGGTTTCAGTAACTCTTCATGTTCGCCATGCTCAACAAAGATTGGCTCAAGCCAATGTACGAGTGTGTCGCCACGCGAGAGTAAGAATCCTGAAGTAACCGAACCAATTGCAAGGATTACCATCGGTAACCACATAAGAATTGGAGACTCGTGTGGATGAGCTTTTTCATCCCAACGTGGGGCTCCAGTAAATGTAAGGATCATGACTCGAGTCATATAGAAAGCAGTGATACCTGCACCGAGTAATGCGGCGCTACCGAGAAGAATTCCTTTGATGCCGCCTGCATTGAATGCAGTTTCAATAATCATATCTTTGGAATAAAAACCAGCAAATGGTGGAACTCCAAGGATTGCTAAATAACCTAAGCCAAATGTTACAAATGTGATTGGCATAAACTTGCGAAGGTTTCCGTACTTACGCATATTTACTTCATCATCCATACCATGCATAACTGAACCGGCACCAAGGAACATTCCTGCTTTGAAGAAGCCGTGAGTGATGAGGTGCATGATTGCAAATGCGTAACCAACAGGACCAAGTCCTGCGCCTAAAATCATGTAACCGATCTGAGACATTGTTGAAGCCGCGAGTGCTTTCTTTATGTCATCTTTAGCGGTACCGATAATCGCACCGAAGAGAAGAGTTATCGCTCCAACGATTACAACTAGAAGTTGCGCTGTTGGGGCTGCATCGAAAATAAAATTAGATCGAGTAATGAGATACACGCCAGCAGTAACCATTGTCGCTGCGTGAATAAGAGCCGACACTGGCGTTGGGCCGGCCATTGCATCACCAAGCCATGCCTGCAATGGGAATTGGGCAGACTTTCCAGTTGCTGCAACCAAAAGCATTATTCCAATAGCGGTAAGGGATGCAGTTGATGCATTTGGTGCTGCCTCTTTGATACCTGCGAATGAGACTGTACCAAGAGTTGCAAATGCAATCATGATTGCAAATGAAAGACCCATATCACCGACGCGGTTCATGATGAATGCCTTCTTTGAGGCAGTTGCATATGCAGGCTTTTGATTCCAGAAACCAATGAGCAAGTAAGAAGCGAGTCCTACACCTTCCCAGCCAACATAAAGGTTGAGGAATGAATTTCCAAGAACTAAGAGAAGCATTGCTGCGATGAAGAGATTTAGATAAGCAAAGAAACGGCGACGATCTTTGTCGTGAGACATGTAAGAGATTGAATAAACATGAATCAATGTTCCAACACCCGTGATGAGTAGAACAAAGCAGATTGAAAGTTGATCAAGTAATAGACCTGCATCTACCTGGAATGAACCTACTGAAATCCATTCAAAGAGTTTTTGTTCTACTGCGCGCTTCTCGGCGGGGCGTGCGAGCATCTGAGAAAATTGAAGAAGACCAACTGCAAACGATAATGCAGACATAAGAGTTGCAAATATATGTCCCCATTTATCGGCACGACGTCCTGCAAGTAAAAGGATAATTGCGCCTGCAAGTGGCAGCGCAATGAGATAAACAAGTCCGTTATTGATTTGCATAGCTATCGCTTCAACAAACTAGCATCATCAACTGATGCTGATCGGCGTGAACGATAAATTGTTACGATAATTGCAAGCCCAACAACAACTTCACACGCTGCAACAACCATGGTGAAGAAGGCCATAATTTGGCCATCGATATTTCCATTTATTCGCGCAAAAGTTACAAAAGCTAAATTTGCTGCATTGAGCATGAGTTCTACACACATGAAAACAACGATTGCATTTCTGCGCACAACTACACCGACAGCACCGATAGTAAAGAGGAGTGCAGAAACATATAAATAGTTAGCAGCATTCATTACTTCTCCTCCTCCACGCTTGTATCGACTTCTCCGAGTTCAAATTTTCTAGAATCAATTACATCGCCACGAGCTTTTAGCGTCGCACTCACTGATGCTGGAGCTGCACTTCCATCAGGCAGGAGCGCTGGTACATCGACTGCATTGTGACGAGCGAATACTCCTGGACCAGGAAGTCCTGCAGCAGATGCAAGTGATCCTGAGCGGAAACGATTGATTGCTTGTTCGCGTTGTGTTGGGCGAAGAATTGTGCGTTGGTGATGCGCAAGAACCATTGCTCCAAGGGCAGCTGTAATCAGAAGTGCTGAAACAACTTCAAATGGCCATACATATGTTGAAAATAACTGCTTAGCAATGCTTTGCACATTTCCATCAACATTGACAACTGTGAGACCAACCATTTGTCTACCAATTGTTGCGCGACCAATGAGTGAAACCATCAGTCCACCAAAGCCAAGGGCTGCAGTAATTGCAATTGGTCGCAATCCCGGAATTGTTTCAGTGAGTGAATCAGATGAATCAACACCAACAAGCATGAGAATAAAGAGGAAGAGCATCATCACTGCGCCTGTGTAAACAACAACTTGAACTATTCCTAGAAAGACTGCATCTTGAGCAATATAAGAAATTGCAAGAGTAATCATTACCCATGCGAGCAAGATTGCTGAATGAACTGCCTTCTTCACGAGCAACATTCCAAGTGCGGAAAGAACCGCAATTGGTCCAAGGATCCAAAACATCACCGCTTCCGGCGTCTCGGTCTGCCCAACAGAAATCGCGAGATTAATCATTTTTTAACTTCCTGAGATGGATGTGAACCTTTTACCTCACCGCGGTAATAATTTGTATCTTCCATACCCGGATACATTGGATGAGGTGGCATTAACATTCCCTGACGAAGCGGGGCCAGTAAATCTGCTTTTTCAAAAATTAGCTTCTCACGAGTTTCATCAGCGAGTTCATATTCATTTGTCATTGTAAGCGCGCGAGTTGGGCACGCTTCGATGCAAAGACCGCAGAAAATACAACGCAAGTAATTGATTTGATAAACCTTGCCGTATCGCTCACCGGGCGACATGCGATTTTCTTCTGTGTTGTTATCGCCTTCAACAAGAATTGCATCTGCAGGACATGCCCAGGCACAAAGTTCGCAACCTATACATTTTTCTAAACCATCTTCATGGCGATTGAGTTGATGACGGCCGTGAAAACGCTCTGCCGTTGGCTCTTTTACTTCTGGATACTGAACGGTGTTGACCTTCTTGAACATCGTGATGAAGGTGACCCAGAATCCCTTGAGTTGATCGAAAAAGCCTTTTGGTCCGTTCTGAACAACTTGTGCAAATTCAACATCATTGACACTTATTTCGCGTGGTGCGATTGGTTCGATCTGATCAGGCATGATCGCCACCTTTCTGTGACACATTGATGGAGCTGATTTGTGAAGGTAATTCCGGAACAGCAAATGAAGGTTGAGCTGATGGTGTTACAGGCATATTTTTCTTTTTGTTTTTTGCATTTTCAAAGAGAATATTTATAGCCATAATAATAATTACCACACCAACGGCAAATGACACGATGACAATTCGTGACGCGCCTTGCATTGATAGAACACGAAGTGTCGCAACGACAAGAATCCAAAGAATTGAGACTGGAATCAGAACTTTCCAACCGAATTGCATGAATTGGTCGTAACGAAGTCGTGGCAATGTGCCGCGAAGCCATACGAAGATAAAGAAGAAAAATAGAACTTTTAGGAAGAACCAAATCAATGTGAACCAACCACCGAGCCATGATTCTGTAAAGCCAAGTCCTGGAAGTGCGTGATAACCTCCAAGAAATAGCGTTGTTGCAAGCGCCGATACCGCGATGATGTTTACGTACTCTGCCAAGAAGAAGAGTGCGAATTTGAGCGATGAGTACTCAGTATGGAAACCGCCAACGAGTTCGCCTTCTGCTTCTGCTAAATCGAAAGGCGCACGGTTTGTTTCGCCAACCATTGAGATGCAATAAATAACAAATGAAGGGAAAAGAACTACGGCATACCACCACTTACCTTGCGCTGCGACAATGTCAGATGTTGACATGGAGCCCGAGTAAATAAAGACGGCAACAAGTGAGAGTCCCATAGCAATTTCATAAGAAATAACTTGAGCGCTTGATCGCAGTCCTCCAAGAAGTGGGTAGGTCGAACCAGAAGCCCAACCTGCGAGAACGATTCCGTAAACACCAACTGATGCAATTGCTAATACGTACAGGACGCCAACTGGAATATCTGTGAGTTGCATAGCTGTTGTATGACCAAACAGGCTTACTTCACCTGTCATTGGAATAACCGCAAAGGCCATAAAACAAGTTGTCGCGCTAATTATTGGGGCAAGAATGAAAACAACTTTATCTGCAGCAGCAGGGATGAGATCTTCTTTGAGTGCGAGCTTTACGCCATCGGCGAGTGCTTGAATCAATCCGAATTTACCAACACGGTTTGGGCCAACGCGTTGCTGCATACGGGCAACAATTCGACGCTCACCCCATACAGACATAATTGTTAGAACAACGCAAACAATAAATACGAGTGCTGCTTTTACAAGAATGATCCAGCCTGGATCTGCTCCAATTAGTTCTGCTGTGGACTTCATGCTTTTGCCACCTTTACTACTGCTGCGTGTGCGACACCAAGTTGTGAAAGTAATTCTGATCCACGTGAATTACGTGGCGCCCATACGGCATCATCATGAATTTCCTCAACGAGTGCTGGCAAAGTTACAGAACCTAGTTGTGTTGAGATAGTTAGACGATCTCCATCTTTTACACCCAATAAATCTGCGCGCTTTGGTGAAATAACAGCAACTGTGCGTCTTGAAGTTGCAGCAAGATTTTCTTCTCCTGCTTGCAATGTACCTAAATCAAGTAAGCGTCGCCAAGAAGTAATGATTGCTTGATCTGACGAAAGTGAAGGCGTTGCTGCAGCTGAAACTTTATTCAGAGCGCTCTTTGCGCCATCCCAGCGTCCAAGTGAAGCGATCTCTTTTGCTGCAGCTGTAACAGTTGCAAGAGAAATAGTGCGACCCATTTCATCAGCAATCATTGAAAGGATTCGAAGATCGCTGCGATTGTGAGTATCAGCAACTGCTGCATCAAATGCGCGTGGGCGACCTTCCCAGTTCAGGAATGAACCACTCTTCTCAGTTACTGCAGCAACTGGCAAAACAACATTTGCTCGCGATGTCACGGCACTTGGTGCAATTTCAAGACTGACAACAAAAGCCTTATCGAGTGCAGCTAATGTTTGGGCGCTTTCTGCATTATCAAGTGGATCGACTCCACCAACAACTAATGCACCAATTGACCCACTATTTGCTGCAGCAATAATTTGTGTTGCACTCAATCCATTCTCTGCTGGAAGAGATTGCGCTGACCACGCTGCTGCAATATCTACTCGGGCCGCTGCATCACTTACTGGGCGACCACCAGGTAATAGGTTTCCGATTGCGCCTGCTTCTAATGCGCCTCGTTCACCTGCGCGACGAGGAATCCATGCAATCTTTGCACCACTTGATAGTGCAAGTGTTGCGACCGCACTTAGTAATCCAGCACTCTCTGCTGCGCGCTCTCCAACAAGAATGACTGATTTGTTAGTCAGAGTTTGTGAACTCAAGGCGTTCGCTTCAGCGCCTGGTGCAACCTTTATAAAATTACCTTTGAGTTTTTCAACTCCGATTGAAAGCTTTGTTGCAATCGCTGTCACCTTGAGCGCACGTTTACGAAATGCCTTGTTGAGGCGTAAGAAAACTATTGGCGATTCTTCTTCTGGCTCAAATGCAACTAGTAGTACTTGATCTGCAAGATCAATATCGCGATACGTAGTTGTTGAACCGACAACATGGGCAGCAAGGAATTCACGTTCTTCATCTGATGAAAGACGAGCGCGGAAATCAATATCGTTTGTGCCAAGTGCTAAACGTGCAAACTTTGAATAGCCATATGCATCTTCATATGTTGCGCGGCCACCAACTAGGACGGCGCTCTTATTCGCCGCTAAACCTGCTGCTGCAGCAGCGAGTGCTACTGGCCATGATGCTTCAACTAAAACTCCATCGGCATTGCGAACCATTGGAGTAGTGAGGCGATCAAGTGCAGTTACATATTTGAATGCCCAACGACCTTTATCGCAATTCCATTCTTCATTGACGGATGCATCATCACCAGCAAGTCGACGAAGTGTTTTTCCACGACGAACATCGGTACGCATATCGCAACCAGATGCACAGTGTTCACATGCTGATGGAGTTGATACTAAATCGAATGGGCGTGCGCGGAATCGATATGAAGCGCCAGTAAGTGCGCCTACCGGACAAATCTGAACAGCATTTCCAGAGAAATACGATTCAAATGGTTGATTCTCATAAATTCCTACTTGCTGCAATGCGCCACGTTCATTCAATGTAATAAATGGATCACTAGCAATCTGCTCTGAGAAACGAGTGCAACGCGCACAAAGAACGCAGCGTTCACGATCGAGCAATACCTGGGATGAAATATTGATTGGCTTTTGGAATGTGCGCTTTACGCCTTCAAAACGTGTTTCGCCTTGACCGGTACTCATTGCTTGATTCTGTAATGGACATTCGCCACCCTTATCGCAGACTGGGCAATCAAGTGGGTGGTTTACAAGGAGAAGTTCCATCACACCGCGTTGCGCTTTTTCTGCAACAGCTGAAGTCAATTGTGTTTTTACAATCATTCCTGGTTCAACAGGAATTGTGCATGATGCCTGTGGCTTTGGAAATGCACGACCATTAATTTCAATATCAACTAAACACTGGCGACATGCACCAACTGGATCAAGAAGTGGATGATCGCAAAAACGTGGAATCTGAATTCCCAGTTTTTCTGCTGCGCGAATAACAAGAGTTCCTTTTGGAACGCTAACTTCAAAGCCGTCGATAACGAGGCTGATCATCTCTACTTCTTGCATTGTTGTCATTTGCTCACTCCTTCAAAAAGAGTCGAAGCAACAGGATCAAATGGACAGGCACCAAGAGTTAGGTGCGCAATATATTCTTCGCGGAAATATTTGATTGATGAAGTAATCGGGCTAGTTGCGCCATCACCTAGTGCGCAAAATGATCGACCCATGATGTTGTCACAAAGATCGAGCAACTTAGAAAGATCTGCTTCGGTTCCCTTTCCATTCTCTAAGTCACGAAGAATCTGTACTAACCACCATGTGCCTTCGCGACATGGTGTGCACTTTCCACATGATTCGTGTTTGTAAAATTCAGTCCATCGCAATACTGCGCGAACAACGCAAGTTGTTTCATCAAATATTTGTAGCGCTTTAGTTCCAAGCATTGACCCTGCAGCAGATACACCTTCGTAATCAAGTGGAACATCTAAATGTTGCGCAGTAAACAGCGGTGTTGAAGAACCACCAGGAGTCCAGAACTTGAGTGAATGACCAGCTCGTATTCCACCTGAGAGTTCTAAAATTTCGCGCAATGTAATTCCAAGTGGGGCTTCAAATTGTCCAGGATTTTTCACGTGACCAGAGAGTGAATAGAGAGTGGTTCCTTTGCTCTTTTCAGTACCCATTGCTTGATACCACTCTGCGCCATTTTCAATAATTGCTGGCACAGATGCGATTGATTCAACATTGTTTACAACAGTTGGTCGTGCATACAGACCTGCGATTGCTGGAAATGGTGGGCGCAAACGTGGTTGACCGCGGAAACCTTCAAGTGAATCGAGGAGCGCAGTTTCTTCTCCGCAAATATATGCACCAGCGCCAACATGTAACACTAATTCGATTCCATTACCAAGGTGTCCGGCTTTATACGCATCTTCAATCGCTTGATTGAGGCGGCGCACAACATGTGTAACTTCACCACGAATATAAATAAAGGCGTGTTTTGCGCGAATCGCATGGCTTGCAATGATGCAACCTTCAATAAGAACGTGTGGGTTTGCAAGGAGCAAAGGGGTATCTTTGCAAGTACCTGGCTCAGATTCATCTGCGTTGACAACTAGATAATGTTCTTTGTTATCACCTTGTGGGATAAATCCCCATTTCATTCCAGTTGGGAAACCTGCACCACCACGTCCGCGTAATCCGGAATCTTTTACTAATTGAATAACGGCATCAGGATCCATCGCTAATGCTTTTTTAGAAGCTTTGTATCCGCCATTGCGAGTGTATGCCTCAATTGTGAATGAATCTTTTTCATCCCAATGCGCAGATAAAACGGGAGCAAGTTTTGTCATTATTTGCCCTCTTTCGAAAGTTTCAAACCAAGAAGTGTTGGAGTGCCGGCTTGTAGACCTTCATTAGCTTTTCCATCATTGATGCCAGCCAGAACTGCTGATGCTTCTTTCCATGTACCAAGTGCGTTTGGTCCACGAGTTGGTGCAGGTGGGTTTCCTGCGCGCATACCATCGACTAAATCTTTTGCAGATTGCACAGTCTGGTTGTCGTAGAACTCCCAGTTGGCCATAACAACGGGCGCGTAATCACATGCCGCATTGCATTCGATATGTTCTAGTGAAACTTTTCCATCCGCAGTAACGCCATCATTTTCAATACCAAGGTGCTCTTTCAGGCCTGCAAATATTGCATCTCCGCCCATAACGGCGCACAAAGTATTTGTACATACACCAACGTGATAGTCACCGACTGGCTTGCGCTTGTATTGGGTGTAGAAAGTTGAGACAGCGGTTACTTCTGCAGTTTCTAATTCAAGTAATTTTGCAATGAGTTCAATGCCCTCATTTGTTACATACCCATCAAGTGATTGCACGTAGTGCAACAAAGGCATGATTGCAGAACGTGAACGTGGGTAGCGCTTGATGATTGAGTCCATCGTTGCTAAATCTTTATCTGTAAATGCCATTAGCGGTCAACGCCTCCCATCACAGGATCAATTGATGCAACTGCGCCAATAATGTCGGCAACCATGCTGCCTTCACACATTGCAGAAGTTGATTGCAAATTATTGAAAGATGGTTCGCGGAAGTGAACACGGAATGGACGAGTTCCACCATCGGATACAACGTGTGCACCAAGTTCGCCACGTGGAGATTCGATTGCTGTGTAGACCTGACCAGCTGGAACGCGAAAACCTTCAGTAACTAATTTAAAGTGATGGATTAGTGATTCCATTGAAGTACCCATGATGTCTCGAATGTGATCGAGTGAGTTTCCAAGTCCATCGCCACCGAG
>Ga0214919_10005916_pt1 | contig 17034 bp, 15 predicted proteins | sample LL1503_MetaG_FD_177994 | JGI IMG/M metagenome (GOLD analysis project Ga0214919, IMG submission 177994) | Freshwater microbial communities from Lake Lanier, Atlanta, Georgia, United States - LL-1503 | ecosystem: Environmental > Aquatic > Freshwater > Lake | place: USA: Georgia | collected...
ACGTGGAAGAAGACGGAACCGTGTTCATCGCGTGTTCCGACGCGGCCAAAGCGGCGCAAGCCAAACTGGAAGTCGAAGCGCTTGGCGCCGAGATCAAGGTTGGCTCCGTGTTCGAAGGCAAAGTTGTTGCGGTCAAAGAGTTCGGCGCATTCGTGGAGTTGGTGCCTGGCACCGACGGCATGTGCCACATCTCCGAGCTCGCGCACGGCTTCGTCAAGAATGTTCTTGAGCACGTGAAGATTGGCGAGTCGATCAAGGTGAAGGTGATCAATGTCGATGAGAACGGTCGCATTAAGTTGAGCCGCAAGGCTCTCTTGACACCGGAACCAGCGCCAGCGAACTGAGCGAATTTCGTTGTGCGAGCCAAACTTGGTCGCATGCCAAATTCGTATTTCGGGACTTTCAATACCCGCCCATTCCAATGGGCGGGTATTTTTTTGAACCAATTTCACCCCCCGTCTACGTTTTTTAAGGCTCTGAATTTCGAGCCACGCCATTAAAATCAGCACATTTTCCCATGAAATAGCACGGAATTTCCAATTCGCCCTGGCGTTAAGCAAGCCTTGCGCCAAAGTCCTTAAGAAACAATTACTTGTGAATGTTTTTGAAATTTCCCTTGCATAAGTGCCAAAATGAACGCACAATACAAATACGTTAGGTGGGATTTTGTTCCAACATTCTGGAGATATTGAACATGAGCAATGAAACTGAATTCGTAAATGTCCAAGGAACCGTGAAGTGGTTTGATCCACGCAAGGGTTTTGGATTTGTTGTTGGTCCACAAGGCGAAGATATTTTTGTGCACTTCTCCACCATTGAGCAAGAGGCCGGCTTCCGCACTTTGCGCGACGGCGAAGCGGTTACGTATTCCGCAACCAAAGGCGCGAAGGGTTGGTCCGCAACCAAAGTGCAATCAAGCCGCGTGCCAACTCCAACCACAACTCCGACCGCTTAAGTCGCAAGTATGTGATTGTGTTTCAAAGCATCGTCTTTTGTTATTTTAGTATTAATATTTTGAATAATGAACGCCCGCCTTTCTTTGACAAGGCGGGCGTTTCTTTTTCAACGAGTCCTTGTGTAGACATTGGCATCTCATGATGAATTCCATTCCAGCAATTCTTATTGGCGCCGTGATTGGCGCGGTGCTGGCTGGCCTGGCGGCGGCGGGTCCATTGCGTCGGCGCGCGGCCCGCGCTCTTGCCGCTGAGCGACGCGCGCAATCCGCCGAGCGTCTGGCGGAACTCGGAAGCATGACCAGTGGCTTGGCGCACGAAATTAAAAATCCACTTTCAACACTCACGCTCAACGCGCAGTTGCTGCGCGAAGAAGTGCTTGACTCCGATTTACCAGAACCCGTGCGCGCAACCGCCATCAAGCGCGCCGACGCGTTGGCGCGGGAGTCCAGTCGATTAAAAGATATTTTGAGCGACTTTCTACGCTTTGCTGGACGAATGAAACTCGATCCGCAGCCGCGTGACTTGCGCGAACTGGTGCAAGAGCTCGCGGATTTTTTTCACCCGCAAGCGGAACGCGCGGGCGTGCTCATGCGCATCGACAATCCGATCTCGCCCGCGACATGCAATGTTGACTCCGGATTGTTGAAACAAGCCATTCTCAATTTAATCATCAACGCGGTTCAAGCCATGAGCCCCGAGGGTCAAGTTGCCGTGGGCGAGAGCCGCGGCGAATTATTGCTGCGCATTGAGGCCGTTCCAGCCAACAAATTGCACGAAAGCGGCTACCGAATTGATGTGATTGACTCTGGTCCCGGCATTGATGCGTCGCGCCTTGCGACTATTTTTCGCCCCTATGCCAGCACCAAGCCTGGCGGAAGCGGCCTTGGACTTGCCACCACGCGCCGCATTGTTGAGGAACACGGCGGCCGCATAGAAGTCTTCAGCGACGCGTCAAAGGGCACATGCTTTTCGCTGTTCTTGCCCGCAAAATCACTCTAGCCAATCTTTGTCCTTCAAGCGCTGAGGAACATATTCCTCGGTGACATAGGAAATATCCTTGGTGATCAAGGACTCCACTTCCATTTTGAAACCGTTGGTCAGCAGACCTTCAATTTCTTTTTGCCACGGCTTGTGGCCTTGGAACCATGGATAGGCGGCAATTTCTTTGGCGCGCTTGATGTCGTTGTCATTGAGCGCAATTTGCACATCGTCACTCAGGCCACACGCTTTGTAATCCTTGGCGCGAATGCCGAGAAACTTCGCCTCGGGAATTGCAAGCCGCTGACTTTCAAACGCCAACGAAATGGAACCCTGCTTAATGACGCTGTAGATGTAATGCCCCCACGGATCACAATCAAGCAGACAATACACGGGCAACTTTAATTCCTCATGCATGCGACGAAGCAATCGGCGCACGCCGCGCGGAGGTTGACCGCCACCTTCGGTGAGAATGCAATTGTGCTTCTCCCAAAATCGGTCCTCGTTAAAGCGGCTCCAAACGGTATTTTTTTCAACGTGCAAAATAAACTTGGCTTCGCACTTCTTGAACTGAATCACATCGGGTTCCACAATGCTTGGAATGGCGTAGCCGCCTGAACCCATACGTCGGCAATCGATCTCGTCGCCTGAATCCACCAAAGTGATATTGCCCACAATACTGCCGGCTTTCTTAGCGAAAATGTGAAGTTCCTCGCGCAACGCGGTCAGTGAAACTTCCAGGTCCTCCAGAATTCCGTCGGACTCCGTCTGATCGACGAATGTTTTTTCCTTGGTGCCCGCCACCGTGTGTAGGCCTTTATAAAACATACCGCGCAAGCTCAGCGTTTTGTCGGCCTCGATTAAATCTTTGATGGAACCAGAATGCAAAAGCGTCTGCATGAAAATTTTCGCCTGATTCAAATTGAACAACTGGCGATCCTGCGTGGCGTTTCCCATTTCAAGAATGCCTCGCTTCTTATTCCAAATCGTGTTGGAACGCGAACGCGTGGGCACACTGACAATGGGTTCCTTGCCGCTCAACGCGGCCTTGGTCACAGTCTCCGCGAGCACATAAATTTTTTTCTGCGTGTTGACATCGCGGGCTTTGGTGGAAACTTGTTTGGTTATTTTCTTGGCCATAGGAACTCCGTTCAATCCGCTTCAAAGAGTGTCGGGGAATCATCATCACGCTTGGATTTTTTAGTCTTCACGCTTTCGTTGTCGGAAGTCTTGTCGCGCTTGGTCTTGGCATTTACATTTGCGTTTTGAAATGGTTTTTTGGCTTCCAAATGCGAATCTTTCACTTCGCTGCGGTCGCTTTGCGCCAGCGCTGGAATGGCGTCGGCCACAACCAAAACGCCCTCTTGATCCGATGGATCCTCGCCCTTGACCACTTTGCCATCTTCATTCAACACCTGATCGGCCTGGCGCGTGCGTTGCTTGGCTTGCGCCAACAATGCGTCGTACACCTTGCGAGTATCCGCTCCGTGAATGTGATGCAGCGACTTGGAAACTTCGCCGATGTAGCGTTCAAATACATCGCGACGCTCGCCTTCGCGGCGCATCTTTAAACGCTTGCGTAAATAACTTCCAAGCTTGCGCCCGCACTCCATGAGCGCCAATTTCATCTCCTTGCGAATTTCGTCGTAGTCGGCGATGGCTTCTTTGGACTCACTGGTGAACGGAACCCATACGCTTGCCATGTGAATTAAAATCACAAGCGGTCCCGTTGGCGTGCTGCCACGGGGTTGAGTTAAACCATAGTTTTTCCAGCCTGTTTCAGCCACGGCTTTGAAACTGGAGCACGCGCTTTGTTGAAACAAAAGTGGCACGCGATTGGCGAAACGAATCACGCGGCTTGATTCTTCTGTTGGCAACTCACCACCAAAGGCAATGGCCGCCTCAATTTGAAATGGACGCCCGCGATAAATTTCCGGCTCGCGACTGCTGGCCGCGTAAAATTCCGCGCGCACACCCTTGAGCATGCCCGCCAATAATTGCCGCACTCCAATGGGCGCCAAACAATCAACGGGTGGCGGACCCAACTTGGCCTCTTGAAACGCGGCGAACAATTTTTCCGCTTGCTGTGGCTCAACATCGCCGGCGCGCGTGCGGCTAGTGGCGCCCGCGGCCTCGCACAATGCGCCCGCGGTGCTGGCGGACACGCGACAAAATTGATCTTGCAGAAATTTGTACAACGAGCCCTTCTCCGCGGCCTCGTACTCCTTCAACATTTGCAGCAGCGTTCCCAACTCCACGCCCTTGGGATGTGGCTGAATTTCGCGTGTTTCTGGCGGCAATTCATTCACGGCGCGCGGAAACATAATCACGCCATGGTGCTCGGAAGTAACTTCAACTTTCACCTCGCCAGCGTCCACGGCCGTGGCCACGGAATCCGCGGGAAGAAGTTCCTCATCATCCGCGCCGCTCTCGCGCGATGGCGGAACATAGGTGATACGCGCGTGCGGATTTGCAATGCCGGTGAGTTCTAGAAACTCATCAACAGAACCGCGGCCCTTTTGATAGCGACCTTCAAGCTCAATGGAAACACTTGTTCCGGTAGGAAATATTTTCGCACTTAAGAAACCGTCCGTGGCCGCGAGCGAGCGCGAGCCCGCCGTCACGTCGCGCAACTTGGCTGGCGGAAAATCTTTCGTCTCAGCGTCGGCCGTCACCTCGGCGCGATTTGTTTTTGTGTTCATGGCCAACTCAATGCGGTGCGCCGCGTCGCTTGAGCGAATCTTGGTGACAATCTGCATAGGCTTGCCGGTGGTGATCAATCCATACATGCCCGCCGCGCTGATGCCAATGCCCTGCTGTCCACGGCTCATCTTCAAGCGGTGAAACTTGGATCCGTACAAAAGTCGTCCGAAAATATTCTCGATTTGCTTGCGCACAATTCCTGGACCGTTGTCCACCACCGTAATTCGATAGCGCGAACTCTTGGAGGTCGCGGGCCGATCAGGTTGCAAATCCTCTATGATCACCGCGAGTTCTGGAAGAATTCCACCTTCTTCACATGCGTCCAAACTATTGTCCACCGCCTCTTTGACCGTGGTCAACAAAGCCTTGCGTGGATTATCAAAGCCCAATAAATGTCGGTTCTTGGCAAAAAATTCACTAACGGAAATATCGCGCTGGCGCGATCCCATTTCCTCCGCCGTTGCGCCGCGGTTCTTGCCTTTGCGTGGCAGCGCGCCATCGCTTGATTCCTCAACGCTCTTATTTGCGCGAGATTTACCTGACTTGGGTTGTTTCTTACTCATCAATGCGGCGTCCTTGCCAACCATGCTGACTCCTATTCAATGTCTCGACGAAAGAGCGAAAGTACCGTTTCTTCGGCTCGCTTGGGCAATCCACAACGCATTTTCTTGGAAATCATTGGTTTGAAACTCCTTCAAGACGTTTTTTTTCGTTACCATTTGCTCCCCAACAACCCCAACCACAAAGGAAATCCCATGGAAACTACACTCATCATTTTGAAACCAGACGCCGTGCAACGCAATCTCATGGGTCGAATCCTGACTCGCTTTGAGGAAAAGGGCCTGCAAATTGTTGGCTGCAAACTCATGCGTATTTCGCCCGAACTCGCGGCGGAACACTACAAAGATCACGCTTCAAAACCTTTTTATCCTGGTCTTGTTCGCTTCATGACTGGCAACCCGGTATTAACCATGGCGGTGCGTGGAATTGGCGCGATCACTATTTGTCGCGCAATGATGGGCGCCACATTCGGAAGCAAAGCCGCCGCCGGCACCATTCGCGGCGACTTTGGCGTCTCAAATAGTTACAACCTAATCCATGGATCTGACAGCCCAGAAGCTGCGACCCGTGAATTGGGCCTGTTCTTCAAGGCTGGCGACATTCTTGAGTACTCGCGAGTCGGCGATAGTTATGTCTACGACTCAACTGGCAGCAAGCCTGAGTAATTAGGTCTTATAACTATAAATAAGCCCAATTTAATGCCTGAATTCAGGCATGGGCTATCCATTTTAGTCTACCTCAGTAATTTCAATAATTTTTGAAACCATTTGTCCACCTTTACTGAACAGTCACATAGTGGATTCATAAGCGTTTGCTAGACGGTGCGGAATTGAAACACATCCATTCTGACTTCCCCTGACCCGAGGAAATTATTTTGCTCAACTCAATGATTGGCAAAAATTCTCCGCTTGATCGAATGCGCCAACGAAATCGCCCCGCGGTTCGTGGTCGCTCCGGTATGCCCATAATTGCAGCCGTGGCTTTGACAAGTGTTGAGGAAAATTTGATGCGAGAAATCATGATCGAGCCAATGGACTACATGGACTCGCCAGAATTTCGCAAGCGAGACGCGGAAAAAAATATTTACGAAAAACCCGTCGCGATTCGGTTCGCCGATGTGAGCTGGTATCGACCGCTCTTGGCCAACAGCACTGGCGGGAAGCAAGTTGAGCGCAAAGCCAAGAAAGCCGATTCGGTTCTTCTCAGCGCCGCGCAAGAGCGCGTTATTTTTCTGCAATACAACTACGCGCGCTTTCGCGTGCGAGAATTGCAAGACTCGCTGAACAATCAGACACCTTCCACCGAGCAAGCGCGAGAGATTTTGCGTTGGCACCGCATGGCCAAAGGATTCCGAGCGCAGATTGCGGAAATTAATTTGGCGTTGGTTCTTGCCATGGCCAAGCGCGTGCCGCTTGGGGAAAGCGATTTCGGCGATTTGATTGGCGAAGGCAATATGGCCCTCATGCGCGCCGTGGATAAATTTGATTGCGGTCGTGGATTTAAGTTCAGCACCTATGGCTGCCGCGCAATCCTGAAGGCTTTCAGCCGATTTGGCATCAAATTGCAGAAGTATCGACAACGCTTTCCCAGCGAGTTTGATCCGCAATTTGAGAAATCAAACCATCTGGAAGTTGTGCGCGCGGAGCATGAAAAAGATTCCGCCGCGGAAGTGCGATACATGATCACCCGCAACAGTGCGGACCTGAGCGACATTGAGCAGAAAGTTATTCTGCATCGATTTGGACTTGACGGCGTAGCTCCACAAGTCCAACTCACACTTGAGCAGGTGGGCCAAATGATTGGCGTCACCAAGGAGCGCGTGCGTCAAATCCAAAACAAAGCTTTGGAAAAACTCAAAGATGCTCTCATTACTCTGCGCGGCGAAATGCCTTCCCCCACCTCGAACTAATTCACAAGCCGACAGCATTTTTGCAATAGTGGTTCATCGTTTCTTTATTACGCAGAAGTAAATCATAAAACACGATTTACTTTGCGTTCGTGAACAGAGTTAATGTTCTGCGTGTTCGCGCAAAACAAACCACGATGCCGTTGTCGCAACGAGATGCAGCAGCGCGAAGCCGCAAACCAATCCAGTTTGAACGTTGTATTGCCCGGCATCAATCATTGCACTTGTGGCAATGGTCACCACAATACCTGTGAAATATCCAATATCACCTGCCGCGCGAAATGCGGCCAAACCAGACATGCCGCGATTTGTGACCAATACCAACGCGAGTGAAGCGGGAAGTAGCGGCGCGGCCGCAACTCCAAGAATCAACAACGCCAACGCAAGCATGAGCGTATTTGCGCCTAGAAACGGCACAATTCCAAGCGCGATTGCGTACACGATCGCCGCGAGCGTGCGGGTGCGCAACGCGCCAAATCGATCGGCGAACCAACCCGCCGGGGCCGCCCCAATGGCCATCAACAACAACGGCAAGCCCACCAACATTCCTCGTTGTTCAGGCGTGTAACCCAAACCACTTAAAAGAAAACTTGCGAACACCGCGGTCAGAATTGCGCCCGTGGCCCGATCAGTGGCGGCCATGAATAAAATCGGCCAGATTTTTCCAGGCTGAATTGCAGACTGAATCGCAGGATGAATTGCAGGCTGAATTGCAGAATTCACTTGCAATTCCTGCCCGTCCATTACCACATCTATGGTTGAACTCTTTGCAAGTTGAACCATGCGCTCTAGTGTTGAGCGAAATACGATCGCCAAAATTCCAGTGCTCACGCACGAGACCGAACCCACGATCAACGTGACCGCCGCGCTGCCAGCAAGTTTGGTTAGAAATCCCCCAAGAACTGCGCCAATGCCCAAGCCCGCGACCAAAACCGTCGCGCCCAAACCAAGTTTCCACGCGCGATGTTGTTGGTCACTTCGCCCAAGCATTTGAAACAACGCTGCGAATGTTGCGACATCAACCGCGCCTTCGATTGTTCGCAGCGCCAACGTTCCAGCGAATCCAATTGGCAGCCACATGATCGCCAATAAAATGCCGTCCACAATCGCCGTGGAACTCACCACGGCCCACCCCGACATGCGTTGACGCATGTATTTCACCAATGGAATCGCAAGCAACGCGCCCAATAAATTCACCGCCAAAAACAATTGCGCCTGCGCCGTGGACACACCATAGCGGTCCGCGAAAAGATCCTTTAAAACAGGCACAACAAGCGCGTCTGGCAAGGCTGAAAGAAAGATGAGAAGGATGACAATGCGCACGGTTAATTTCGGGTCCTTCAAGCCTAGCAACCCTTCATGGGTCACTACACTCTCGCCATGAATAAAGTTTTTGAGACGCCGGCGCTGGCTCTCGCGGGCCTGACACGCGACGGAATGAAAATTGCGGTTGGAGGCTTTGGCCTTTGCGGCATTCCCGAGCAACTCATTCTTGCTTTGCGTGACAGCGGCGCCAAAGATTTGACGTGCGTCAGCAACAATGCGGGCATTGATGATTGGGGTCTTGGCGTGCTACTGCAAACGCGTCAAGTGCGGCGCATGGTGTCAAGTTATGTTGGAGAGAACGCCGAGTTTGAGCGTCAATACATGAGCGGCGAACTTGAACTTGAATTTTGTCCGCAAGGAACTTTGGCCGAGCGCATGCGCGCGGGTGGTGCCGGCATTCCAGCTTTCTACACAAAAACTGGTGTTGGAACAATCGTGGCCGACGGTAAACCCACCGAACTTTTTGACGGCGAATTGTTCGTGCTGGAGCGCGGTATTCGCGCAGATCTTTCGCTTGTAAAAGCCTGGAAAGCAGATCCAAGCGGTAACTTGGTGTACAGAAAGACCGCGCGAAATTTCAACCCCATGGTGGCGTCTTGCGGAAAAATCACCGTGGCGGAGGTGGAGGAACTGGTGGAACTTGGCGAGCTAGACCCCGAAGGCATCCATACCCCTGGGATTTTTGTGGACCGGATCGTTGTGACCAAGTCGCAAAAGAGAATTGAGCAGCGAACAGTCAGCCCAGGCTGAGTTAAACCCGATTTGCGCATACATTATGGGCTCAACCTTGCCGCTGGATTCAAGATTTTGTTCAAGAAATTGCCATTTGCCCGAATGAAATATTCATATCTCACGTTGTCTTTGCCGCGTCCAAACTTTTTTTGCCCCCTACTTCCAACAATCTCGATGGAGTTCTTCATGAATCGTTTGCGAACCACAATCGTCACCATCTCTCTTCTTCTTACCTCTGTTGCAATGGCGCAATTTGGCGGCAAGGCTGGCTTCAGCGAAGCGTTAAAACCAGATTTGTTGCCCCGGGATATGACCATGATTGTTGAGACACTGAAACTTGAGGAATGGCAGCGACCCATTGTGCAAAGTTTGTTGGAGGACTATCAAATTTCCTTTAAAACTGGAACCGATGCGCTGCATCAAAAAATGCAGGAAAATGCGCGCAAGCAAACGGGCGGGGCCAGCGACGTGCGCGGATTGCTTGCACCAATTGAAGCGTGGGCACCTGAAAAGGAACGCCTTTACGAAGATCTCATGTCCAGTATCAAGAGCCAACTTTCCGAGAATCAACAAGAACGATGGCCAAAATTTGAACGCGCCGTTCGTCGCTCTCGATCCTTGGATGATTCAGATTTGGCGGGCGAAGGCGTGGATTTGATTTTTGTCATTCGTCAAATGCAATTGCAACCCGATGTGGTGGCCGTGGCCGAGCCCGCTTTGGATCAATATGAAATTGCGCTTGACGTTGCGCTGAAAGCACGCGACGCCAAAATTTCTTCGCTGCTGCCAAAGTTCAGCGAGGCGATGGGGAGCATGGATTTGAACGCGGGCGCGAACTTGCAAGATCAAATTATTCTCACTCGCATTGACGTGCGACAGGTCCAAGATGATTCAATTGAAAAAATCGCCGCGGTGCTTCCCGCCCCACATGGTCAAGATTTCCGAACTCGCGCTTTAGCCCAGGGATATCGCGAAGTTTTTCAGCCTGATTCTCTTGCGGGATTCTTCGCGGCTGTTCTGAATTTGAACGATCTCACGGCTGAACAAAAGTCGCAAGTTCAATCAGCTCAGGCCAGTTGGAATGATGCGTTCGTGGCGTTGCAAAATCGCATGCTTGAAACCACCCGCATGGAAGAACCAAAGAAAGCCCAAAGAAAAACACTTGCTCTGGCAGCCAAGAGAGCGGAGAAAACCGGAACGGCCGCCCCGGAAGTGCCGGCTGATCCAATGGTTCCCCTGCGCAATGAAAAAAATAAATTAGTGCAAGAAACACGGGAAAGCGTGCTGAAATTACTTTCGGAGGATCAAATCGATCGCTTGGCCGCGGGCACTCCTGGATTGCATCCGCCACCGCCTGCTTCCTTCTCCGCGGGACAAGCACCTGGCGCTACAAAAACAAAAAAGGCTGGGGATACGCAGGACACTAATTCCAATGCGCCCAAAGACTCAAAGGCGGTGGAGTAATCCACCCAAACACAGTGCATGAAGATGTTCCTAGTCGTGACGTGAGTGCTCGAGTGGCGTCGGTCGCTTCTTTGTTGCGAGCGGCCGCCGCGACCACTCCGCAAGAGCGCTGCATCGCGGCTGGTTTCACTTGGCTCGCAAAACCAATGGCGTCCGATGCCGACGCAGTTCGATTGATTCCATCTGAAGTGGCCGTGCGACTGCGGATTGTTCCGCTGTCAATTTCCGCGGGCAACTTGCGCGCCGCCATGGCGGATCCATTTGATCTTCACGCTGTTGACGAAGCGGCGACCATCGCCAATATGCCCATCGAGCGCGTTGGTGTGGCGCCCGAAGCTTTCGGCGAACTGATGCGGCAATCGTATGGCGTGACCGCGTCGCGCATGGCTGAAAGTTTGGCCGGCAACAATGAGAGCCGGGATGAAGTCGAGCAAAATCTTGACGCCATTCAAACCGACGACGTGCATCGAATGGCTGAGCAGCCCACGTTGGTCAATTTGGTCAACCTGTTGATTCTTGAAGCCATTCAAAAGCGCACCAGTGATATTCATATTGAGCCATTTGAAGGCGAATTAAAGGTGAAATATCGCATTGACGGCGTGTTGGTCGCGCAACAAGGTCCGCCAAAACATTTGCAGCCCGCCATCATTGGACGCATCAAAATCATGGCCATGATGAACATCGCCGAGCGCTATGTTCCCCAAGACGGCCACATTACTTTGCGATTTGAAGGACGCAAGGTCGACCTGCGCGTGTCCACCGTGCCAACTATTTACGGTGAAAGCGTGGTCATGCGTATTCTGGACAAGTCATCGCTGCCACTTGATCTCAAGAGCTTGGGCATGCACGAGCATCAAGTATTGATGATGGACAAATTGATTTCCAAACCGCACGGTCTTGTGTTGGTGACCGGGCCAACTGGCAGCGGAAAAACCACCACGCTCTACGCGGCGTTGAGCAAGTTGTACGACCCCCGCAAAAAGATTTTGACCATTGAAGACCCCGTTGAATATGAACTCGCGGGCATCAATCAAATTCCAGTGAATCCCAAGCGCGGCCTCACGTTTGCCAGTGGCTTGCGCAGCATTTTGCGCCAAGACCCAGATGTAATTCTTGTAGGTGAAATTCGCGACGCTGAAACTGTTGACATTGCTATTCGAAGCGCGCTCACCGGCCACTTGATTTTAAGCACGTTGCATACCAACGACGCCCTCTCCAGCGTGGGTCGAATTGTGGACATGGGCGCGGAGCCGTATCTGATTGCCAGCGTGTTGGAAGGTGTATTGGCGCAACGATTGGGCCGCAAGGTGTGCAAGGCTTGCGCCCACAAAGTGCCGATGCCAGAAACTGATTATTCCCGCATTTCGCCTGCGGAATTCGAGCGATTTGGCGGCATGGTCACGGTGGGCGCGGGGTGCGAAGTTTGCCTGGGAAGCGGCTTCCGCGGTCGTTTAGGTTTCTTTGAATTAGTGCGAATGAATCCCATCTTGCGCGCGGCGGTGGCGGAAAATCAATCCGTCATGGAGCTGCGAAGGTTGGTGGATGAAGGATTTATTTCCATGCGTGAAGACGGAATGACAAAGGCCATAGGTGGCGAAACCACCATGGCGGAAGTTCTTCGCGCCACGCAAGATGTGGACGGGGAATAATCAATGGCGTCTTGGCGTTATGACGGTTTGGATCGCGGCGGCGTTGAATCAAGCGGAGTAGTTGTGGCGTCGGATCGGGCATCCGCACTGCGCATGGTGCAGAGCCGCGGACTGACGCCTTTGAAAGTTGAATCGGACGAAGTTCCTGTTTCAGCGGCGCGCCCCGCGGTGAAGAAGCCAACAAAATCCCAGGCTTCGTTGACGGGGTCAACTCAAATCAATTTGCCTAATTGGATGACATTGGGACCTCGACGCCCAACTCTTTCGCGCTCCGACATGTCTAACTTGGTGCGCGAACTTGCCACCGCAATCGAAGCTGGTTTGCCGTTAATGCAAGCGCTAAAAATTGTGCGCAAGCAAGCGCCAGGAAAATCCCAGCCCGTGATTCTGGACGCGCTCATTGAAAAAGTTGAGGCTGGTCAACCGCTTTATGAGGCAATGAAAGCGTACGGCGCTCCATTTGACGACATGATTATTGGCATGGCTCGCGCCGCCGACGCCAGTGGCCGCATGCCGGAAATCTTGCATCAGTTGGCTGATTTACTGGATCGCGCCGTGGAATTAAAACGAGAATTGATCGGCGCGACCGTGTATCCAATGATTGTGGCTTCACTGATTTTGGCCAGTGTCACGCTGTTAGTCACAGTGATTCTGCCGCAACTTATGATTCCGTTGGCGGGTCAACCCGGAATGGTGCTGCCGTTGCCCACACGTATTTTGCTTAGTTTCGCCTGGTTTATGTCCAACTTTTGGTGGCTGCTTGTTCTCATGACCTTTGGCGCAATCATCGCAACGCGCAATTGGCTGCAAGACGCCGAACACAGACGCATGAAAGATTACGCGCTGCTTAAAACTCCACTGCTTGGAAAATTGCTGCGCGATGTGGCCGTGGCGCGTTTCACACGAACGCTAGGAACACTGGTGAGCGCGGGGTTGCCTATTTTGCAGTCGCTGCGAATTACAAAGGACACGCTTGGCAACGCGGTGCTTATGAAGGCGATTGAGGAAGTGGAAGAGAAAGTGACCACGGGCCAATCGTTGGCGGAACCTTTGGAGCGCTGCGGATTTTTCCCCCCGCTTCTTATTCAGATTGTGAATATTGGCGAAAAATCCGGCCGTCTTGAGAGCATGCTTCTTCACGCCGCCACCGCCTTTGATAGGCAAGTCAACTCCAGCATAAAAATTTTCACCAAATCCCTGCCCCCAATTCTGCTTGTGATCATGGCCATTATCGCCGGCTTTGTGCTGGCGGGAATTCTTATGCCACTTTTGCAATTGCAATCCGCTTTGGGTGGATGAATTCCGGTTCGGCGGCGGTTACGCTATCGGACGGAGTTGGAAAATGACGAAATCTTTTGGTCAAGTTTGGCAGTAAATTCGCCTAGTCCACGTTCATCATCAAGCCCATTGCAGCAATGTTAAAAATGAGAAAGCCCTTTATGAAATCAGATCGTTCCAATCGCCTTCATCTTCGCTCCAGGAAAGGCTTCACGCTGCTTGAAATCATTATCGCCGTCACCATTGTGGCCCTGCTATCCATGCTGGTTGTTCCCAAAGTGATGGGCGTGTTGGGCGGAGCCAAATCAAACAAAGCCAAGGCCGATGTGAACACACTGGCGCAACAAGTGAGTCTGTACATGGTGCAAAATGGAATGACACGCGTGGGCGACGACTTTGAGCTTGAAAAATTGTGCGAGGGTGACGACGCACTGATTGGCAATGTGAGCCAACTAAGAGATCCCTGGAATAATCAATATGTATTGGTGTATCCACCCACATACAACAAAGATTTTGATGTCGTAAGTTACGGCGCCGATGGTCAACCTGGTGGCGAAGGCCAGAACAAAGACATCATCAACGGAGCGCCGTAAAACGGCGTGGCGTGAAGTGATGCGCCGCGGCTTCACCCTTCTTGAATTGATCGTGGTCATCTCCATTTTGGTGGTCGTGTCTTCAGTTGTTATTCCACGCTTGCGAGGACTTTCCAAAGGCAAAGCCGATGTTGCAATTGAGCGCCTGAGCGAGTTGCTGAGTCTGTTCGCGTGGCGAGACAACGCGGGCTCGCAGCAATGCGCGATTTATATGAATCCAGATTCAGGCGCGGTTGAATTGTGGACGCTTGAACCAAATCCAAATCAACCAATGGAACCAGCTGAATGGATGCCCGATCGACTTGTTCGACCAGTGCTCATGCCCGAAGGAGTTGAATTGGCGGAAGTGATGGCCGACGGAATGCGCATGGGTGGAAACGAATGGCGCATTGTTGGATCACCCACCGGCAATCGTGCGCGCATTGAAATGCGAGTGGTTGCGGACGGTCTTGATGCGATGGTGGTGCTGGAACCTGGCGCGGCCATGCCAACACGCGTGGACAATGGAATTGTGGTTGAAGATCAAAGAGCGGCGCGTGATTTGGACGCTCGCGGAATGAGTCGTGAACCATGGTGATGCGTCCACGATTTGCGGCGCGCCGCGGCTTCGCGTTAATTGACGCCATTTTAGGCGGATTATTGCTGGCTTTTGGTCTTGCGGCCGTGGTGACATTGTCCCAGCGCAGCCTTTCGATGTTGCAACGCGGCGAACGCGAGGCGCAGGCATCCGCGCTGCTTGATGAATTGCTTGGTCAAGTTATAGCCGAAGGCCCGGTTGATTTTTCACAACGACGACCAGTGGTTGGAATATTCGACGCGCCTTGGAACGAGTGGAGTTTCGCGATAGACCTTTCCTCCAACGGCGATGGAGACGCATGGGATGTTGTTGCTAGCGTCAAAGACATCAATGGCGTGGAATATCGCTGCGCAACTAAAGTGGCCGCGCGCAATCCCAATGATGTGCCAGAGCGCAAGCCCGAACAACCAATCGATCGCAAAGATCGATTTGAGAAAAGAAAAGAGACCATGAAAAATGGCTAAGCGTGGATTCACAATCATTGAATTGGTTGTGGCGATCATCATCGCCGCGATTATTTCCGGCGCCGTGGCGAGTTCGCTGAGTCAACTGAGTCGGGCTCGGGATATTTCGCGCATTCGCATGACCGCTTCGCGTCGGGCCACTGATGCGCTTGAAAGTATTCGACGCGATGTGCAAAGCACGCTTCGCAGCGACGACCTGTTTGATACGCGCTTGCGGTTGGCGCCAGAAATTGCGCGCTCATCCGTAGGCGAAGTGGACCGCGATCAAATGCTTTTATTTGCAACTCGATTGCGCCCCATTCGATCGATCGATTATTCGGGCGAAGGCTCTGAATACGAAACTCAATATCGCATTGAGGAAGACCGTGATGGCGCCGCGTTGTGGCGCCGCCGTGACGCCGTGCCCGATGAATTTGAGGACGCGGGTGGAATTGCGCAATCCGTTGGAGACGGCGTGATTGGCTTACGTTTTGAAGCGTTCGACGGACAATCATGGGTTCAAGATTGGGATAGTGATGTTGATGGTTTGCCGATCTCAATTCGCGCAACCGTGACCGCCTGTGGAGTTCGTCCCAGCGAAGATGCCTTTGCCGATCCGCGATCGTTTGCCGTGATGCGAACAGAAATTCCAATTGACCGAGTGGTAAAACCAAAATTGGATGAGGCAACTCTTTTGGCACAAGCAGAAGCTGAAGCAGCGGCTCAAGCGGCGGCCGGTGGTGGTGGCGCTGCTAGTGGAGCGAGTGATACGACAAATGGCGGCGCACCCAATACCGGAGGCGGCAATGGTGGTGATACCACGAATGGCGGAAACGGTGGCGGAAACGGTGACGGCGGCGGCAAGGGTGGCGGTGGCAAGGGTGGCGGCGGTGGTGGCAAAGGCGGCGGCAAAGGTGGAATGAATTCGGTCGGTGGAAATCGCATTCCCATATCGCCTGGCCGCGGCAATCGTGGCGCTGGAGGCGGTCCATGAATTCTGCACGCTTTATCCAACACAACACCTCGCGTAAAGGCGTTGTGACGATCATGGTGATTTGGGCCATCGCTATCGCATCGATTGTTGTTGCCGCAACGCAAATTCTTGCTTTTCGCGAAGCAACCATTGGCCGCGAATCTATTTCGCGCGTGCAAGCGCGTTGGGCCGCGCGCGCCGGCGTTGAAACCATGATCGCGATTATGGAATGGCACAACTCAAATCCAGATCCAGATGACGCGCTCTCACTTGCGCGAGATCTTGAAAGCAACGCGCTTGGATCGGTTGACACTGGAACGTGGGACATTCGCCACTTTATTGATGGGCAAGAGTGGGCGGGACCGTTGGATGAAAATTCCAAATTGAATATCAATCTGGCCACGCGCATGCAATTGCTGGAGTTGCCAAACATCACGCAAGATGTGGTTGATTCCATCAGTGATTGGCGCGACGCCGACGATGAACCGCAACAACTTGGAGCCGAAGCGGATTACTACCGCAATCGCGGACTAGGGTACGAACCGCGCAATGGAAATTTTAGGTCGATCGCTGAGCTTGAATTGGTGGCCGGCGCGTGGCCTCAATACGTGCGCGGCGAGGATTGGAATCTCAACGGACGCCTTGATCCCAACGAGGACGACGGCAAGCGCACCATGCCCGACGACAACGCCAACCAAAAGTTGGAGGCTGGTTGGTCGCAATATCTCACCGCTTCCACACGACCGATCATCGCCTCGACAAGTGGTAAAGAGCGTCTTGATCTTCGCAAAGCCACCACCGAGGAAGTGGTGGCTCGCACTGGCGTGGACAGCATTCAAGCGGCCACACTTGTGTCCTACGCCAAAACGAGCCGCGCGAACATGTCCCAAATTTT
>Ga0214919_10005917_pt1 | contig 17034 bp, 18 predicted proteins | sample LL1503_MetaG_FD_177994 | JGI IMG/M metagenome (GOLD analysis project Ga0214919, IMG submission 177994) | Freshwater microbial communities from Lake Lanier, Atlanta, Georgia, United States - LL-1503 | ecosystem: Environmental > Aquatic > Freshwater > Lake | place: USA: Georgia | collected...
AGACTTGATTCAGAGAATGAAGTGAATTTTTCGAACATATTGGGCTTTATGTCTACACGGCAGAATCTTTGAAAAAATTCACTTCATTCTCTGAATCAAGTCTTGAAAAAACAGAAAAACTGGAACAGTTAAGGGCACTTGAAAACGGTATGACAATTCACACCTGCATTGTGGATTCTTCCATGAAACCAATTAGTATTGACACGCAAGAAGACCTTAAACGTGCAATTGAGTTGATGAAAAAGAAGGATTTTCCTTCGACAGAACGCTACAAAAAACTTGCCGAAAGCCTTAAGCAAAACATGGGGAGGAGGAAGGTTTAGTTGTTCCTAAACCTCATAATTTTCAACAAACTGAACGCCGTCTTTTGAAATAATTACCGATTCCGTGAAGTATTTTTTGCCTCCCAATTCTTCAACTCGCGAAAGAAAGCCCTTGCCTGTAACCCCTGTTGCAACAAACACTCCGTGGGTCTTCACCATATCATTAATTTTGAGAACCTTCGAACCATCTTTCACAATTCTTCCTTCCATAAAACCGCCAAGGTTTTTAATAGCAACCGCAGAAAGAACACCCTCCGTTGCACCACCTTGCCCTGCGTAGAGGTCAGATTCCCCAAACATTTCGTGCGTTGAAAGCACGCCGAAAATGTCGCCATCTGAAAGAAGTGCAACTTTTGCACCTGTGCTGCGAATTTTTGCAATTAATTCCTTGTGGCGTGGGCGGTCAAGTACTGTTACAACAATTTCTTTAACATCTTTTTCTTTGTATTTTGCAAGCGCCCTAATGTTATCTTCAATTGATTTTGAAAGAGAAAGAATTCCTTCGTCGTAAACTTGTGCTGCTGCAAGTTTTTCCATATAAAATTCTGGTGCCTCAAGCAGTGAACCCTTTGGTGCAATTGCAATTGTTGTTAGGGAATTTGGTAAATCGTTTGCACAAAGATTTGTTCCTTCCAGTGGGTCAACAGCGATATCAAATTCAACAACCGTTCCCGTTCCAAGTTCTTCGCCAACAAATAACATTGGGGCTTCATCTTTTTCACCTTCGCCAATAACAACTTTTCCGCGAAAATTTGCTTTGTTCAGAACATCTCTCATTCCTTTAACCGCTGCGGCATCGGCATCATTTTTTAAACCCGTTCCAATGAAAGGAAAAGCATTAATTGCCGCTTTTTGGCTTGCCTTCAAAACAAATGATATTATTTCTTGATTTACAATTTCTGACATTTTACATTAAAACAGTTTTCTTTTTTATTTATGGATATTACAAAATACGACGCAGATATTCAAAAAGCAATAAATAATTTCATTGAAATTGCTAAAGAAAAAAAAGATAATTTGAAAAACCAATTAATACAACTTGACAGCGAACTTGAACAAATTAAAAATGAAATTAAAGGCTAAATTTTTAAAAATAATTAAGCCGGCATTTTTCTTCTTCGTGAAATATGAATGTATAATTTGCAATGCAGAATTACAAAAACGCAAAGCAATATGTTTTAATTGCAACAGAAAAATGGGGGTTGTTGACCAATCTTCCATCTGTGAAAAATGCGGAAGATTTTGCCTTGTGGATTCTTGCATTTTCTGCCTTCAAACCCCGCCTTTGTTTAATTTTGGCAGAACGGTTTGTATTTACAATGCGGAATCTTCGGCTATTATTAAGGCGTTTAAGTATTACGGAAACTCACTTTGCGGGGAATTTATGGCACAAAAAATGACGCAAATCCTTCAAAATCAATTTCCAATTGAGCAAATCGATATCATAACCGCGGTGCCAATGTCGTGGCTTAAGGAATATTTCAAGGGGCGAAACCATGCCTCACAACTTGCCATGAAAATTGCAAAAAATGTTGGAATTGAGTGCGATACAACCATTTTAAAACGAAGGTTTAAATTTAAACGGCAAGCACTTTTGAATCAACAACAAAGAAGGGAAAATGTTATTGGAGTTTTCACCGCAAGAAAGAACATTTTCGGCAAAACGGTTTTAATAATTGACGACACCATAACAACGGGTTCAACATTGAACGAATGCACGAAAGCATTGCTTAACGCTGGTGCAAAAAGCGTTTTTGTTCTAACATTTGCAAAATCAATTGCAGATGAGCAAATTTTCAAAACTTCACTTTAACCAAGAATGTCAAGCAAAATTGCCATACGAACAAAAACCGCATTGTGAGCTTGCTGAAAATACTTCGCATGCGGTAAATCATCAACTTCGGGCAGGATTTCATAAATTCGTGGAAGAGGGTGCATAATAATTAAATCCACAAATTGTTCCACCATTTTTTTGGTTATGATATATCTATCTTTCACTAAATCATATTCACTTTCGCTAGAAAATCTCTCCTTTTGTGTGCGTGTAACATAAAGAACGGAGGCATTTTCAAGTGTGCCTTCCAAAGTTTCGCCTTTGAAACATTGTGCTGATTTTTCAAGAATCTGAAGCTTTTCATCGCTAATTTGGCAGGAATTATGTGCAATGAAGTGAAATTCGTTGTTTGGATACATTGAAAGAAGCTGGGCGAGGGCAAAAACCGTTCTGCTGTGCTTGAGGTCTCCCACGAAGACGATTTTCAGGTTATGAAGGCGACCTTTTTCCTTTAGAATCGTGAAAACATCAGTCAATCCTTGCGTTGGGTGTTGGTTGGAGCCATCGCCGCCGTTTATCACAGGAATTTGCGAATATTTTGCGAATTCTTCCGCCGAACCAACCTGCGGGTGTCGAAGAACGACGCAATCGGCGTAGGCACTCATAATTTTGGCGGTGTCGGCAAGGGTTTCGCCTTTTGATGCGGACGACGACGCCCCTTGTTCAAGGGTCAAAATTTTCCCGCCAAGGCGTTGCATTGCGGATTCAAACGAAAACCGCGTGCGTGTGCTTGGTTCAAAAAAAAGCGTTGCAAGAATTTTGCCTTCAAGGCGGGAATTGAAGTTTTTGGTGTTGCGTTCAATTTCAAATGCTAAACTGCAAATGGTTTCAATCTTTTCAACGGTGATTTGTGAGGAGGTGAGGAGGTTCATAATACAAATAATTTATTGGTGTTTAGTGTGTCACTGGTTAGGATGTAACGAAGTGCCATTAATGCATCATTATCTTTAAATGTATATGTTATTCTTATATTACTCTTCATAGAATCTTTGCACTCTAATTCTTCGCCATTAAATACTTTTGTTAAATTATCTATATCCTTTGTATACATATACAGATTAAAATGAGTGTTATGGTCAGAATATTGCCTATTTATGTAGTGTTCATAGTATTCTGTGCCATCATCTTTTATTATTGTATATACCACGCCTTTTGATTGATCGTCCTTGAGAGAACAAAACCACGATATATTACGCCACATAGAAGTATACTTCCAGCACAGCTCAATTTGCTTATTGTTTTCTACAAGCTTATCTGCGTGTTGTGTTTTCAAGGCTTCAATTTCTTTATCTTTTTCTTCAATTCCAACAAGCCTTTCCCAGAGTTTGCGAAATTTGACTTGAAGAACTTTGAGTTTTTGCGATACATTTTTAATAAATTTTGCTATAACATAAAACATTTTTTTGTATGGAATTCCATAGCACATAAAAAATGTTAACAACGCAACCGAGACTGGATATATAAAATGTTGCATAAATTGGTCAGTCATATTCTCAAAAAAAACTCTTTTCCAGCATTTTGGATTTCAACTTTGGGGTTTGTCAACAAATACTTCTTGAAAATTCAAATTCTTGCGTTAATTTTGTGGAAAATTCGCAAAAACTATGGCAAACATTATTGAAATCAAAGGGTTGACGAAGAAATTCGCGGGGAAATCCAAAAAAATTGCACCAAAATTAGCACTGGACGACATCAATTTGTGCGTGCCAAAGGGGGGAATTTTCGGGATAATTGGCCTTAACGGAGCCGGCAAAACCACAACAATCAAGTGCATTCTTTCGCTGATTCCGGAATATGATGGAGAGATTTTGATCGACGGAAAATCTGCGACCGATTTCAAAGCCCGCAAGGAACTTGCCTATATGCCCGAACGATTTTCCCCAAATGCGAATATTTCGGCGTATGAATACATTGAAACTTACGCAAAGCTTTATGATACTGCGTTTGAGCGTGAGAAAATTCACGAACTTGCAAAAGATCTTGAACTGAATTTGGACTTTTTGAAGCTGAAAATTCGCGAGTGTTCAAAGGGAACGGTTCAAAAAATTGGGCTTTTGGGGTGCCTTTTTGTGAAAGCATCGGTGATTATTCTTGACGAACCAACCAGTGGCTTGGATATAATCGCTAGGCATAATTTAAAAAAAGCATTGGTGAAATTTTCGCAAACGAAGACAATAATTTTCAGTTCACACATTCTTGCCGATGTTGAAGAACTTGCGCAAAACATTGTGGTTATTATGGAAGGCAAGTTGAGGTTTGTTGGAAGTGTGCAAGATTTTATAAAAAAACACGAAAAACAAAGCGTTGAAAAAGCGTTTATTGAAGAATTTGAAGGGAATGAACAATAAGAAAAAAAAGAAAATATTTAATACTTAATTAGCATAAATATTTGCCTTTTGAAGCAAATTTCTTACTTTTTTGCATTTGTTTTGATTGCTTCAACATCACTAGCAATTGCCATTGAAATTATCTTATCAGGATTAATAACAGAGCCGTTTTTCATTGGCGAACCTTTTTTGATTTTATCAACGAATTCCATACCGGAAATTACTCTTCCAAAAACCGTGTATTGACCGTCCAAAAATGGGGAATCTTTTAGTACAATGAAGAATTGGCTATCAGCGGAATTTGGGTCTTGAGCTCGTGCCATTGAAAGAATTCCGCGTTTGTGTGGAGTATTTGAAAATTCAGCGGGAATATTTTTACCTGAACCACCTGTTCCGTCACCACGGGGGTCGCCTCCTTGTGCCATAAAACCGTCAATTACGCGGTGGAAGGCAAGATTGTCGTAGAATCCTTGGCGGATTAATTTTTTAATTTGTTCAATATGTTTTGGAGCTTTATCCGGAAAAAGTTCAATAACAACCATTCCATCTTTAAGTTTCATATATACAACATTTTCGTATTCTTGAATATTTGTGCTATCAGCTGTTGTTTTCATTGAAGTAAAAGAAAAAAGTGAAATTGAAAAAAGAGATAACAATACAATTGATATTAAGTGTGATGTAAAAAACCTTTCTTTTAGCATATGCTTCCTTAAAAATTAAAAAACCAAAGCCTTCGAAAGTTGAAAAATACAAGGAGTCCCCGAAGAGACCCCTTGATAAAAACAGCTTTTAAAGGAGGTAACCAACGAAGAACTTTGCTTTTTCAAATGTCAAGCAATTTTTCCATTTTTTACAAAATAAATTACACTTGACAAATTAAATCACAATACTAACATATTATATATTATAATTTAATTCACTCCAATTATGCCACAAGTAATCAGAACTCTTTCAATCATTAAGCCCGACGCAACCAAAAGAAACATTACGGGAAGTATTAATTCTTACATTGAAAAAGCAGGATTAAAAATTGTTGCACAAAAAAGAATTCAATTAACACAAGCACAAGCTGAAAGCTTTTATTCAGTGCATAATGCTCGTCCATTTTTTGGCGAACTTGTTGACACAATGACGGCTGGTCCTGTTGTTGTTCAAGTTCTTGAAGGCGAAAATGCAGTTTTAAAACACCGCGAAATTATGGGTGCAACAAATCCAAAAGAAGCAGCAGATGGCACAATTCGTAAAGACTTCGCCCTTTCTATCGGTGAAAATTCAGTCCACGGTTCAGACAGTGAAGAAAACGCAAAAATTGAAATTGCATTCTTCTTTTCTGAATGCGAAATTGTTGGTTAATTAATGAATAACCAAATCCTTAGTGATTGCTATTCATACATTAATTCAAACTTCAAATTGCCGGAATTTTTGATTTACAATTCAATTGACATTCGTCAAGCGTTTTTTAAGTCATCACCTGTTGATAACAACATATTTCCGGCTGGGTTTAATAACATTGGAAGCGATGCACACAAACTTTTTGCCGAAAAATTAAAGGTAAATTTTGCGAAAAATGATATTAAAAATGTAATTTTGCTTTGCGAAGACCACACTCGCAATTCAGGATATTTGCAAAATGTTCGAATTTTACACGATGCAATAACAAACGCCGGTGCAAAATGCGAAATTGCAACTCTTTCTTTGGAAGGGCATGCTGCTGAAATTGATGGAATTTCGTTTGAAATTGGCGAAACAATTGTTTTTGACGGAAAACTTTGCACAAAAAGCACACCAAATCCAGATGCAATAATCCTCAACAATGACCTCAGCGGAACAACGCCCGAAAATGAAAAACTCCAAGCGTTAATTGCAATGGAAGATGCAGGCATTTTCGTTATGCCATCGGCAAAAATGGGGTGGAATAATCGCAAGAAATCATCGCATTTTGTTGCCTACCAAAGTGTTGTAACGCAACTTTCTGATGCGATAAAATTCGACCCATGGCTCATCAACGCTGAATTTTCAACGGCACAATGCCTCAATTTTAGCGACAAAAACGAACTTACAAAACTGGCGGATTGTGCCTCCGATTTATTCAAAAAAATTAAAGTGAAATATAAGGAATACAAGGTTTCCTCGCAACCGGCGATATTTTTGAAGTCGGAATCGGGAACTTATGGGCTTGGCGTTGAAAAAGTGAGCGATGCACAGGATTTATTGAACCCAAACCGAACATTTCGCAAGAAAATTTTGTATAACAAGTCGAAAACTCCCAACACGCAATTCCTTTTGCAAGAAGGCGTTCCAACAATGGTTTCCCAAAACGGAGCAACTGCCGAATGCACGACATATTCATCTTTTGGTGAAATTTTTGGCGGATTTTACAGAATTCACAAGGAAAAAACCTCAATGGACAATTTGAATTCCAAAGGTGCAGAATTTTCCCAATTGGAACAAGAAATTGCACACGAACCATCGGTTTTGAATTTAATCGCAAAACTTTCTTCAATTGCAGTAACGATGGAAAGTTTTTAAGGGTTTGAAATTAATACTTCGCCTTGAAAAAATACAATCCACATGCGGGAGCGGTGTACGGCAAAGCGGCTCTATCCCTTTTTTCCAAAATTTCACGAACAAATTCCGGCTGAATTTTCCCAATTCCAGCGTAAATTAACGCACCTGTAATATTTCGAACCATTCTGTAAAGAAATGACCTTGCCCCAACATGAATTTCAATAATATCTTCCTGAATTTGGGTTATGTTTATGAATTCAAGCGTGCGAATTGGGCTTAAAGCTTGGCAGTTTTTTCCACGAAACGATGTGAAATCGTGTTCACCTATCAAACATTGAGCAGATTCCTGCATTTTCAAAATATCAATTTTTGGAACAACATGGTGCATTTTTCCTTCAAAAATTGGGCTTTTAATTTGGGAATTGTAAATGTAGTATTTGTATTCCCTTCCAACGCAAGAAAAACGCGAATGGAAGGAGGAATGAACCTTTTCAACGGTTTTTAATGCAACTTGTTCGCGGTTTTTGTTCAAAAAAAAGTTGATTCCAAGCAAAACCTTTTCCTTTGAAAGTGAATTTTCCACTTCAAAATGAATTACCTGACCAAACGCATGCACGCCGGCATCTGTTCGCCCGCAATAATCAATTTGTGTTGATTTTGAGTTTGTGAATTGGATTAGTGCTTTTTCAATTGCACTTTGAACTGTTGCAAGGTTTTCCTGCCTTTGCATTCCGCAGTAATTTGTGCCAACATATTCAACAATTCCCTTATACTTCTGCATTTTTCTTTCCAAAAATTGAAAATATTACAAGGGTAATTTCCAGCAGTGCAATTAACAAAAGTGCAACAATTACTTGGGAAATGACATCAGGCGGGGTAATTACCGCCCCAATAATGAAGCTTAAAACAATGTAGATTTTCCTGAATTTTCGAATTTTTTCAAGGGAAATTACCTTCATTTGAAGAAGAGCAAAAATGACGATTGGAATTTCAAAAACCAACCCAAACATTACGCACAGCATGAAAATTGTGTTAAAAAACGAGCTTGCATTCAGCGAAAACGAAATTGATGGTTCTGCCATTTGGAACATAAAATTCACAACTAGGGGAGATATATAAAAAAAGCCAAGGAAAATTCCGGCAAAGAACAGTACAATAGCAAGGGTTGAATAAAGGACTATCAGGGATTTCTTCTTGAAAATCGGCAGAAGATATTTCGCAGAAAAAAATACCACAAACGGCATAAACAGAACCAAGCTGCACAAAAATGAAAGCTTCATACTTAAAAAAAACGGCGCTTCAATTGTGAAATAATGCAACTGATGACCATTCAAAAATCGCGTTTTTATGGAATCAACAATTTGCGGGTGTAAGTAATAACAAAGGCAAAACGAAGCAATAAAACAAAGCGTAAGCTTAATTATTATGGTTTTAAGGTCCATAATATGCCCAATTATGTCTTTCTTATGAAGTTCATCTTCCATTTTCAAATTACTCAAATGCAATATTTTTTCTTGTATTTACCAAATTCCATTTCAAAATAGCAAGTAAATATCGAAACATAAATAAAAGAAAATTTCGAACTTCAAAGTCAATTTTTCCACCATCAACTGGGTGATTTTCCAGAATTTTTTGGTTTTATAATGGTTTGATGATGTAAAATTTGCTTGCTTTTTTATTCCTTAAGGCTTTTTTCTGTGTGAAATTAAGCCTCTTTTTAACTTCGAAAACATTGAAAAAATACAAAATTTGGCTTAAAACTTGCCTAAAATCAAGGTTTTTCCTACATTCGCCTTCTTTTCTGGCACAATTTTGCATTAATTGATGAATAATTGCAACAAAATTTTGGCACAATTGAGGAAATAAATTACCCAAAAAATTAAATAATATTACGACAAAAAGTCAAATACTACTTAGGGATTGTGGGCTAAAAGTGGTATATCTGAAATTTTGTCCTTGACTTGTAAAACCCTTAAATCTTAAATGCTTCAGAACAAAATTTTCATAAACAGTATGTTATACCAAGCAAAATTAAAAGAAGATAAAGGTCTTGTTAAAATCTTTGAATGTATTATTTCCGGCTTTGAAGTTGGCAAACAAACAGAAGAAGAGCTTAATAAATTAAAGGAAAGTGCACACCTTAAAGGCTTTCGCAAAGGAAAAGCCCCAATGTCAGTCATTCAAAATGCATACTTTGGAAAAGTATACTTTGACATAGTGAACAAAGAAGCAAACAAGTGTATTTTTGAAATTTCACAGGAAAATAAATTCAACCTTGCTTCTTCACCAAAAGTTGAACTTGATGCTGAATCAAGCCTTCCTGCCGATAGAAACACCGCAAACATCCGCGATATCACCATCACCATCACATACGAAACATTTCCTGAAATTCCTGCATTTGATTTTTCAAAAATCTCACTTGAAAAAGTTTCCGCAAACATTACAGATTCCGACCTTGCAGAAGAGCTTTCAAAACTCGCAAAAAACATGGCAACAACTGAACCAAAAACCGATGGCGTTGTTGAAAACGGCGATGTTGCAATTATTGATTTTGCAGGATACGAATCCGGAATTGCCTTCCAGGGTGGAACAGCAACGGATTATCGCCTTGAAATTGGTTCAAAATCTTTCATTGAAGGTTTTGAAGAAGGGCTTGTTGGTGCAAAAATTGGCGAAGAAAGAAGTCTTATGCTTAAATTTCCAAGCGAATATCACGCTGAAAACCTTGCAGGAAAACCTGTTGAATTCAAAACTACCATTAAGGAAATTCATAAGTCTGTTCCTGCTGAACTTAATGATGAACTTTCTAAGAAATATGGGTTTGAAACTCTTGATTCTTTAAAAGAGGACATGAAAAAATCCATTTCCGCAAATTACGAAAACGCATACAAGGCTCGCCAAAAAGACACAGTCTTCAACCAAATTAAAGAACACTTGAATTTTGAAGTGCCTGATTCCGTTCTGGAAAGAATTACAGTTGATGGACAAGCTGCCGATTCTTCAATCAAAGATGCAAGGCTCAGCGTGTTTCTTATGCAATATGCGAAGGAAAAATCCATTTCCGTTACACAAGAAGATTTTTCAATGTATGTTGAATCAATTGCAAGAATGTATGGGCAAAGTGCGAAATCTTTACTTGGATTTTACGAAAAAAACGAACAAATGCGTGAATCAACAATGAACAGTATTTTTGAAAACAAAATTTTCGAAGCACTTTACGATGCAGTTCCCGTTGCGGCAAAATCGGTTTCCAAAGCCGAAATTGAAGAAATTCTGAAGCCAGAGCCGCATGTTCACACTGAAGATTGCGATCATTCTGCCGAATAGTTAAATTTATTTCAATATGGACGGCTCACTTTTTGATTTTCCACCAGAAAAAAAAGCCGAGCCTCCCGTTTCTATCAAAATTGAAAAGAAGGAAATTCTTGCCAATGAAAATCTTTCTTTTCTTTCGCTTTTTAAGGAAAATATTTCGCACCATTGCTTGTTAATTTCTGATATATATTCCTTTCAAAACAACAAACTTTTGCTGGAATTTCTTTCGGTGAAGCATCAAAAATCTGTTCAAGAAATGATTGCCCACCCCGATTTCCTTTTTTACACAGAATTTTCACAAAGGCAGGTTCCACTTAAGGTGGAGGATGCTCGGGACATTATAACATTTGCACAAAACACGGGTTTTTCGGGAATGAAAGTTATTGTTGTGAACAAAATTGAAGAAGCAACGCCAAGTGCTTTGAATTGTTTACTCAAAATTATTGAAGAACCGCCCGCAAACACTTTTTTCTATTTTATCTATTCAAACGAAAAGCGACTTCCTGCAACAATTCGCTCCCGCGGGGTCATTCTTCACGAAAATATTGTAAATGAGGAAAACTTCTTCAAAATTACACAATTTTTTGAAGAGCAGGCAAATTTTCAGGTTTTTGTTCAATCGGGATACAACCTCCACATTTATCGCAAACTTCTTGCCGTGCAAAATTTTTCGTTTTTTCAAATCAAGAAAAAACTTGCCGAAAAACTTGACGAAGAATTTATTGAACAAACGCAGGTTTTTTTGGAAAAAACTCTCAATAAAATGGCAATTGTGGCAAAAAATTTCGAAAAAATGCACGAAATTTATGAAATTACGCAAAGATTATTACTCCTGAGGAAATCTGCCAAGCATCTGAACACCAATAAACAGCTTGCTTTAATGGAAATTGCCGATAAAATTCACTCAATTTTACAGGAATCAAGAGCTTAACTTATGCACATATTTCTTCTTTTTCTGCTTTTTTTCTCAATTTTTACCGCAAATGCGGAGGTTTCTCCCGATTTGAAAGAACACATGCCCGATGGAATTATTATAACGCGTGAAGTTTCAAGCCAAATGCAACTTGATGAAATTCTTGGAAGAATTGCACAGATTACTGCTCAAGATAAACTTAACAGCCTTCTTGAAAAGATTGTCTTGAGCAAGCATTCAGTTCAAAAACGCAAAACAAAAATGGTGATTATTGACGCCGGGCACGGAGGCAAAGACCCAGGCACAACAGGGATTATGGGCACAATTGAGAAAGAATTGACACTTCAATATGCAATTTTACTTGCAAAAAGCTTGAAAGATCTTGGCTATAGCGTGCTTTTGACAAGGCAGTCCGATTCATTCTTAAGTCTTGTTCAACGCAGAAAATTTGCCCAAGATTACAAAGGCTCGCTTATGATTGCACTTCATGCGGATTCGGCGGAGAATCTTGACGCACGCGGCATTTCATTTTACACACTTTCAAGTGAGGCTTCCGATGACATTGCAAAAATGCTTGCGGAAAGCCATTCAAATGAAGACATAACTTTCAAAACTTCAACAAAGGACGAAATGGTGAAATCGGCATTAATCAACATTGCACAGTCGGCAACAATTTCGCGTTCGGAATATTTCGCACAAATTTTGGTGCAAAATTCAGAAAAAAACAAGCTTTTTGTAATTCCTCGTCCTCACAGAAAAGCTGGTTTTGCGGTGTTAAAAATGCCCGATGTTCCATCAGTTCTTGTGGAGCTTGGGTTTTTGTCAAGCCCTGAAGAGGAGATTTTATTGAGGTCGCAGGTGTATCGCAACCAAATTATTGATACGATTGGTGAATCGGTTGATGAATTTTTTAATTTAAACGATTAAGTTGCCCTAGCAAATTACGATTTTAAGCCTAGCACAGGAAGTCAATTAGTTTTTCAACGCCTGAAATGATAGAATTGGAGTTTTCGCAGCAAGAACATCGTCGCATTTTTTTCTGAACAAATTGCGTGGAGCAGAAAGAACTTCCTGTGGATTTGTTTTGGAGTTTTGAGCAATTTCAACCATAACGCGAATGAAGTCATCCAGCGTTTCCTTGGATTCGGTTTCAGTAGGTTCAATAAGCATTGCACCACTAACAACAAGTGGGAAGAAGGTTGTCATTGCATGAATTCCGTTTTGAAGGAGATATTTTGCAACATTTGTTGTTGAAATTCCGGATTGTGCTTTTTGGATTTTATCTGAAAATAAACACTCGTGCATACAAAACGGGTTGGTTTTTGCGTCAAAATATGGTGCGAAATAGTGGTCTTTCAATTTGTGATAAATATAGTTCGCGGAAAGAACGGAATCCTGAGCAACATCGGCAAGACCATCTGCCCCTGTTGACATCATATAAGTTAATGCACGAACCATAACTAAAAATTGACCGTAAAAGCCTTTGATTTTCCCAAATGCGAGGGAATCCTGTGAAATTACGCTGAATTTTCCATTATTTTCGACAATTTTTGGAGTTGGCAAATGCGGAGCAAGTTTTTCGCAAACGGCAATTGGACCACATCCCGGGCCGCCTCCTCCGTGTGGAGTTGAAAATGTTTTATGCAAGTTGAAGTGCATAACATCAACGCCAAAATCCGCAGGTTTTACTTTTCCAACGATTGCATTAAAATTTGCTCCATCGCAGTAAAACATTCCACCAACAGAGTGAATTAATTCGGCGATTTTTTTGACATTTTTTTCGAATAATCCGCATGTGCTTGGGTTTGTAAGCATCATTCCGGCAATTTTATCGCCATATTCTGTAATGACAGATTCAACTTGTTCAAGATTTGTGAAGCCATCGGCAGTAATTTGAACGGAAATAATTTCAAAACCGCACATTGCAGCAGTTGCAGGGTTTGTTCCATGTGCAGATTCCGGAACAATTATGTATCTTCTTTGTGGTTGATTTTGTGTTTCAAAGTATTTTTTTATACACATAATTCCGGCAAATTCACCGTGAGCACCCGCCGCAGGGGTTAGTGTAACATAAGGCAATCCTGTAAGTTCGGCAAGCCAATTTTCAAGAACTTTCATCATTTTAAAAGCACCTTGTGTTGATTTTTCTGATTGTGCGGGGTGAAGATTGGCAAACCCGGGGAGTCTTGCAACTTTTTCGTTCAATTTTGGATTATATTTCATTGTGCAAGAACCCAGTGGGTAGAAGTTTGCATCAATTGAGTAGTTTTGTGTTGAAAGGCGTGTGAAGTGTTTCACAACTTGGGGTTCGGTCATGGTTGGAAGTCCGCATTCTTTGCGAATTTCTTGACCGATTTTACTTTTTTTAATGTCGGGCTTTCGAATATCTGCGCCTTGGAAGTCCGCAAAACTGTATTCAAATGAGAGTTTTTCTTCAAATGGTATTGTTATTGCGGACATAACTATTTAATTAGTTGATAGGTTTTTTTACATAAGTTGAAATGTCAACACCTGTTGCTTTCATTCCATCTTGAATTCCTTTCAGAACGGCTTCTGATGCAAGGCGAAGGTAAAGGTCGGAAGCTTTTGTTGAATCGTCGTTTCCGGGAATTACAAGGTCAACGCCAGCAGGGTCGGTGTTTGTATCAACAACAGCGATGGTACGAATGCCCATTCTGTTCGCTTCTTTGATTGCAATTTGCTCGTGTTGAGCATCAATTACGAAAATAGCATCAGGTTTGCCGTTCAATTGACGAATTCCACCGATGTTTTTTTCAAGTTTTTCCATGTTGCGAGTCATTCCCATAAGCTCGTTTTTTGTATATTTAAGGGAATCTTCGCGGATTTTCTTTTCGTAATCTTCAAGAGTTTTAATTGAAGAGAAAATTGTTTTCCAGTTGGTAAGAGTACCACCAAGCCACCTGTGGTTGATGTAATATTGACCGCATTCGATCGCGTATTTTTTCACAAGCTTTGAACACTGTGGTTTTGTTCCAACAAAGAGAACTTTTTTGTTTTGTCTTCCAAGATGGTAAAGTTCTGAAAGAGCACGGTTCAGGTTGTGGTAGGTTTTGATAAGGTCAATTATGTAAATTCCTTCTGATTCGCCGTAAATATACGGTTTCATTTTAGGGTTCCAAAACTGTGTTTTGTGACCATAATGCACGGAGGCATCGAATAAGTCCTTTATTTCAAAAGCTGAACTATGTTCTTGTTTTGCCATTTATCTCAAATATAATTTTACAAGCCAATTAAACACAAGTTTTTATTTTGCAAGAATTTTTTCACTTTTATTTGTAATTTATTTGAAAAAACATTCTTGTTCAAGCAAAATTGAGTTTTTCCCGTGGGAAATGAAGGAGTCTGGGATTGTTTTAATTTTAATATTTTGCGTTGGAATTTTGCTTTGCACGCATTGCTCAATAATGATTGAAGCCATGCCGCCTGTGGAATTTTCGTCCCAAATTTCAACAATTTCTGCTTCCTTAATGTGGTTGAGGATTTCTAAATCAAGAGGTTTGAAAAAGAAAGGGTCAATTATTGTATATTCCTGAAATTTTTCTATTTTTAAAACAATTTCAATCATTCTGCCGGAAGTGATTAGTAACTTTTTGCTTTGTTTTTGTTGAATTACCGTCAATTTGTGTGGTGCGTATTGAATTTCAGGAACATTTTCGGGTAAATTTTCCTTGGGAATTCGAATGAAAAGTGGTTTTGTTAAGTTTTTTGCGTAATTCATTGCACAATCAACGCTTTGTTTTAAAAATGTGTTGCAAATTTCAACATTTGGAATTATTCGCAAAAATGCAACATCAAAAATTCCGTGATGGGTTGGACCATCTTCCCCCGTCAAGCCCGACCTGTCAATCACAAAACAAACGGGAAGTTCTTGAAGGGCAACATCGTGAATTATTTGGTCGTAACTTCGTTGTAAGAAGGTGGAATAAATGAAACAAAAGGGTTTTAAGCCCGCTTTTGATTGCCCCGCGGAAAATGTTACGGCGTGTTGTTCGGCAATGCCAACATCAAAAAAGCGGTTTGGAAATTCATTTGCGAAGTTTTCAAGTGCCGAACCTTGCTTCATTGCGGGGGTGATTGCGGTAATTTTTTCATCAACGCTTGCCATTTCAACAAGGCGGTTGGAGATATACTTACTTAACGAAACCCCTTGTGAACTTGATTGATTTCCCGTTTCAACATTGAAGGGTTTAACGCCGTGGTATTTGTCATCAGCATTTTCGGCGTGCGAATATCCTTTCCCTTTTTTTGTTATAACATGCAACAAAACAGGTTTTTTTGCATTTTTTTTGATTATTTTAAGAATCTCCACAAGGGTTTTGATGTCGTGACCGTCGATTGGTCCAATGTATTCATACCCCAATTCTTCAAAGAAATTACCCCCGCTAACAATTCCCTTGAATGCTTTTTGCGTTTTGGAGCAGAGTTTGAAGAATTTTTGCGGGAAGTTTGAAAGAAGCTTTTTGCTTACGGCTTTTATGCTTTGATAGCCGTTGCTCATGTAAAGCTTTGGAAGATAACGACTTATTGCCCCGGTTGGCGGGGAAATTGACATGTCGTTATCGTTAAGTATTGTTATGAAATTTTTGGTTGCGTGGTCAATGTTGTTTATTGCTTCAAAAACCATTCCTGCGGAAATTGCACCATCGCCAATTATTGAAATTGTGAAATTTTCTTTGTTTTGAAGTTTATTTGCAGATGACATTCCAATTCCAAGGGAAACAGAAGTTGAACTGTGACCGGCGAAGAAGTGGTCGTGTATTGATTCCTTTGGGTTTGTGAAGCCGGAAAGTCCACCAAATGAGCGAATTGTGTGGAAGTCCTTCATTCTTCCTGTAAGAACCTTGTGTGCGTAACTTTGGTGACCAATATCCCAAATAATGGAATCGTTTGGTGAATTGAAACAATAGTGCAGGGCAATTGTTAGTTCAACAACGCCAAGGCTTGCACCCAAATGACCACCAGTTTTTGAAACTTGCTCAATAATAAATTGACGCACTTCAAGACAAAGCGGTTCAAGTTGTGCCTTTGAAAGGTGTTTAAGATTTTCAGAGCTAATGTTTTCAAGCATGTTTGCCGTTTTTTTTCAATACCGTTGTTTAATGAAAAATAGAATTGGTAAAAAACAAAAAGCAAATGTTTTGTGTTTTTTACCAATTCTATTATTTGTGTAACCAACAATCCTAAGTCTTTTTTCTAAAAAGCAAAAGTCTGATGAATGCCAACTGTGTCATGGCAAGTGAAAATTCTAATAATTTCTCGCAGTTTTTCCAAAGCCTTCTGCATTTTTCGAGCTATGAGAATGACCTTTCAACAATCCATCTTTTGGGTAAAACTACAAATTTGTGAAGTTCAATTATGTGAGTTTTTGCGGTTTCAACTGTGGCACTAATAATTTCCGGCATTGACAAATTAAGAACTATCAGATGAGTTTTTATCTGTAGGAAATGTCCACAAACGAAGTGCAGCGCGAACCCCAAAAAAGGAACTTGTGAGCAAAATGTTCTTCCAAAGCCTTTGTAAAGGCTGGATTTATTCGTGAAAAGCAGAGGTTTTTATGTAAAAATTGTAGTTGTAAATTTACTCAAGATTTTGTTGGAAAGTATGATCAAAATATCAAATTACAGGCTTTAGAAACCTTATGACACACGAAATATTATTTGTATTTACACTTTTTATGGTTGGAACAGGCTTACTCGTTCTAGGATTTCGCATTCTGAAAACTACCGATATTACAACTGATATCCCAAATTCACACATTAAAAAATAGATATGATTAACCTTGCACAGAAATTA
>Ga0214919_10005919_pt1 | contig 17031 bp, 13 predicted proteins | sample LL1503_MetaG_FD_177994 | JGI IMG/M metagenome (GOLD analysis project Ga0214919, IMG submission 177994) | Freshwater microbial communities from Lake Lanier, Atlanta, Georgia, United States - LL-1503 | ecosystem: Environmental > Aquatic > Freshwater > Lake | place: USA: Georgia | collected...
ACACTGGTCGACCGAACGTGACCGTCAGACGCCGAACCGAAGTTGGACCGCCAATTGAATGCAACATGTTAACGATGTAGCTCAGGTTGAGTGGACCTTGGTTGATCACGCGGCCTTCAAGACCCATCTCGCGGGTGGCTTCACGATCCCAGTGCACACGATAGGGATCGCGCAAAACTGCAGCCATCGTTTTCATGCGCGCTGGGTCGACTGACGGCACCGCGAATTCGGGAAGTTGATCGCCAACCTTCATGACGTTGCCTCAGTTACACCTTCAGGTTTACGCCGACGAAAGCGCCACGTGTTTGTAATGCGAGCTGCCAAACCTTCGGCATCAAACATTTCGATCGAGAAACTCATTGAGTCATATGGGTTGCCACGTTCGTCGACAAGTTGTTCCCAACGAACGATGCCACCTTCCATGCGATACTCGACTCCGATTCGAAGTGGTCGCATGTATTCCCAGTCGTAACCATCGAGGCCAACCGAACCTGGTCCTTCGGCTCCACACACTTCAAACAAAGTCGTGATACTTGTGCCCGCACCAAGAATTGGCACATGAAACAGCGCTACCGGATGTGCAAGATCATCGGGCAAGGGTTCTGCGGTGGTGCAATCGGTGAGTAACCAATTTTCCCAATGAGCAATCGTGTACGAACCGCCAGGGAATCGATATCCGAGAGGCGAAACAACAGTCATGTCATATCAATACCACGACTCTCAGCCTCGGCTGCAAAATTCAGCCAAGATTCTTCGGCCGTGTCGACTTTGGTTTGCGCATGAGCAAGTTGTTCGCTCAATTTCGCCAACGTTTCGTGATTACTGGTAGCGCTTGATGCTTCCGCAATCAATTTCGCACTGATGGTGTCACGTTCGGTCGTGGCTTGGGCCAATGCCTTTTCAGCTTGGCCAACGAGTCGCTTCAAGGTGCTCGCACTCTTGAGCGAACCCGATTTAGAAGCGGGCATATCGACAACAGGTTTGGCCGGCGTAACTGACTTGGCAGTGCTGACACTCTTGGTGTTCTGAGTTGGCTTCGTGCCGCGTTCAAGACGCTGCTTCAACCAGCCTGCGACACCGCCGCGCACCAATGAAGCTCCCCCTTGGCCATCAAGGGCAAAAACTTCGTCAACAGTGCGATCGAGAAATGCCCGGTCGTGACTAACGACTAGAACAATTCCGGGCCAGTCATCAAGGAAGTCTTCAAGAGCACGCAAGGTATCGAGGTCAAGATCGTTCGTTGGTTCGTCTAGCAACAACACATTGGGTTGTTCAATCAGAGTCAACAACAATTGCAAGCGGCGACGCTCTCCACCCGAGAGCGTTGAAATTTCAGCAAACTGCGAATCGCCATCAAACCAAAAGCGCTTCATTAGGTTGATGTCTTCTAACGAAGGTGCACCTTTGTCACCCGCAACCGCGTCACGAACTCGCTTGCTGACATCAAGGTCACGACCCAACTGGTCGTAGTAACCAATTTTGACGGTGCGACCAATATCAATCTTGCCTTCGGTTGGCGTGAGTCGTTCAGAGATGAGATCGAGCAATGTGCTTTTGCCAGCGCCATTTGGTCCAACAATTCCGAGACGATCACCGGGTTCGAGCATGTGATCAAACGGTGACAGAACCCGTTTGCCGTTTGGCCAACTAAACCCAACTCCATGTAACTCAACACCTTTAGAACCAAGACGCTTCGAACCTAGATCTTTCGTCAACCCAAGTTCGCCCTGACGCGCTGGTGCTTCAGCCTTGGTATTCACCAATGCGGTTGCCGAGGCGACTCGAGATTTGGCTTTAGTAGTTCGTGCCGGTGCGCCACGTCGCAACCAGGCCAGTTCTGTTTTCGCGAGGTTCTTACGAACTTGTTCGGCAGTCGCCGCTTGTTCTTCGCGTTCGCTGCGACCCGACAAATATGCCGCATATCCCGAGCCTTCGCTCCAACCTGTTGGCACATGCAGATAGGCCTTGCCGCGATCAATCTCGAGAACCTTGTTTGTGACCCGGTCGAGCACATGGCGGTCGTGGGTGACGAGCAGCAAGCCGCCGTTGTAATTGGCTAACCATTCTTCAAGGTAGGCAATGGCATCAAGATCAAGATGGTTGGTGGGTTCGTCCAAAATGAGCGCTTCCCACTCACCAATGAGCAATTCCGCAAGTGCTACGCGCTTTTTCTGTCCGCCCGACAACTGATCGGTTTGACTATCGATCAAACCACTCATTCCCAGACGGTCGAGCATGGCCTCGCCTTGCCACGTGCCGCCAACGGCTTCGCGAACAGTGCCCTTCGGAAGAACCGGTGCCTGACTCAACACACCGACGCGGGCATGACGTCCACGGCGCACCACACCGCCTTCGGGCTCTTGTTCGCCACTAATGATGCGCAACAAGGTGCTCTTGCCGCATCCGTTCAGGCCAACAACACCGACTCGATCGCCATCACTGAGGGTGATCGAGACATCAGCGAACAACGGACGGTTGGGTCGCGAGGCTTTGAGTCCCTGAGCATCGATCACAATCACGACTGCTCAGGCTACGAGCACTTCCCCGCCGAATTCAGGAAGAGACACAACTACTGAGGACTTCAGTCCTGCCCTGCGAGGCAGAACTCCCCCTCACAAACCACAAACGCTTACTTACGCTGAAAGTACGTCAATCCGGAGGTCTTTATGACTGGTCATTCATCATTTTTCGTTGTGGCGATCACCCACGATGAGGCACGAGTATGGAATTCAGGTCTTGACCGCGACTCGCGACCCGAACGAATTCACGCGCCCGAACACCATGAACGGCACCTTCACACCCGCAGGGGTCAAAACAATGTCGAAAAAGGGCCAAGTAAAGACGACGTCGAAATCTTTGAATCAGTTGCACACGCGGTCACTGGATGCCAAGAAATATTGGTGATCGGGCACGGAAAAGGCAAAGCGAATCACATGGTCAAAATGATTCAGCATTGGGAGCGCAAATACCCCGCGACTGCCAAATTGGTCGTTGGAGCGATTGACAGCGATCTACCACGACTGACCGAACCAGAGATCTTGGCCTCGGCTCGCGCCTGGTTTGACCACTTCCACGAGTTCGGTTTTTAACTCAGGAGTCGCATTTTCTCGAGAAGTTCGGGAGTCCGAAACGACTCATTTGCCTTCTGAATTCGGGCTAAAGCGAATTCATCGGACGAAATCTTTGTCACATCATCTGGCGAAAGTACCCCCACATGGCGGTACTCGCCTTGATCCATTTCGCGCCTGACATGAGCAACTGAACCGTTTGAATCACCCATTTTTCCGCTGCCTTGGTAGCCATAACCTTCGACCAAGTTTGCGGTGATTGATGATTGAAAACCGAGTCGCCACAACAACTTGTCACTTGCTTTCGCGAGAACTTCTGGACTCATCGTCAGCAAAAAGTTTTCTTGTTGACGAATAAAGCTCTTCACACACGAGTTAGTAATCACGTAGCGGAACTTGTCCGAATGATTGACCGCACCGCCGTGCAACAGTCGACCATCAAACATCAAGATCGTTCCGGCTTTTGCTTCAAGGTTGATTGGCTTGGGCATCGGGCCATACAACGCATACGGACCGCCAGTTCCATTTGGTTTGTGCGAACCCGGAATGAAAAGGGTTCCCCCATTGACTTCGTTGACGTCTTGCAGCACATACATCGTGTTCACCAACACCGGAGCTTCGCGCGGGTTGTATGGCGCGATGAAAGTTTGATCTTGATGCATCGGTTGCGGATGGCAATTTGGATACGAAATATTGGAAAGAAAACTGAAGTGGTTCCAGCCAATTCCGAGCGTTTCATCCAATAAACGCTCAATTATTGGTCCTGCTTGCACTCCCTCTGGATCATGCTCTAGGCACTTCAAAAAATCGTCACCTTTATTCACGAGCGACCACACATGTTGTTGCGACTTGACAAGATACGCAATACCTAAAGCGCGTTCTGCAGCGGCCTGCTCTTCAATTCGTGAGCGCAACCGAGCGCATTGTTCTTGCGACATTCCATCTTCAATCAGGCAGTAGCCCCAGTCAAAAAGATTCTGACGCATCACAGTGATGTCTTTAGTTGGTTGTGGAAGATCAATGTCTTTCCAGTATTCGTGTTTGCGTGCAACAGTCGTGTCGTAATACCAACCCTTACCCCACTCAAGTTCTGCATCATCTTTCGGCGGCGTTAACCACTGATTGTTCAAGTAAATAGAGACATACGGTTCGCCCGATTGCAAAAAATCGTTGTACGGCCGGAATGCATCAACCGAAGCTTGAGCAATTGCTTCCTCAGTGAACTCATGTGGAATTGTCATTGTTCTGCCCCCAAAACCAACGAAAAGTTTCGTCTGTAAATCAGACAGTACTCATGGTTTTTGAGTTGCAACGACCGCAGATCTGCCCGAACCTCAATTTTGGGATTTTCAAAAAATCTCAAGAAAATCAACGGAAATCCACCATCAGCGCATTTTCATGAAATATGTTTACTCACATGAAGAAACGCGACCTCATCCAAGCAGTATCCGACCACACCGGTATCGACAAGAAGACGGCTACTACAGCCGTTGAAGGTACGATCGACGTCATCTTGGCCAACGTGGCTAAGGGCGAAATCGTCAACCTTTCCGGTTTTGCAAAATTCGCAAAGATCAAGCGTCCCGCACGCATGGGTCGTAACCCAGCAACGGGTGCGACCATCAAGATCGCCGCGAAGACTGTTGCCAAGATCACCGCACTTAAGGGCTTCAAGGACATCGCCCTTGGTGTGTCTCCGGCACCTAAGTTGAACAAGGCTGGCGCAGTTGCTGCCGCAGCAGCTGCTAAGGCTCCTGCCAAGAAGGCAGTTGCTAAGAAGGCTCCTGCCAAGAAAGCTCCTGCAAAGAAGAAGGCAGTTGCGAAGAAGGCACCGGCTCGCAAGGCTCCCGCCAAGAAGGCAGTTGCTAAGAAGGCGCCGGCTCGCAAGGCTCCCGCCAAAAAGAAAGCAGCCGCGAAAAAGCGCTGAGTAAATCTATTTCCAATTACTTGAACCCCCGTTGCGCAAGCAGCGGGGGTTCTTTTTTGTCTGTGATTCTGGTGAGGCCAAGAATCAATACGGCAGGGTATAAGTGTTTTCGAGTTCATCTTGCACAACAGTGGCGGCATGATCGGTGGTGTCAACCACCAACTCTTCGTCCAAAATGCGCGTCCGAAAGCTCCAACCAGCGGGCAACTTTAATCGACCGGCAAGGTCACCTAGGTTTGACTGAGTCAACGTTGGATCGACACCCACACAATACGCCTGCATCACATAGGCCTTGCCCTCGGCATTGATCAGTTCATACACAACAGATCCAGCATCAAAAAAGAAGACAGCGCCGCGGTTCACGAAACGCTCTTCATAGGGAACGGTGCCAGGAGTGTCACCCAAGTCGACGGTGGCTATTCGACGCATCATCAGCCCATTGAATTCGCGCATCACTGGCTCGACAAAAGCAACCTTGGTACCAAGGCCATCGAGCATCCAGTATCGCGGACCATTGAGTTTGACAAACAACGCGCCCATATCCTTCGCGATCTCGTCAGCGTTGAGTGTGTCCCACAATTCGGCGGGGCAGTCATTGATCATTTGCGTGCCGTAGACATCGGCTTGTAACTTTTCGTCGCGTGACATGACAGCGAGCACTTCGCCGTACCGAACACCACGCATATCTGAAATAAGTCGTTGTGATTTTTCAGCCGACATCGTGTTTCCTTGCTTTTGAAGTACAAGTCAAAACTAGTGGTTTTTAATTTGTCATTACAAGACCTAACGAATCCCGCATTTCGTACTGCATCTCGTACCATTACCTCCGTGAACCAAACCGCTGCTACTCGCCCGCATCTGCCTGGGCTTGACGGCTTGCGAGCCCTGGCAGTGATTGGTGTCTTGGCGTTTCACGACAATCGCCTGCAAGGTGGTTTTCTTGGTGTCGATCTCTTTTTTGCCTTATCGGGCTTTCTGATCACGACGCTATTAATCGACGAACTGCAACGAACCAACACCGTCGATCTCATCGGATTTTGGGGACGCCGCTTACGACGATTGCTTCCGGCCGTGATGGTGCTTTTAGTTGTTGTCGTTGTTTTCTTTCGACTTTTCGCCGATACCGGCCAATGGATCATCGCCCGTAAAGACGTTGTCTGGTCGCAGTTCTATCTGGCTAATTGGCATCAGGTTTATTCTGGTTCTGGCTACTGGGACGCCTTCGCTTCTCCGTCAGCATTTGAACATCTCTGGAGCTTGGCAATTGAAGAACAGTTTTATTTGGTGTGGCCAATTTTTGTCATTGTTGCTTGGCGAATCGGACGAGCCCGCGGCTTAGCCGTGCTCGCAGGCATCGGCATCGTTGCATCATTCATCACCATGCTGGCGATCTATAACGGCGGAGATCCAACTCGCGTCTACATGGGTACCGACACGCGGTCTTTCTCGTTGCTCTGCGGAGCTTTTGTTTCTCTGCCAGCGATACGCAAGTTCATTACTACAGGAATTCAAAAGTTCCGCACTATCGCAAGTGGTTTCACGTCAGTGCTCATACTTGTAATCGGCTTCATGTGGATCACGGTCGACGGACAGAGTCAGTGGCTCTTTCGTGGTGGGCTTTTTGCCCACTCAATTGCATCGGCTTTGCTGGCAGTTCTTATTGCCTCTTCGAGTAGCAAATTTTCGGTCGTTTTCTCGTGGCGACCGCTCGCTGACATCGGGCGACTTTCGTACGCGTTGTATCTCTGGCATTGGCCCGTCTTTATCTTCTGCACGAGCGAACGCCTCAATGTCGACGGCTTAGCGCTCACCGCGATACGTCTGACTATCACGTTTGCTCTCAGTACTGCTTCATACTTCTTGATTGAACAACCCATTCGCCACAAGGTGAAGTGGGCACATGGCTCGCAAGGACGAAGAGTTTTTCTGGCAACCACACTGAGTGCCGTCATCATCTGGGCTTTGATCACTGTTCCAGAGACAACTAACAAGGTCAATGCCGATGCACTCATATCGGCCGTAGTCACCACCGTCAGTGTTTCAACTGCGTCGACGACGACAACACCACAAGAATCGTTGCCTCCCATCGCCAGCATTTACTACCTCGGAGATTCAGTTGCCTACGACATGTGGCCAGCGATTGACGCCGAACTGAAGGCTGCAGGGATCACCGCAAACTCTGGTGCTTTTGGCGGAGTTGGCATTGTGCCAACGGATGTCAATACGACACCGTTGCAATCACTCGCCATTGAGCTTGATCGCCACAACTCAGACCTATTGATTTTGCAACTGTCGGTTTGGGATGCCCAACAAGATGAAGACAATCAACAAGCAGCACTTGATGATCTAGCCAAGTTTGTCGCTGATCGAAATCTGCGACTGGTTTTCGTGTCGTTCCCCTCAATCGCCGTCGAAAGATCTGAACCCGGACAGGTATCTCTTGAAGACAAAGCCCGGGCAATTGCCGGTAAATCTGACGGCTCAATCATTTACTTAGATCAACGTTCAGTTCTCGGTGATGTTTTCACTCTTGACATTGACGGTGACGGCAACCCCGAACGTAAACGTGATGGCATTCATGTGTGCCCCACTGGCGCACTTCGATCGGCGCGGTGGCTCATTCAAGAATTGTCAACACGTTTTGAAGGTATCACGCCACCCACCGATGACGCATGGGTCACTGGCGACTGGGCCAAAGACAGCCGCTACGACAGTCCACCTGGGGCCTGCGCCCCCCTGTAAGTAACGAAGCGAATTCAGGCTTTAGTGAACTTGAGATTCAACTTGAAAGTGCCAAGCATGATCCCGGGCTGATGTTGCCAATCATTGCCCTCGCCATATTCGATGCTTGACAAACGATCACACAAAACATCCCACGCCACTTGTTGTTCAATGCGCGACAAGTTGGCACCAGGACACACGCGTGGACCAGCCGAAAATGCCAAGTGTCGCGTGACGCCGTGGCGTTCAAGATCAAGATTAAACGGACATTCGAATTCTTCTTCATCAACATTGGCCGCAGCAAAACGCAAATGCAGCAGCGAACCCGCGGGCACATTGACTCCCTGAAAGACTTCATCGCGTGACGTCACGCGGGTTGACAGGCCATGTGTTGGTGATCGCATGCGCAAACTTTCTTCAGTGAATGCGCGCAACTTAGTTCGATCGTTGCGGACTGTGTCAAATAACCCATCGGTTTCACACAACATCTGTGCTTGTTCTTCAATCGCGTACTGCGTTGTTTCTAATGCACCAATAATCATCGCGTGAACAATGCCGGCAATCTCGAGATCGTTCAGTTTGCGATCAAGCGCTTGATAGTGCACATCGCATAAGAAACTCACCATGTCATCTTGTGGGTTGAGACGCTTAGCACGTACGTGCTCGTAGATGTAATCCTGAAAACCTTCAAGGCGACGAAACATCTCGCTCGCTTGCTCAGGCGTAAGTTCGTGTTTGAGTCCGGTGCCATGCACGAACGGCGTGACAACAGCATCACCCCATTCAGCCAACTGCGGTATGTCTTCAAACGGAAAACCGAGGATTGTGGCAAACACACGTTGTGGAAGTGGACGAGCGAATTGACGAATGAATTCAACAGAGTCATCGTTAATCCATTCATCGACGAGTTCGTTGGCTAAACGTTCAATCATCTCGCGATGGCGTGACGCGCCCGTACCAACCCATGGGTCGGTGAGTTCTTTGCGATGCTTGATGTACATCTCTTGAGTGGGGCGTAATGTCACCATTGATGCGGTCATCAGATTGCGCGAGGCCATATACACATCTTCGCCAGACAATCCATCGTTGGCCCAGTCGTTAACTCGCCTCTGCCCCATCACTATGAAACGTTCGGGGTCTTTAACAACGGTATTTATGTCGGCGTGTTTAGTGAGAACAAATGCGTCAGTACCCGGCTTCAGACCACCACCAGGAATTCGCAACACTGGGGCATCTCGATGCAAGATCTCGTACATCTCGTACCAATGTTCTTGCGCTCCTGCACCAAAGAGATCAACTGAGGCGAGATTGACTGGGCACTTCATTGGTCCAAGTTCGTGGTTGACGTGCTTTGGTTGCATCCCCATGACTATTCATCCCCCGTGCTCATCCAAAACACTAAACGCATCATCGGTTCAAATTGCACCCGTGGTCATACCCACATTCCGTGAACTCACTGCAAACTGTTTAACCATGACGCGGGACGAGCTCGTCGTTAGCTGTGACCTCGGCGGAATTCGGACTTTCGACTAGTGGCTGGTGACAAATGCGTTCACATTTGGCTGTATGAAATTTTACGGTCTAATTGCAAGTCAGGCTGACAAGCTGGTTACCGTCGCTCAACGAAGTTGGAGTGATGTCTTGATTACCTTCATCAATAATCGTCCAGTTATAAGAATCTCGACAGTTCATCAATAAATCGTGCGATGAAGCTCCATTGTTGCTGTAATGCAATCCGGCCGCACCCAACTGCACCGAAGTTTGCCTGGCTGGAAGGTTTGCCCAGCCATTCAACGTGGCGTCATAATTATCGACCGACAATCCGGAACCGTCTAACATGTTCGACATGTCGCCAACTTGGCCGACATCCCATGAACCAAGGCTTTGATTAAAAGACGTCGCATATCTAAACATGACGCTCATGTTTGTAACCTTGCTCGTATCCCAACCACCAATATTTTGGTTGAAGGACGTAGCACCATGGAATAGTCCGTACAAGTTGGTCACAGTTGAAGGCAGGATCGCAGGCACATCAACCAAATTGTTTGAACCCCAGAATGAAAAAATGAGTGATTCAATTCCGAGCTGACCAAACGAACGGACCGCCGTCAAATATTGTGCACCAATCAACGGGCTCTGCTCGCCCGATAGGAACTGACCAAAACCGGTCAATGAGCCGCTTACTATAATTGTGTATTGCCCAGAATCCGTATACGTATGTGGGAACGGTCCTTCAACCGAGACATCGTCGGTCAACCCGTCACCCCAATTAATATGCACATTAACACTGCCAAAAAGTCCTAGTTCGAAGATGTAACTGTCTTCAGATGTTGTGATTGATTCTGTTTGGGCTGCACCTATCAAACTCGTGTCAATCTCGAGAACCAAATTCGTACTCAGCGGCGCAACCGTCGTCGTAGGTACATCTGTCGTCGTTGATGCCGTACATGGATCAGTCACCGACGGCGAGAAAACCAAACCACCTAACAACACAATCGGTGCCACCACAACCGACAATCGGCCTGCAGATGACCGCACCCAACGCATCACCATCACACCAGCAATCAACACAAACACACCAACAAAAACAAAACCAGTCGCGCCACCAGTAGCCGGCAAATTACACACATCAACAGCAAACATCACAAACCGTCCTCGAACATGTTCAAGACATAATTCGGGTCAACGTGACTGATGCCAAAAACAACCGTACACGATCCGAGAATCTGATCGCGCCCTCAGTAGGAATCAAACCTATGACCTGCGGTTAAGACAAGAGTGAAACCTGTCCACATGCGCTCATTGAGTGAAGCATCTTCTGCAACACGTCAAACCCTCAACAAAAACAAGCCGGCGACCAAAACGAAAGTTGAACCTCTTGTCTCTGGCTAACGACACACGTCAACAGCAGACATCTTTGACCCCAATCAACATCGTGGATTAAAAGATTGGAACCTAAACCGAGGTCTACCACTAGTCGAATACCCATTTTCAACATCAATCAAGTTGCAGAAAAATGCATCAATTAAGGAATGCTCTTCTGTTTGGCGATGACGCGGACAAGCTCGTCATTGGCCGTCCCTTCAACTGCGGAGGGCTGCCAGACGAACTCGGTATCCCCCGTCGATAAGTTCGATCACTTCGGTTTTGCGTGCATTTGGCACAACTCAAACCTCAATGACCGCCACGCCCAAAGAGTACTAGTGGCCTCGTCTCAACATGCCCGAACCTCAGCACGCTCATGATTTTCAAGACCGTTCAACGTTGCACACAGATGACAGAATGATTTCATGACTCCAACGCGGCGCGACATCATTCGACTACTCGCGACGATGCCAGCAGCGATCACTCTTGCTTCATGCCGCTCCGCTTCTCCTGTCGTTTCTGAAAGCTCCGGACTCCCCACCAACACTCGCCTCGTACCCGAGCCTCTCGCAATGATCCGCACATCGTGGTCAACCGACCAATGGGCGCGTGGTTCGTATTCGTTTCTTCCAGCTGGCGCTACCCCATCGCTACGCGTTGCATTATCTCAACCAGTTAACGGTCGATTGTTTTTTGCTGGTGAAGCTACATCTAAAGATGCTCCAGCAACCGTGCACGGAGCTTTGGCATCAGGTCAGCGCGTCGCACAAGAAGTAACTGACGTTGCTGAAACAAAAGAAGTGGTTGCTGTTTTAGGTGCCGGAGTCGCGGGGCTTGCCGCAGCGCGCGCGTTGCACGACGCCAGTTATTCGGTTGTGATCTTTGAAGCACGCGACCGAATCGGTGGTCGCGTTGCCACTGTTCGCGCAGACACATGGCCGATCCCAATCGAGCTAGGTGCATCGTGGGTACACGACGTTGCGGCAAGTGACTTAGCCGAGACACTCAGCAATCTTGATGTCAACACTGCCGAATTTGATTACGACAGTGACACGACACTTTTCACTGGTGGCGTCACACAAGAATCACTTGATGACGCAGCAGATGCCATTGAATCTGCAATTGAATCAGTTGACGGCGCAGAGTCCGATATGTCAATCGCTACTGCAATCGCTGCTAGCGAACAAACGATTAACCCACTCGCGTTGAATCAATTCGATGAGGTTGAACTTGCCAGCGAATACGGAGCGAACGCTGATGAATTGTCTGCCTGGTGGGGCACCGAAGAAGGATCAGATGGTGAAGACCTACTGGTGCTCGGTGGTTACGGTGGTTTAGCTGATCATTTTGCCGAAGGTCTCGACATTCGATTAGGTACTGCAGTGCGAACGGTGTCATTGAACGACGTTGGCACAGAACTCATATTCAACAACGACGAAACCTTCTCGTGTGACCGCGTAGTTGTCACGGTGCCGCTTGGCGTCTTGGCTGCCGGCGACATCACGTTCAATCCCCCGTTACCCGACACTCACCAAAACGCAATCGACACCATGCGTATGGGTTTACTCGACAAAGTGTGGTTTGTTTTTCCTGAACAATTCTGGACAAACGACTCGTTGATCTGGAACCGAGTTGATGAACCTGGTGCTCCGTTTAGAGAGTGGTACAACCTCGCGCCGTTGACAGGCAAGCCGGTGTTGCTGGCGTTGAATGGCGGCCGCACTGCACGTACATGGGCCGAACGCAGTGACGAAGATGTGCGCACGGCTGCCCTTGCCGCGTTACAACAATTCATCAACGCCGGCTGGTGAGGCAATAGCGCAACAGACGCCGATCGATTTCAACGACTTCTTAACGAAACAATGAGTCAGAAGGCCCGCACTGGGCGGACATAGAGCGTGCTGTCGTTCTTGCTTGCACGGAACTGAATGCCAGTGCCGACGTATTGATACGACGCTTTGAATAAATCGTACTCAGAGGAACTCCAATAGTTAGCCGTGGTCACATTAGAAAAGTCACTGCTCGGAGTCCCACCTGAACAAATTGTGGCAGAACCTGCCTCCTGTCCCGTGCTGAGAGCATATTTACACAACTCGTTCAGTTCGTCTTTCGATGGTAAAAACCAGTCATCGAAATCGTTGTTGCTGTAACCATCAGCAAGTTTGGCTGCGATACCAACATCCGCACACCCATTCACTATCTGAGCTGTGTTGAGTTCACCAGTTCCGATCGCGGTCTCATCAGCACCATCAATCGCGGTCCCTGAACAGCCCCACCCGGTTAACGGGTCAGGGCTATCATCACAACTGTTCTGCCAGCCGAGACACGCGACCTCAAAATAACGAGAACCCTCAGCACGTGTCATATCAACATAGAAAATCGTGCCACCACCCGGACCAGGATCGCCCACGCTGTAGAGAGCAGGCACAAGCGTTGTCGTTGTTGGTGCGATAGTCGTCGTTGTCGTTGTCGTTGTTGGTGCGATAGTCGTCGTCGGCGCTGTTGAGCACGGGTCAGTTACCGAAGGCGCTAACACCAGACCACCCAACAACACCAACGGTGCCACCACCACCGACATCCGACTAGCAGACTGACGTACCCAACGCGCCACAATCAAACCAGCGACCAAAACGAATAAACCAGCGACCACAACAAACTTCGAACCACCAGTAGCCGGCAATGAACACACGTCTATAGCAAACATTGAAATATTCCTCAAAGACTTCTCGGACATAATTTGGGTCACGACGACCGATGTCGACCGTCATATTACTCAAACTAGAAACTGTATTCGCCTTTGGCGGGCAGCATACTCACCACCGGCGATTGAGGAAAAGCGTGAAATGTGTCTGGATTCAACTAGACAGTTTCTGTCTGTCCAGATTTTGTCGTCGGCCATCTCGGCTCATCGCTACTAAGCCAAACTCAATCTTTTGGACTATGCAACAATCTGAGCAATGCGGCGATCAATTCGGTTGGAAAAAAGAAATTGGAAACCGAGAGAGAGAAATAGATAAATCGTTAAAAAGCCCGCACTGGACGTACGAACGACGTTCCGTACTTGAGACTTTTGTATTGATAGCCGTTGCTGAAATTCGGACTCCATGCGTGGTTATCGTCGTGCTCAGAAGAACTCCAATAGGTGCTTGGCAAAAAGCCACCAACACCCGTCGGCGAAAAAGAGTTTCTTCCGTTGTCATTGCAGATCGTATTCACAGTGTCGCCGAACGCCCATTTACATAACGCATTGAGTTCATCGTTTGATGGTAAAAACCAGTCGTCTTGGCCACCCAACACCAAAGAGTCAGCGGTCCTGGCTGCTATGCCAGCGGTCAGACACCCACCCGCAATGTTCACGATGTCGATCGTATTCTGTTCGCCAGTCCCAATCAACGTCCCATCAGCACCAACGATCGGAGTCCCAGAACAGCCCCACACGGCTGTCGGGTCGGTCAAGTCGTTGCCACCGCACGTGCCATCAGACCAGCCAGCGCAAGCCACCTCGAAATATTGGGAACCCGCCGGACGATTCAAATCCTTATAAAAGATTGTTCCCCCACTCGGACCAGGATTACCCACACTGTAAACATCAGGCGCAAGTGTCGAAGTCGCTGCAATAGTCGTTGTCGACATAACTGTGGTCGTGCTTGTAATTGTTGTTGGGACCGTTGTCGTTGCTACAAGAGTCGTAGAGATGTTCAACGGCTCGACTGTGATCTCTTGTGTGAAACCAATACCACTCACCGGTGCATACACCACCAAGGTGTGGTCCCCTTGAGTAAGCCCTTCGGGCAAAATACCGACCAACGTCACAACACCTTGACTATTCGCTGTAGCAAAACCAATCACTTGTGGAGTAGACGCAACGATCAACTGCACCAACTCAATTGGGGCGAATCCGCCGATCGTCACCATCACCGCGCCACCAGCGACCACGGTAGCTTTTAATAACAATGGTGTCGGAGCTACAGGCAAACCCTCGACCACAGCAAGCGATGGAGCATCAGTCGCAGGGATCACGCAACTATGCGCGGTCGATGGAACCAAGAAAAGTCCACCGAATAGCGCCAAAGGCACCATGAGCACAGACACTCGACCAGCTGATGCCCGCAACCAACGGGTCACTATTACACCAGCAATTAACATGAACAGGCCAGCGACCACAACAAACATCGAGCCGCCAGTTTCTGGCAAACGACACACATCGATAGCAAACATCACAAACCTTTCCAAAAATATCAATGACAAAATTCGGGTCAAAGCGACTGATGTCAATCAACACTGTACACAGCATGGGCAACTACCTGGCGTCCTCAGTGGGAATCGGATCTACGACCTGCGATTGAGGAAAAGAGTGAAACCTGTCGAGATTCAGATTTTTACTGCGCAACCTCTGACGGTCTAGTTGCACGCAATGCTGACAGGCTGGTCACTGTCGCTCAGCGAAGTTGGAATGAAGTCTTGATTGCCTTCATCAAAAATCGACCAGAAAAAAGGACACTGCGTGAAAATTTCGTGCCAAAAGGCTCCATTGTTGCTGAAATGCAACCCAGCCGCGCCTAACGTCACGTCACTTTGAGTGGCCGAGTTGGCCCAACCATTCAAGGTCGCATCATAATTATCGACCGACAATGCCGAACCGTCCAACATGGATCTCATGTCAATCACTTCGCTAATGTCCCACGCACCGAGACTCTGATTAAACGACGACGCCCCATCAAACACATAACTCATATGGGTCACCGAACTTGTATCCCAACTGTCCAGACTCTGATTAAACGACGACGCCCCTTGGAACATGTAACTCATGACGGTCATCAGACCCGTATCCCAACTGTCCAGACTCTGATTAAACGACGACGCCCCTTGGAACATGCCATTCATGTAGTTCACTGAACTCGTGACCCAACTGTCCAGACTCTGATTAAACGACGACGCACCAGAAAACATATAACTCATGTTCGTCACCTGACCAGTATCCCAACCATTCACATCACCGTTAAACGATCTCGCCTCAAGGAACATGTCGCTCATGTTCGTCACCAGACCAGTATCCCAATTATTCAGACTCTGATTAAACGACGACGCACCAAGGAACATGTTGCTCATGTTCGTCACCAGACCAGTATCCCAACCACTCACATCACCATTAAACGACGACGCCTCAGCGAACATGGTGCTCATGGTCGTCACTTGACCCGTATCCCAACTGTCCAGACTCTGATTAAACGACGACGCCCCAGCGAACATGGCGCTCATATCCGTCACCGTTGCAGGCAGGTTTGAGGGAACATCAATCAAGTTAACTGAGGCCAAGAACGCATACGCGAAAGATGTGATACCTAACTCGCCGAACGATCGAACCGCCTTCAAATAATGTGCACCATTCAATGGTTGAACAAAAGTCGAAGGATCTTGCCCGAATCCAGTTAATGAACCGCTCACCGTAATGGTGTATTGGCCCGACATCGCGTAAGTATGTGGGAAAGGTCCAGCAGCACTGACATCATCGGTTGATCCGTCACCCCAATCAACATGCACATCCACCTCTCCCCAAAGACCGAGTTCGAAAACAAAACTTTCGTCAGCTGCCGTTACTGAACCAATCTCGACTGGAGCAAATACCATCGAGTCAATCTCAAGAACCAAATTTGGGTCAACCGGAACGACAGTTGTCGTTGGTGTGACCGACGTAGTTGGCGAACACGGATATGAAACTGACGGCGCTAAAGCTAAACCTCCCAATAACACCAACGGTGCAACCACAACCGACATCCGGCCAGCAGAAGCTCGCACCCAACGAGTCACAATCACACCAGTAATCAACATGAACAGGCCGGCGACCACAACAAACGTCGAACCACCTGTAGTGGGCAAACGACACACATCAACAGCTAACATCACAGAGATTCCCCAAACATTTCGCTGGCATGATTTGAGTCTCGGTGACTCACGCCGACCCAGAACTTACACAATCCGGGAAACTGCTCGCGCCCTCGGCAGGAATCGGACCTGCGACCTGCGGTTTAGGAAACCGCTGCTCTTTCGTCCTGCACCCTAGTAAACACGGGCTTTCATCGCGCCCACTCTTTAGTGCCCCGTCCGTGCCCCGTGAAAAAAACTGACTAACGGTTGCGTACGGATGTATCCGGCGCGTGCCCCACAAAAATTAAACGGCACAAGTATCTCTGCCGGGAAATTCCCCTAACCCTCTCGGCAGGAGAAAAGAGATGAAAGAGCCAAGATGCCTTTCAAAGAACGAGGTCCTCGACGACCTCGGCGTGCCCCACGAAAAAGCCCGCCAAACGGCTGCGTACGAAGGTTCCCGTCGCGTGCGAGCAAATCGAAGCCAGGGCACGACTGTACTGCCGGGAAATTCCCCTAACCCTCTCGGCAGGAGAAAAGAGATGAAAGAGCCAAGTTGGCTTTCAATGCAAGAGGTCCTCGCCG
>Ga0214919_10005921_pt1 | contig 17025 bp, 16 predicted proteins | sample LL1503_MetaG_FD_177994 | JGI IMG/M metagenome (GOLD analysis project Ga0214919, IMG submission 177994) | Freshwater microbial communities from Lake Lanier, Atlanta, Georgia, United States - LL-1503 | ecosystem: Environmental > Aquatic > Freshwater > Lake | place: USA: Georgia | collected...
TTGGGGTGGATTTTTACCACTTTCAAAAGTGTATAATTATAATCCAATGCCGAAGGGTTTAAATGAATTAGATGCAACTTATATTAAAGGAATTCAAGCTAATTTATGGACCGAATATGTAACTAATGTTAAATTAGCGGAGTATATGTTATTTCCTCGCTCTATTGCGTTTGCTGAAGTTGCTTGGACAAAACAAAAACCAGGGTTTGATCATTTTGTAAAAAGGTTAGTTCCTTATTTAAGTCAATTAAAAGCAAATGACATTCATTATTCTACGCAGTTATTTGATATTAAAGTTAAGAGCAAATTAAATGCGCAAAAAACCGGTTTTACAATACAAGCAACTGGTGTTGCAAGCCCTGCAGAACTTATTTATGAAATGTCGGGAAAGCCATTGACAATAAAAAGTCCTAAATTAATTGCCCCATTAACAGTCTCTACATCCGCGACTATTTCCATTGGCGCTTTATTTGAAAATACCGTGGTCAATGAAGTACATGCTGAATTTACTATTAATAAAGCAACAACTGCAACTGTCATAAATACAACTACTCCTGATCCTGCGTATAATCAATCCGGTGCACAAGGTTGGTGCAATGGTATTATTGGCAGCAGTAATCGTTTCAACGATGGGGAATGGCTGGGCTTTAATGGCAAAACCTTTGAAACTATAATGCAGTTTAATAAAACCGAATCATTAAAGAATGTCCAATTACATTTCTTTCAATCAAAAGGAAGTTGGGTGTATTTACCAAAAAGTGTTGAAATACTAAGCTCTATGGATGGCGTTAATTTTACATTAGTTGCTAAACAAGATAATTTTGAAAAAGCAAAAGATGGTAAGTTTACCTTGAATATAGCAACACCTGTAGCACAAGCGAAATACTTAAAAATTATTGCACTTCCCTTGGATAAAATACCTGCTGGCAATGCTGGCGCAGGCTCACCAGCTTGGTTATTTATGGATGAAGTTATGGTGAACTAGTAAGTTGGTCTTATTAGCATTATATTAGTCATCCTTATTAGTTGCATCAAGAAATAAAATGATCGAATGAATGATTATTTTTTCATTTCTAAATTGCTACTTTGTTGTGCTAGTGGGAATAAAATATTATTTTCCAAATGTACATGTTGATGTAAATCTTCTTCAAATGCCTTCAACTCATCTAAGCATATTTTATGAGTTGTACAAGCATTTTCGGGTGCAGTATAGTGATTAGTAAGTGCTCTTATAGCAAATAATAAATCACCTGCTATTTCATGTTCTGCTTCCATAATACTAATTGATGCGTCAATATACTCTCCAATATGATGTGATTTTTGTACTTCTGAGTCATTTGAAAAAATTGACTTAATTCTTGGGAAAAGAATTTGTTCTTCTTTCGCCATATGTGAAATTAATTCCTCTGCTACTTGAGTAAATACATTTAACACTTTCTCCATTTCAGGAAATTTTGAGCCATGTTTTGTAACTACTTTTTGTAAATGGTTATGGATAGTTGGAATAGCTGTTTTTACATAAAAGTGGTGGTGAATCAATATGTATGAGATAAGTTGTTCTGCATTCATTTCTGAAAATGGCATTTGTGGTTTTTTGCTTGCCACCGTTAATTCCAACTCTTCTAATAATTTATCTACTGCAATATTTTTATCAGCACAAGCATCGTTTAAGGTTTTCCCTCCTTTGCAACAAAAATCCAAACTATATTTTTCCAACACAGGAATATATTCGTGGTGCGCTAATACTATACTTTTTAATGTTTTCTCCTTTATATTTTCCATCATTTTTTTTGTAAAGCTCTTTTTATTGCGTGAAGAGATTTATGATCACGGTCATTTTGTGTATTTACTTTTAAAATTTCCGTAATTCAACAATAACATACCTGTAAACATGGTACTTGCTGCGATTAATAATGCTTCGTTAATATAGGGTACCCCAATATATTTCATTGCGTAGATGCCTTGTATCATAAGAAATAACTGATTTACAATAATGCCGACAATGAAAACAATCAATCCAGAGGTGAAATACTTATTTATCTGAATGAATCCTGCATTGATGACATAGCCGATTGTAAATATAGTAATGACCCCCAATAACATTAGGTGTAGATAGCCTATTACAATGGGTCTAAATCCAAAAGCTATTTGACTCAACATAGGAATTGTTGAAAATAATTGAAGCAATAATTTTATACTTAAAGAAATTGCTGCTAAAGTAAATAGCCATTGGGCATATGTTTTAAAATTAGCTGTATTAATTATTTTACACTTTCTTATTTCAATGATCAATAAAATCCAAGCAACAAATTGACCAGTTGCAGCTATGATTACAAGCATAAACAATACTGTTGGAAGTTGTAGCCACAAAGTGGATAATAAATAGGCTGGAATACAGGAAAGACTAAACATCCAAAATATCAATTGTAATCTTCCTTTATTTATAATTTTATTTTCCATAACGCCAATTAGTAAGCCAGTAATTCCAAAAAAGAACCATCCATTATATTGAAAATGCAAAAATCCGTATACAGACATTAAATACGTAGTTTGATTATTTGTGAATGTGGCCATTATATAGGCTAACGAAAAAGCACCAAAGGAGGAAATTATGTTGAATAGGATTCCCGCTTTAAACCATAAAAAGCTATTCAATTGAAGGCCAGATTTATTAAGTGCTTTCCAAAACTGATAACCAAAAATATAGGCGTTGATAATAGAGAGCGTAGAGAAACTAATTGAAAATAAACCATACCCTTGTAGTGGGAATGAAATAAGCATTCCATAGGCAGTGATTAAGTTCCCCCATAATAAATAGTTAAATTTTTTGAAATAATCTTGCTTAGACTTTTGTGAAAATTGATGAATCATCAATACCATTAATATCTGTGTAATCCACCCAGAAAAAGCAAAATGAGAGTGACCATGTAATAAATGTTTCTGATTAATTATAGGAAGTGAAAATGCAATTTTGTATCTAAGTACTACACCAAGTAAAGCAACTATAAGTAAGTTCAAAAAACAAATACGAATCCATTTTTGTATCATAGCTATGCTGAATTCAATTGACGTCAAAGCTATCGCCTAATAGTGTATTCTTTTATGCGTATAGTCATAGTTTAGTTATACACTTTACCTCTTTCAATGGTTAATTCTCCTTTTTCATGCATTTGTCGCATTGCCCTAATAACAGTTTCAACCCTTAATCCTGTCATATTTGCAATTTGCTGGCGAGTCAATTTTAATTGATTACATTTTACACAGAAATTTTTATTTTCATCCTTTAAATATTTTAACAAAGTAGCAATCCTTTCTTCTGGCGCATTGTATACAATTGATTTTAATATTAAAAACTTGAATCTAAGTCGTTTAGCCATCATTTTGGAAAAAAGAAAATGTATGCTAGGATTTTCCTTGATGAGTTGTAAAAAAGTATCTTTTCTTAATCTTATCAATACTGAATCTTGTTCTGCAATGGCAGAAGCCGCATAGGGTCCCTCATCAAACAATGGTAATTCTCCAAAACATTCACCTGGTTCTATCATTGTTTGTATATATTCTTTTCCTTGCTCATCTATATTTACCCATTTTACACTTCCACTTACTAATTGATAATAATAATAACAATCATCCCCCTCGGAAAAAATTAACTCATCTGCTATAACTTGTTTATATGCAGCGCCCCAAGCAATTAGTGTATTTATGTCCATAATCATATATTGAACTATTGATTTAAAGTTATCCTCATTTATGATTTAAGTACATGATATAAATCATGACGACTAATAATTACTTATAACTATCTGATTATCAAATAAAAATACTTTTTAAGTATTCGCTAAAACAGTGATTCATGGCCATTTATGACTGGACGCATAAAATCAAAAATGTAGCTATGCTAATCTTGTGTAATCATTTATTCATTAAACAATTTGGTATGAAAAAAACATTATTTACTTTATTTACTTTAATTATTTTATATGCATGTGGTAACCAGAATAGTCATAGTAGTACTACTCCAGACAACAATACTTCTACTACCGCTGAAAATCCTTCATATGACCCACAAAGGGGAGAAGGCAAATTCTCTAATATTCAAGTTCCAGCAACAATAGATGAAAAGTTAGTAGCTGAGGGGAATAAAGTTTTTACAGTTAAGTGTAGTGCATGTCATAAGCTTACCGAAGAAAAGCTAGTTGGCCCAGGATGGAAAGGTGTAACAGGTAGACATAAGGCAGAATGGATTATGAATTTCGTTACCAATACTGATGCAATGATTAATAAAGATCCAAAAGTTCAGGCGCAACTTGAAATTTGCTTAGTGCGTATGCCAAATCAAAACATAAGCGATGACGAAGCAAAAAATGTTTATGAATTTATGCGTAAAAACGATTCAAAAAAATAACAACTTATCATTTTAATTTTTTAACATTTTAATCAATAGTTATGAAAATACATAACATCAACAAACATCTACTTGTGGCTTTTACGCTTTTCGCAACATTCACTTCGTGTAAGCCTAAAAACTCAAGTGATACTATTAGTTCAGATGCTGCAAGTAAAGTATATGTAGCTCCCGGTCATTATGACGAATTTTATAATTTTGTATCAGGTGGCTTTAGTGGTCAACTTAGTACTTATGGATTACCATCAGGCAGATTGCTGAAAGTAATTCCTGTGTTTTCAGTTGATCCTGAAAAAGGGTATGGCTATAGTGAAGAAACTAAGCCTATGTTAAATACTTCTCATGGTTTTATTCCGTGGGATGATTTACACCATGTTCAACTTTCTAAAACAAATGGCGATTATGATGGTAAGTGGGTTTTTGGTAATGCTAATAACACACCAAGAGTTGCTCGCATAGACTTAAAAACATTTAGAACTGCTGAAATTATTGAATTACCTAATAGTGCAGGTAACCACTCATCTCCATTTATCACAGAGAATACGGAGTATGTTGTTGCAGGTACTAGATTTAGTGTGCCTCCAGATAACACAATTGGAGATATCCCTATTAATACCTATAAGAAAAACTTTAAAGGCACATTAAGTTTTATTAGTGTTAAAAAGGATGATGGAGACATGAAAATTGCTTTCCAAATTCAATGTCCAGGTTTTAATTTTGATTTAAGTAGGGCAGGAAAGGGTGTTTCTCACGGTTGGTTTTTCTTCTCATGCTATAATACTGAACAAGCCAATACACTATTGGAAGTAAATGCTTCACAAAAAGATAAAGATTTTATTTTAGCGGTGAATTGGAAAAAAGCAGAAGAGTATTTAAAAGCAGGCAAAGGCAAAAAGCAATCTGTACGCTATGCACATAATAAATATTCTGAAAAAACACATACCGCTACTTCAGAAATGATGAATGAAGTAATTGTACTTGATTCTAAAGAGCTCAAAGATTTATGTTATTTTATTCCTTGTCCTAAATCACCTCATGGTTGTGACGTAAGTCCTACTGGTGAGTATATTGTAGGTAGTGGTAAATTAGCTGCAGTGATACCAGTTTTTGGTTATGAAAAAATGTTAAAAGCTATTCAGGCAAAAGATTACATAGGTGAGTTTGAGGGTATTCCTGTTTTAAAATATGAATCTGTTTTATACGGAGAAGTAAAAAAACCAGGCTTAGGTCCATTGCATACGGAGTTCGATAATAAGGGGAATGCGTATACTTCTTTCTTTGTTTCTTCTGAAGTAGTTAAATGGAATATTAAAGACTTAAAAGTATTAGATCGTGCACCTACTTATTATTCTGTTGGTCACTTGTGCGTAGCTGGGGGAGATTCTAAAAATCCTAATGGTAAATATTTAGTTGCATATAATAAAATTACAAAAGATAGATATTTGCCTACTGGTCCTGAGTTATCTCAAAGTGCACAACTATATGATATCAGTGGTGATAAGATGAAGTTGATACTTGATTTCCCAACTATTGGTGAGCCTCATTATGCACAAATTGCACCAGCTGATTTAATAAAAAATAATAGTACTAAGTTTTTCAAGATTGATGAAAACACAAACAAGTATGTTTCAAAAGGGGAGTCAAATACTAAAGTGGTTAGAAATGGTAAAGAGGTACACGTTTATATGACAGCTATCAGATCTCATTTTTCTCCTGATAATATTGAAGGTATTAAAATGGGGGATGATGTTTATTTTCATGTAACTAATTTAGAGCAAGATTGGGATGTGCCACATGGGTTTGGAATTAAGGGTGCAGCTAATGCGGAGCTTTTAATTATGCCCGGTGAAACACAAACATTAAAATGGACACCAGATAGGGTTGGAATAGTGCCCATTTATTGTACTGATTTTTGTAGTGCTTTACATCAGGAGATGCAAGGGTATGTTAGAGTGTCACCTGCTGGTAGTAATGTACCACTTACTTTTAGTTTGGGGACCAATATCCCTAAACCTGATGCAGAGAAATAAGATTTTGAATACATATAGGGGGTGAGAGTAAAATACCCCCTATATAATTTTATATTATGAAAAACAAACAAATTGGCAATACAGCAAGAGTTATTCTTTTTTTTACTGGGTTGTTATTAATTGCTGTACTTTTTGTTCCTATTTGGCGCATTGAATTGAATGCGCCACAATATCCCGAAGGCTTAAGTATGTCCATTTACGCTAACCGAATTGGAGGCAATGTTGATATCATAAATGGCTTGAATCATTATATTGGCATGAGGACAATTCACGATAAAGATTTTCCGGAATTTGTCATCATTCCCTACATTATTTACTTTTTTTCATTTCTATTTGTGTTAACAGCTGTAGTTGCGAATAAAAAATTGTTGTATGGTCTATTTATTTTATTTGTAAGTTTTGGTATTATAGCCATGGCTGATTTTTGGAAGTGGGAGTATCAATATGGCCATGATCTAAATCCAGATGCAGCTATTAAAGTTCCTGGTATGTCTTATCAGCCGCCACTTATCGGCTATAAGCAATTATTAAATTTTGGCGCTTACTCTATACCAGATATAGGTGGCTGGATTTTTATATTCGTAGGTATAGTTTTACTAGTTATCTTATTTAGTCAAAGTCGTTCTAATAAATAGAAAATTACTCAAATGAAAAAGTGGTCTTTTTTTATTTTATTTATTATTTCTTGTAATGTAAGCCCTGAAAAAATTATTGTTGGAAGAGATGTTTGTTCTAATTGTAAAATGACTGTTTCTGATAATCGATTTGGCGGAACGCTAGTTACAGAAAAAGGTAAAGTATATTTTTTTGATGATATAGTCTGTTTAATTTCCTTTATGAAGGAACATGGCAATATTAAGAAAAAAATAAAAGCCGTGTATCTAACTAATTTTTCAGATGATCATGCTTTAATTGATGCTAATAAAGCAATAGTTGTTAAAACTGAATTCAACAAAGGTCCGATGAATGGCGACTTAATTGCCTTTGCCAATATAGATAGTAGTAACCATTACTTGCAATTTAGTAAAGCAGAAGTAGTGAATTGGAAAACATTATTGGAATGAAACTTTATCTTATAATAGCAAGCTTATTTATTTTACCAAAATTTGGTTTTGCTAATATCATACAAGTAGGTCCAGGTAAATCAATTAAGCAAATTAAAACAGGGATTCAGTTTGCCAAATCCGGAGATACCGTATTTGTTCACCCTGGTTTTTATCGAGAAGGAAATATTGTTATTGCTAAAAAAATATATTTAAAAGGCATCAAATTTCCTGTGCTTGATGGTGAAAATAAGTTTGAAATTCTATCTATTAAAGCGAATGGTTCAACTATTGATGGTTTTAAATTAATACATTCTGGTGTTTCTAATTTAGAAGATTATGCTGGTATCAAAATGTATGATTGTAGAGATGTTACGATTCAGAATAATCAATTGTTTGACACCTATTTTGGCATTTATTTACAATATGGTAAAAATTGTATCATTCGAAATAACACAACCACTGCCTATTATAAAGAAGAGCAACAAAGTGGAAACGGTATTCATTGCTGGAAATCTGATAGTATTCTAATTGAGGGGAATCACATTGTAGGTCATAGAGATGGTATTTATTTTGAATTTGTAATGCATTCAACAATAAAGGGTAATTATTCTGAGCATAATATAAGATATGGCTTGCATTTTATGTATTCCAATGACGATACCTATTTGTCAAATACATTTTTTTCTAATGGTGCAGGCGTTGCAGTGATGTATTCACATGGGGTTCATATGTTGCGTAACAATTTTAGAGAAAATTGGGGAGATGCTGCATATGGGTTGTTGTTAAAGGAAATCTCTGATAGTTATATTAAAGGAAATCAATTTAACAAAAACACTAGCGGTATTTATATGGAAGGAGTTTCTAGAGTTAAGGTATTGGGGAATAATTTTTTTAACAATGGCTGGGCAATGAAAATTCAAGCTAGCTGTATGGAAGTTGATATTGCACGCAATAATTTTATGGGTAACACTTTTGATGTCGGCACTAATGGAAATCTGGTTTTAAATAGGTTTAAAAACAATTATTGGGATAAATATGATGGGTATGATATTAATAAAGATCATGTTGGAGATATTCCTTATAGGCCAGTAAGCATGTATTCGATGATTGTCGAAAAAAATCCACCAGCAATGATATTGTTTAGAAGTTTTATTACTTCCTTACTTGATAAAACTGAAAAAATCATACCTAGTCTTACACCTATAAGCTTAGTAGATAATTTCCCACTTATGAAAATGTTAAATCAATAGTTTTTTAAAAATATTTTATGATTATTGCAAGCAGCGTGACTAAACAATTTGGGAAGTTGAAAGCCTTAAATAATGTATCACTTAAATGTCGTCAAGGAGAGTGTATTTCCTTAATTGGTCCTAATGGAAGTGGTAAAACCACACTTATCAAGTGTATACTTGGTATGGTAATCCCGAATAGTGGATTTATTACATTTAACAACAAGAATATTGCCAAAGACTGGTTGTATAGAGATGAAATTGGGTATATGCCTCAAATTGGAAGGTATCCCGAAAATATGACGATTGGGCAATTATTAGCTATGATGAAGGATATTAGAAATACGGGTATACATGAAGTAGACGAAGATCTGATTCAAGCTTTTCAACTTACTGGTATGTTGAATAAAAGAATGCGCACTTTGTCAGGGGGTACAACTCAAAAAGTGAGTGCTGCCTTAGCATTTTTATTTAATCCTTCAGTACTCATTTTAGATGAACCTACTGCTGGTTTAGATCCTATTTCCTCTGAAATATTAAAGGAAAAAATTATAGCTGAAAAACAAAAAGGGAAGTTGATTTTGATTACGTCACATATTTTAAGTGATTTAAATGATTTAGTATCAGAAGTAATTTATATGCAAGATGGTAATTTATTATTTCATAAATCTATTGATCAACTAAGAACGGATACAGGTGAGGAAAAATTAACTAAAGCAATTGCATCAGTAATGATTAAAGGTAACTTATGAAAAAGATAATTAAATATATAATGACGGATATTTTAAGAAGTAAAATTATACTCATTTATACATTGATATTATTAATAGCTACGTTTTGTGTATTTGGGCTAGAAGATAATGCCAGTAAGGGTATATTGAGCGTCTTGAATATTATTTTAATTGTATTACCTCTTTTTAGTATCATTTTTTCAACAATTTATATTTACAATAGTTCTGAATTCATTGAACTATTAGTGAGTCAACCTTTACAGCGTAAGACCATTTGGTTAAGCTTTTTAATCGGCTTGGCAATTGCACTTTCACTTTCATTCATTATTGGTGTCGGAATTCCTATTTTATTATTTCAATTAAATATAATTGGTTTTTTAATCATTTTTGTTGGCGTCGTATTAAGTATCATATTTGTTTCGATTGCATTACTAGCTGCAGTTCAAATTCGAGATAAAGCAAAGGGAATAGGAATAGCCATTTTATTGTGGATTTATTTTTCAATATTATTTGATGGACTTGTTTTGTTTTTATTATTTCAGTTTGCCGACTATCCTTTAGAAAAACCAATGCTTTTAGTGAGTGCACTTAACCCAATTGATTTGGCCAGAATATTGCTTTTACTGCAATTAGATGTTTCAGCCATGATGGGATATACCGGGGCTATCTTTAAAGATTTTTTTGGTACAGTTACAGGCCTTATAATAAGTTGTTTTGTATTAATGCTTTGGTCTGCTATTCCGATGTATTTATCTGTCATTAAGTTCAATAAAAAAGATTTGTAAGATTCGTTTTACTAAAAAAGTACATCATGAAAAATGATATTAAATCTAGAAATGATATAATTCAACTTATTGATATTTTTTATGATACAATAAAGAAGGATGAAATACTTGGATATATTTTTGATGATATTGCTAAGGTAAATTGGGTGAAGCATTTGCCTATTATGTATGATTTTTGGGAGAATACGTTGTTCTATACAGGATCATATTCTGGGAATCCAGTACAAAATCATAGAGCATTAAATCAAAAGTTTGCACTATCAAAGTTGCATTTTGATAGGTGGCTTAAATTATTTAATGAAACCGTAGACCGTTTATTTGAAGGTGAAAAAGCAGAGCTTGCAAAGCAAAGAGCTTTAAGTATTGCAACTGTGCTCCAAATAAAAATTGCTCAGGTTGTTAACACTGAGCAATTTCCGTATACATAATACCAAACTTAAAAAACCAATTGCTTAATTTTTTGGTGGTAATAAAACTGCGTCAATCACATGTACTATTCCATTTGATGCTGGTATACTTGCAATAATTTTAGCAGTTCCATTTATATAAATAGCCCCATCTTTTTTCGTAATTTTTATATTACCTCCATTTACTTGTCCAATGCTAGCCCCATCATTAAGTGCTTCTGCTTTATACACGCCAACAGATACATGGTACTGTAAAATATCCACCAGTGTTTCTTTACTTTCGGGCTTTAATAAATTATCTACAGTACCTGTAGGAAGTTTATTAAATGCTTCATTGGTTGGTGCAAATACAGTAAATGGTCCTGCATTGCTTAATGCATCTACCAGTTCACCTGCCTTAACAGCAGTTACTAATGTTGTGTGATCCTTGCTTCCTACAGCAACTTGTACCACATTTTTTTGTGATGCATCATCAATAACACCTGATTGACCAACAGAAGGTGTCTCGGATGTTGGTTCATTGGATTTTGAATCGTTTCCTGATCCTGAACATGCTTGAATACATAATATGAGTATCACTAAGCAAATGAATTGAATTTTTTTCATAACAAATTATTTTATATTAATTGTATGTTTAAAATTACTGCAACTGTGTTTAAATATTTATGATTATAGTCACAACAGAAGTGATAATTTAAACTTTAAATTAACATACTTTCATAATTTTTAGGTTAAGGATAATTTTATTTATTAAAAGATTACCGTTTATGATTTTAGTCATAATGATTGAAACGTTCTTTTACAAACTTGTGATTTATTAAGTAAATTAATAAATTTAAAATATGCCCACTCCAATCAAACGTACATCATCACTTATTTCTTATTCCAAAGAACATCATTTTGGATTACTATTAGTTTGGAAAATTAGACAGGGCATTAAAAGAGAAATTATTACAGAGAGAATTGCGAATTATATACTCTATTTTTTTGAAGCGGATTTAAAATATCATTTTAAAGATGAAGAACGTTATTTATTTACTTTATTACCTACAAATAATAATTTAAGACAAATTGCAGAACAGGAGCACAGTAAAATATTTAACTTAATTACAAGTATACACCTTGATAAAACAAATGAAACTTTAATTCTTGAATTTGCAGAAATACTAGAGAACCATATTCATTTTGAAGAAAGAGTTTTATTCAATGAATTACAGTTAATAATTTCTAAAAAAGAGATTATCGAAATTGAAGGAAGGATTGCGAGAAATTCGCAAGCTATAGATACAAATTGGGAGGATATGTTTTGGGAATAAAAAATCCCTATCAAATTGATTAACAATAAGATAGGGACTAATAGTTGCTGTAGGGGGAGGGATCGAACCTCCATGAGGCAGTTAGCTAAAACACAAAGTTGAGTGGTCCACCCTGGTCGCCTATTGCTAGACGGCTCTATGTTTCGTTTATCCCGTTATCCCCACCTCCGAGACGAGGAGGCATGTTTGCCAAGATTTCATCACCCCACAGTATTTAAGAACTATTCATTTGAGTTTTTCTACTTATTTCCCTCATTTGATAAATCAAAACTAAAGTATTGACCTATATGTTGCAAATATTTTAATAATTTATTTTAAAATATAGAAAATGTTTAATAAATTGCCATTATATTTAAAAATAGTTAAAAATGGAGGCAAAAAATACCCCAAAATTGAACGTTGACAAAAGCTTGGATAAGCTGGATTTGCAAATAATTCAAGCTATGATGGAAGATGCCGAAGTTTCCTACGCGGATTTAGGCAAACAGTTTTTTGTTTCAGGGGGTACCATTCATGTGCGTATTAAGAAATTAGAGGAGTTGGGTATTGTCAAGGGTAAACGATTGGCAGTGGATTTAAAAGTGTTGGGTTATGACATTATCGCCTTTATTGGAATCTACCTTGAAAAAAGCTCCATGTATGATAACGTTGCGCAAGCGTTAAAAAATATTCCACAAGTAGTTCGGGTAAATTATACTACCGGTAATTATAGCATGTTTGTTGAAATTGTGTGTAAGGATATGCAACAACTTCGATTTGTTCTTCACGATGAACTTCAAAATATTAAAGGGATTGAGCGCACGGAAACTTTGATCTCCTTGGAGGAAAGTTTTTCCCGTAATGTGAAGATTGTTTAATTTTTCAATTGTAAATTACATCAAATCTTTTTTTATGAAACCTTGTTTTCAACAGGATGACCGTCGTAGTTTTTTAAAAAAATCGACCTCCTTGGTTGCATTGTATTTAACACCTAGTGTTTTTGTCAAGGCATTTTCTGTGGATACGATTGTTCCAATGCCCATACCTAAAGAAAAATTAACGATCACAATTAATGGTAAAAAATTAAACCTTGAAATTGATGCGAGAACTACTTTGCTTAATTTATTAAGAGAGGAGTTAGCGTTTACAGGTACTAAAAAAGGTTGTGAAATGGGACAATGCGGTGCGTGTACCATTCATATTAATGGTAAGCGTACAAAATCATGTATGCAATTAGCATTAACCCATCAAAATAATAAAATCACAACCATCGAAGGATTAAGTGAGGGTGAAAAGTTACATCCAATGCAAGCAGCGTTTTTAAAAAATGATGCTTTTCAATGTGGCTATTGTACTTCAGGCCAAATCATGTCAGCTGTTGCTTGTGTAAGAGAAGGCAATGCAAAATCAAGGGCAAGTATTCAAGCGTATATGGATACGAATATTTGCAGATGCGGTGCTTATCAAAACATTGTGGATGCGATTGAAGAAGTGGCTAAAACTGGTGTTAAAATTTAACCTTATCAATTCAAGAAAATGAAATCAAATAATAATACAATATTCTGGGAAGATGAGCGTGTAGATGGTGCTGATAAAGTAAATGGTAAAGCAAAATATGCAGCGGAGCATAATTTACCCAATATGGCGTACGCTGTTTTTGTTACAAGTACAATTGCTAAGGGCAGTATTAAAAATTTAGATACTTCCAAAGCATTAGCGATGCCTGGTGTTTTAGATGTGATTTATTATGCCAATTGCCCCAGTGTACCTGGTTATATTTCCAATGCAGCCGAGCGTCCTAAAAATGCAATTGAGTGGCGCGGGCATAAAGTATTGCACGATAATAAAGTGCGTTTTTTTGGGCAACCCATTGCACTTGTTGTAGCGGATAGTTTTGAAAACGCAAATGCAGCTATCCGTTTTGTTAAAGCGGAGTATGCGCCTGAAAGTTTCGAAACTAATTTTGATAAAGCAAGATTGGATCCAGCAAATTTAAAAGCAACCAGTAGTTACAAGCGAGGTACAGAAAAAAAGTTTAAGGAAGCATTTGCTTTTGTTGAATCTGAATTTAATATCCCGGTGGAGGTTCATAATGCAATGGAGTTATTTGCTACTATTGCGCATTGGGAAGGAGAGGATAAGGTTACTTTATATGATAAAACACAGGGTCCAAAAAGTACCCAATTCACAGTGTCTAGAACTTTTGGTATTCCAGATAAAAATGTAAGAGTCATCGCTGAAAATGTAGGTGGTGCTTTTGGGAGTGGTTTAAGAAGTTGGGCCAATGTGCCTGCTGCTTGTATTGCCGCAAAAAAACTAAATCGTCCAGTGAAGTTAGTACTCACGCGTCCGCAAATGTTTTCATTAGTTGGTTACCGTCCACAATCATGGCAGAAGGTGGGTATTGGCGCAGACGCTGCTGGAAATTTTACGGGCATCAGTCATGAAGCCATTAGTAATACCTCGAGGTATGAGGACTTTAGAGAAGGGATTGTGGATGTTTCAAAATTTTTATATGCTTGTGAAAATGTGGATACCAAATACAACTTACTTCCATTGGATGTAAGTACACCCGTTTGGATGCGTGGTCCTGGTGAAGCAACAGGTTGTTTTGCATTAGAAAGTGCGATTGATGAGCTATCATATAAATTAAAGATGGATCCGATTGAATTAAGATTAAAAAACTACACAACCATTAATCCTGAAAATAAATTACCATTCTCTGATATTAATTTAAAAGATTGTTACGCGTATGGTAAAAATAAGATAGGTTGGAAAAATCGTCCCACTGTTCCTGGTGCATTAAAGGAAAATGGGTGGTTAATTGGTTATGGTATGGCCGTGGGTATTTTTGGTGCAGGTAAAGGTTCCGCGTCAGTAAGAATAGTTTTAAGTAATGATGGTAAATTATTATTAGAATGTGGCGTAAGTGATATGGGTCCAGGCACGACTACCTCCATGACCATACTTGCTTCGGAGGCTATGCAAATGCCTATTCAAAAAATTAAATTTAAACTAGGGGACTCCGATTTACCTCCAGGCCCTTCACAAGGAGGATCAGGTACTACATCAACTGTAGGATCGGCTGTTGATTTGGCTTGTAAAACATTGCAACAAAAATTAAAGGAGATCGCCATTAAATCAGTGCCTGTATTTGCTGGTATGAATGCGGAAGCGTTGGATGTTAAAAATGAAATGGTGATTTCAAAAACAGATACGAATGCAAAAATGGCTATTGTTGATGTATTAAAATTAGCGAATCAAGATAAAATTGATTTAACCATTACTTCTAATGGTAAAACTGCAGCGCAATTGAAATTTACAAGCAATTCTTTTTCAGCACATTTTGTAAAGTTGGGTGTGAATCCGAAAGATGGCACTATAAAAATATTACAAGTAGTAACTACAGGAGATGCAGGAAAAATTATTAGTCCTAAAACAGCAAGAAGTCAAATGTTGGGCGGGGTTGTAGGTGGTATAGGTATGGCACTTTCTGAAAAACTAGAAATTGATCATAAAACTGGACAAATCATCAATGCCAGCTTTGGCGGGTATCATGTGCCGTTACATTCACACATTCCACCAACGGATGTTTGGTTTGTCAATAAGCCGGATCCTAATATTAATGATATTGGTGCTAAAGGCATTGGTGAAATTGCATTGATAGGTTTTGCTGCCGCGATTACCAATGCAGTATATAATGCCACTGGGAAAAGGGTGCGCGATCTTCCTATTACGCCTGAAAAATTAGGATTTAAAAGCAAGGTATAAATAAGTATATTTTATAAATATATACCAATACAAAAGGCGTCCCGAGAATCGGGACGCCTTTTGTATTAAAGGAAGCAATCGTTATAAAATTAATTATAATTTATATCCATCATCTGCCACTAATTGCGCGCAAATACGTCTGCGTGCTTCCTTGCTATTGAATGAATCCACTTTGGTGAATCTTTTTAAACCAATATTCATCATGCGTAATTCATCCCCTTCTGCAAAACTATTTAGGGCATCCTTACCTGCTTTATTGATGGCATCGGCTGCATCATAAATATAAGTACGAACAATATCAGCTTGTATGGAAGTAGCCGCTTCACCTTTCATAGCAGTTAATTTTTCTAATCTTAATAAAGCAGATTCCGCATGATAAGTAATGATGGACATATCCGCAATATTCATTAATATTTCTTGTTCCTTATTTAAGCTCATCATTAATTTTTGTACTGCTGCGCCTGCTACCATCAAAATACACTTCTTAAAATTCGCAATGGTTTTTTTCTCTTTTGCAAATGCGCCTTCCTCTTCTGAACCAAAATCAGGGATACTCATTAATTCTTGTTGCACACTCATCGCTGGTCCCATTAAATCTAATTTCCCTTTCATGGCGCGTTTTAAAACCATATCTACCGTAAGTAATCTATTAATTTCATTGGTTCCTTCATAAATACGATTGATACGACTATCACGATAGGCTTTTGAAATTTGATATTCATCACTGTAACCATTACCGCCATGTATTTGTACGCCTTCATCTACCACATAATCCAATGCCTCACTTCCAAACACTTTTAAAATGGCACACTCAATAGCATATTCTTCAGCAGCACCTAATAAAGATTCAGATAATGTTTTTCCAGAAGCTAATAATAATTGCTCTTGCTCATCAATATGATGCGATACTCTATATAATGCAGTTTCACCCACCCACATTCTTATCGCCATTTCAGCTAACTTATGTCGGATAGCACCAAACTTTACAATCGGCAATTTAAACTGCTCTCTTGTTTTTGCATATTGAATAGTAACGCTTAATGCGCGTCTTGCACCACCTAAGGTAGCAGCACCTAATTTTAATCGACCAATATTTAAAATATTGAATGCAATGATATGTCCTTTGCCAATTTCTCCTAATACGTTTTCAACAGGCACTTTACAATCTTGAAAATATAATTGCACGGTTGATGAACCCTTAATTCCCATTTTATGTTCTTCGGGTCCTTGCGTAAAACCTTCTGTACCACGTTCAATAATAAAAGCAGTGAAATGTTCTCCATCTATTTTTGCAAATACGGTATAAATATCTGCAAAGCCACCATT
>Ga0214919_10005923_pt1 | contig 17019 bp, 15 predicted proteins | sample LL1503_MetaG_FD_177994 | JGI IMG/M metagenome (GOLD analysis project Ga0214919, IMG submission 177994) | Freshwater microbial communities from Lake Lanier, Atlanta, Georgia, United States - LL-1503 | ecosystem: Environmental > Aquatic > Freshwater > Lake | place: USA: Georgia | collected...
ATTTGAAGGGTTCTACAAGCAATTTGCGCTTATATTAATTAGCAACGGTAGCATTTCATATAAGGTTTTTAAGCTATTTCGAGATGACCACGCATCTGAACATCAGCGAGCAAACTCGCCTAAAACATGGTCGAAGTAATGACGAGCATGAGTATTTTTATCGTTTTTTGCTGATAAGCCCAAGCTATAAACTAGCACACAGATATTCAACCGGTGAAGCAGTCAACAACGATGAGATTGCTAGAGTTAAAGACTGGGATTTGGTGTTAGCAACCTACTCAAGATGTGGGAATATTTACAACCTCCCATTTCTCAAATGGTGGGATCAAACAGGTCGTGACCTCTTTTACAAAAAAAAAGATGACGGAACTTATACAACTGATGGCGCAATGCCTCTTTTGATCAATAAGATTAATGAACTGACATTGCACGAGGCACTTAAATTAGTCTATGCAAAACTTACTTTAGATCAGGATCTCGGAAAGAAAGCTGAAAACTGGAGTCTCGGTGTATTTGTTGCAATCAAAAGTCAATGGGTTAAGCAGCTCAAAGTTGGAGACAAAAGGTCTCCACAAAATCTTGAAGCAAGAACCAAATTAGGAATCTTGGTTAGCAGGAAATTTAAAGAAGCTTTGTACTTGGCAGAAAATTCAGCAAGAGGCAATTTTCCTTCTTTAAAACCAATCGACTCTGGTCTTAGATTTGATTATGCAAGTGCCAAAGCAGCACTGAAAAATTACTACCGTCTTCGTGACTTAGACCATAAAGAGCGACGAAAACTTGGGCTACACGTACCAAGACCAAAGAGGTATAGAGACTCTGCAAACTATTACCGAGAAAAAAGCAAAATTAAAAGAGCAGTTGAACTAGAGCTAAAAAAACTAAAAATGATCAGATAAGTTTTAATGAAATACGCTTGAGTCACGGAATATTTAGGGTGTTTGACCACTTTGATCATGGAGAAATTTTCACTATCAATACTCACTGGGTAGCATGATCACCCAGTGCTCTGTATCCCAACACGCATATAAATCGATATGCGCCAAAGGCAAGTCCGTGTAAGGTATCTCCTGTCTTGCCAGCTCCTTACCGTTGCCATCTTGGTACACCATCACAGCACTTGTACGTTTCACTGTAGTTTTGATAACAACAAACCACTCCGCAGTTCCTATCTCTGAAAGATGACAGGCAACGGCGTCCATCAACCAAAAACAAGCTGCTTGCTCTGCCAAATAAAGTGTGCCGTCAGTTAGCAAATGTCTGCGGCTGATTCTGTAATATCTGCCAGTGCCCGTGAATTGGCCAAGCTGGCTGTTGTCAAATTGCTTCATCTGTAGTTCCTTGTGCATGACTACAGTGTGTTTTCAGATCATGTTTTGGGCGACCTGAAACCCGATAGTTTGGCGGACCATGTCTTTGCTGTGGTGCATTGATCACGGTGCTTAGCTGTGACCTCAGAATGCATCAAAATTCGTGGCGCAGATCCCACATCACTGCTAACACTACCCTGCTCTAGCGATTGTGCAGCGTCCAGACTCTGGACACTAGCTTCACGCTGTACGACGCATAAAACAGCTTGTGTACTGAGATCTACTGGTTCTGTTACTTTGACAGCTGATCGGTTCGATCTGCGCTTGCAGGGCTTGCTCTAGATGATCACCGCCGTTATCCACAGCCCTGCTCCGTTATCCACAAAAAATCTATGAAAACTGTGCTTTCTAAAGATTTCACTATTTGAGCGTTGAAATCATTGAAGAAAAAAACCGCTGAAAAGTTATCCACATGCAGTTCACTTTACCCTGATCTCGCTGTAGAAACCCGCCACTTTGAACGGACTCAGGTTGTCCTGATAAATGTATGAAAACACAATGAAATTAACGCAAACACATGATTTAGAAGACAACACTATGGCACAAGCAAAGACACTTACAACTGCAGAAATTGAGCACCTGCTCAACTACATCAATACACGCAAGTACGCAGCCCGTAACCGCTCAATGATGTTGCTAACGCACTGGGCAGGTTTGCGCATTGGTGAAGTTGCTTGCTTGCGCTGGAGCGATGTCACAAATAGTGATGGACAAGTGAAAGATGAAATTCGCTTGCTACCCGATATGACCAAAGGCAGACACGCTCGTACAGTTTTCATCAATATCAAGCTGCGCGAGGAATTGCAAGCTTATGCAGTGCAGGCTAAGTTTGTGGATCGCAGCTATCCATTCTTTGCTAGTCAAAAAAGCATCAAGGCAGGGTTCAGCGCAAACAGCTTGGCACAAACGTTCGCACTGCTTTACTCGGGCGCTGGACTTGAAGGTGCAAGCAGTCACAGCGGACGCAGAACGTTTTTAACAAATTTAGCTAATAAGGGCACTGCCATCCACATTTTGAAAACGCTGGCTGGGCATCGCAGCATCAGCACTACCGCAGCGTATCTTTACAGCAGCCCAAGTCAATTAAAGGCTGCAGTTGAGTTGATTTGATTGAGGGCTTACCGGACGGACTGATTGAGTAATTCGCTTATGCACTTCGATAGACGATTCTTGACATTGAACCTCGACAGGTATGGAGGAAAAATCGTTGTGCTCGTCCTATCAATTTTGAGGGTGGCAAATAGAAAACGAGCTTTGTACATTAGTTGTATGGGTTCTTGCATGAAAAATCAGCGCGCGGGTATTCTGCACCAGAATATTGTTGACTGTAGCGTAACCCTGTGCTGGATCAGCTAAATATGCAGTTCATTCGATACGAAAGGAAAGAACATGTCATGGTTTCCATCTCTAAGGGCGATAGGTGGCACGCGCGGAACAGGTCCGCGCAGCAAGGCTGGTCCGTTGACACTAGTCGATCTAAAATCTGGAACATCTCGGCTTATAGAGAGTTTTCCGTACGACTACGGGAAAATTCTTGCCTCGTCTGACGTCGTAAACGGGTTGCTGAGCGCCCCATTGACGGTTGAAGAAAAAAGCAAAAAAGTGATTATTGTTGGTTGCGGCATGTCGGGCTTGCTGGCTGCGCGTGAATTATTGCGTGCTGGGTTAACAGTAAAGATGTATGACCGCGGAATTCTTGCCACTGAGAATGCGGATTGGACGCACTACCACTATGGAAGAGCCTGTAGCGATATTAGAAAATTTGCTGCGCAAGCCGTGGTGTGCGAATTAGGGGGAATGAGGTTCGCGGAAAAAGCGAAGGCAACCTGGCAGTTCTTCTCTGAGGCGTTCGAAGACACACAGACCTTCGAATCATTTCCAAATCCTGGCATAGTTCCGACGGCCTTACTGGATCATGAAAAATCGTATCTGTGGCAAGCAGGCAGCATCGAACACCCAGATCTTCCCCCGCAATTTCAAAGAATATCTGATGACGTAATTAGGGCAATGAATGGCATCACAGATAGTGATGGCACTACGACCATTGATGTCCAGCCGTTGCTTGGGAAGGACGTACTTTCACCGATTGAAGAAGCTCAACTTAGCACATTTTGGACATATGTAGTCACTCAGTTTGACAACATGACTTTTGGAGCATGGGTGCACGAGTTTGTTGAGGTTCCAAACAATTGGACGCAAGATGATTTGGCGACTTTTTTCAATCTGGGATTTGGAACTGGTGGAATGGGGAGTCTATTCCCTGTTGGTTTTCTGGAGATGTACAGGATATGGATTTGGGACTATGCAAACGAATACGCGTTGCCCGTAGGCGTTGGCTTGGGAAGCATTGCGAATACGGTACTTGAAAAATTAAAAACGCGGTACGGCCTTGGAGGCACTGGTACGCTGACAGTGTTTGAACAACATGAAGTGCAAGGGATTGGCTACTTGGCAGAAGATGCTCCGGTAGAACCTTCGGAACAGAGGCCTGCTATTCTGGTGTGTGATTTGGTTACAGGTAGAAATTCACTGGAGATTGACGACGCAGATTACCTCATCGCGGCTGTCCCTCACACAGCCTTAATACCTATGGCTTCATTTACAACAAACAGAAGCTATCCAAGAAATTCCACACGGCACTCTGTAGTCAGCGGTAACGGTGGATCCTATTTCTATCAGAGCTACTTTGGGAAAAAAGCACCAAGTGTGGCAACGACAAAGATGATTCGACCGTTAAAAAACGCTATTTCCAAGCTGAACATGGTGAATTCAAGCAAGTCGTTCTATGCATTTGAAAATCCGCCTTGGGAAAGTCCTCTCTTCAATTGGGCCACGATTGACGCCATCCCCGTTCAATGCGTATTACATGACGGTTGGCCTCGTGCAAGCTATTTGATACCGGCGACCGGCCAGGCAACAGGTCCAGTGGTTGGCCTTTTTAGCTATGCATGGAATTTGGATTCAAATAAGGTCAGGGCCATTAAGGATGTAGCGCGAACCTATGAGTTTGAAAATGATCCTGCGGGGGCTGGAGCAACTGAGCGAGCAGCATGGTTTGGGCCTGGCTATTCGGACGAGTGGTGGCGTGCATATCGAACGGCATCCACTGTAATTCCTGGTGCCTTAGTTACTGGCGGCGATCCAACAGCAGCTGGAACAGTGACAGAGTTTTTTGGCAGCATCGCCTCTGGCGTGCAGAATTCTGATGCAACTGGAATTGATTGGCAAGATGTGGCAGGACTCTCCGGCGGATTCAAGCTAGATGCAGCAGGAGATTTTCAAACCTCGAATGCACTGTCTTATGCATATCTACTTGTTTTGGATTCAGAACTCAGTAGCGATACTGACGCCCGTGTGTATCAACGAATCTATTTTGCTTCTGACAGTGCAAGCAATTACGGGGGGTGGGTTGAAGGCGCATTGATGGCCGGGACGAATGCAGTCGTTGCAATATTGACCCATATCAATCAGAGCAAACTTAAACCAGAACCCGCATCTCTTCTACGTGGAAATCCTTTTAGCAGCATTAACTCGCTAATCCCACTGAAACCATATGAACCATGGAGTTCTTAGTGTCGATGATTTCATCGACACTACTTTGCAAATCGTCTACGTCCAAAAAACTGCGACGGTTTGCAGGACTATAGAAATCTCTTGGGTCTCAAACTCTGCGAATGAAGAAACTCAGTATTCGCAAACTAGTGGTGTACCCAAACATCTTAATTAATTGTAGTTAACCTCCTAGTTGAGGGTAATTCGCCACATATGTTTACTAAAAAAAAATTCGCAAGCCAAGCCGATCTTGAAGAAAAGAAAATCAGCTTCACTAAACTAACAGAAAGCGCCTACGCATACACCGCAGAAGGTGATCCGAACACCGGCATTGTGATTGGAGATGATTCGGTGATGGTGATCGACACGCAGGCAACCCCTGTTATGGCGCAGGACGTGATTCGACACATTCGTGAGGTGACAGATAAACCCATCAAGTATGTGACATTGAGCCACTATCACGCAGTCCGCGTATTGGGTGCTTCAGCCTATAACCCGCAGCAGATCATTGCCAGCCAGGACACCTGGAACTTAATTCTACAGCGTGGTGAACAGGATAAGGTCAGTGAAATCGGCAGATTTCCACGACTATTCCAAGCAGTGGAAAGTGTTCCACCTGGAATGACATGGCCAACGTTGACATTTACAGGGAAAATGACTTTGTGGATGGGGACACTAGAGGTCCAACTTCTGCAGTTGGGGCGCGGACACACCAAGGGTGATACCGTTGTATGGCTGCCCACGGAACGCGTTCTCTTCTCGGGGGATTTAGTCGAGTTCGGTGCAACACCATACGCAGGCGATGCGTATTTTCAAGACTGGCCAAACACTCTAGACAATATCGCGGCACTGCATCCCCAAAAACTTGTGCCAGGTCGTGGTGCCGCATTGACTTCTGCCGAAGAAGTCGCCGCAGGACTCGAAGGGACTAAAGCCTTCGTCAGCGAACTGTTTGCGAGCGTAAGGGTGGGATCGAGTCAAGGCAAGTCTCTTCGACAAGTCTATGAAGAGACATTCAAACTTCTTCAGCCAAAGTATGGACACTGGGTAATCTTCAACCATTGCATGCCTTTCGATGTGACTCGCGCATTTGACGAAGCCACTCAATTTCCAGACCCTCGCATTTGGACGGCGGAACGTGATATCGAAATGTGGAAAACACTGGAAGGTTGATTAACATGTTGTCAACCTATACCTATCCAAAATTTGAATATCGCACGCCGCCCGAATTAAATGGCAAACCAAAGCAACGGCATCCAGTAGTGATAATCGGCGCTGGCCCGGTTGGGCTAGCGACCGCGATTGATCTGGCGCAACAAGGTCTACAAGTTATTTTGCTTGACGACGATGATTCCGTCAGTGTCGGGTCACGCGGCGTTTGTTATGCAAAAAGAACGCTTGAGGTCTTAGATCGACTCGGATGCGGACAGGCACTGGTGGATAAAGGGGTCACTTGGAATGTGGGCCGAACGTTCTTTGACACAGAAGAGGTTTTCAATTTCGATTTGCTTCCGGATGCTGGTCACGAACGACCGGGCATGATCAATTTGCAGCAGTATTACCTGGAAGAATTCTTGGTAAAACGCGCTACTCAACTTGCAGCCATAGACATTCGATGGAAACATAAAGTCAGCAAGATAGAACCATCCAAGGATGGCGTTATCGTGGTTATCGATACGCCAGACGGCAGCTTTTCAATTGATGCGGACTGGCTGGTAGTGGCTGATGGAGCGAGAAGTCCGGTCAGACGACAGCTTGGGCTTGAAATTGATGGGAAGGTATTTCAAGATCGATTCTTGATTGCTGACGTCGTGATGAAGGCTGACTTTCCCGCTGAACGTTGGTTTTGGTTTGATCCACCATTTCATAGAAATCAAAGTGTGTTGTTGCACCGTCAGGCGGATAGTGTTTGGCGCATTGATTTTCAACTCGGATGGGATGCCGATCCCGAAGAGGAGAAGAAACCTGAAAACGTCATTCCACGCATTCGAGCTATGCTTGGCGACGAACGGGAATTTGAATTGGAGTGGGTCAGTGTCTACACCTTTCAATGCCGCCGTATGCAGAAATTTCGTCATGGTCGCATATTGTTTGCGGGTGACTCCGCCCATCAGGTCTCTCCGTTTGGTGCGCGCGGAGGGAATTCAGGCATTCAAGACGCAGACAACCTCGGGTGGAAGCTTCGAGCTGTCGTAGAAGGCATCGCTTCTGAGCGATTGCTGGATAGCTACTCAGATGAAAGAGGCTATGCCGCCGACGAAAACCTTCAAAATTCAACTCGTTCTACCGATTTCATAACACCGAAAAGCTCTACTTCAAAAATTTTCCGAAATGCAGTCCTGGACCTCGCAAGGGAGCATGCATTTGCACGCTCATTGGTCAATTCCGGCCGTCTGTCGGTTCCAGCATTTCTGACTGAATCACAACTCAATACATCAGATACAGACCTGTTTGAGGGATGGATGATGCCTGGCGCACCGATGGACGATGCCCCTGTTCAAGTAAATGGACTTGATACTTGGTTGCTAAGGCAAGTATCGAATGCAAGCCATGAATTCACGCTTTTGGTTTTTGGAACAAACGCAATTGACCTACCAGAACTGCCATGGAAGGTCAGTGTGCTGCGAGTAATCCAGCGTGATGGACTCAGCAATCCCGGCGATGTTGTTGACACAGAAGGCTTAGTGGCACGTCGATATGACGGCAGAAGTGGGACAGTCTACTTGCTTCGTCCAGATCAGCATGTGGCAGCGCGCTGGCGAAATTTTGATGCGACTGCTTTACGCAACGCACTATCAAAAGCGCTGTGCCTTATTTAAAGTGATTTAAACAATGAACTATTTAAATACCCAACCTCAGTTTGGCATTCCAGGTGAACGGTTCGTTCGTGCATTTCAACCTGGCGACGATTTCTACGAAGCACTCATCGAAACACACGTTGGGTTGACAGATGAACAAAGTCAAAAAGTCAATGCGCGTCTGGTGTTGCTATTAGCTAATCACATTGGCGACTTACGTGTATTGCGAGAAGCGTTAGCCGCAGCGCGCAAAGATAGCTAAACATTACAAAGAACTTACTATGAAAATTGAAAGAATTCATCACGTTGCGTATCGATGCAAGGACGCGAAAGAGACGGTCCTTTGGTACCAGACCATGATGAACATGGATTTTGTTCTTGCCATTTCAGAAGACCTTGTGCCTTCAACCAAAGCATCTGATCCTTACATGCATGTCTTTCTGGACGCTGGTGGGGGTAACGTCTTGGCGTTCTTCGAATTGCCAACACAGCCCGAAATGGGTCGAGACCCGAACACACCAGACTGGGTTCAGCACATTGCATTCAGAGTTAAGGATCGCGCGGAATTGCTTGAATTTCGGAATCACCTTGAAAGCAAAGGTGTAGATGTCCTTGGGGTCACGGACCATGGTGCATTTCACTCCATCTATTTCTTTGATCCAAATGGGCATCGACTGGAATTAGCATGTCCGGACCCACATGAAGAAATGATTCACAAACGTCTTGACGCTGTGAAATGGGAGATGCTGGAAGAATGGTCGAGAACCAAACGAGCTCCAAAGCAAGCGAGTTTTCTGCATGCGAGTGAGTTTCAGCAATGAGTCTGACGCTCGACAGCACACATGCCCTTACTTTGAAAAGCTGGGTAACTTCGGCCAACGAAGAGGGCTGCGATTTTCCAATTCAAAATCTTCCCTATGGACGTTTTCGTTCGATTGGATCTCAAGATTCGCTGACAGTTGGTATAGCCATTGGGAGACAAATTCTTGATCTAAAACTAGCTGCTGATGCACCAGGATGGTCGCAAGATGTTCAAGTACCACTTAAAGTCTTAGCAACTGGTGATTTGAACGCATTCATGGCAATGGGGCCTACCGTGCATCGCAGCTTTCGTGTTGGCCTAAGCATCGCGTTGCGAGAGGGTAGCTCTCAGCAACAGGCATTGTCGCGCTGTTTGCATGAGCAATCGCAAGTTTTAATGGCTGTGCCTTGCCATATTGGCGACTACACAGATTTTTACACAAGCATTCATCATGCAACGACGGTAGGTAAGCAGTTTCGACCTGACAACCCTTTGTTACCCAATTACCAATGGATTCCCATTGGGTATCACGGCCGTGCTTCGTCAATCCGTGCAAGCGGAACCGACTTCCATCGCCCACGCGGGCAAATCAAACGACCAAATTCCGCAGAACCTATTCTCGAACCGAGCGAGAAACTCGACTATGAGTTGGAGTTAGGGTGGTTTGTTGGAAAAGGAAACGACTTTGGGTGTTCTATTCCCTTGGGCGAGGCCGATCAGCATCTTTTCGGTGCAGTTCTGTTTAATGACTGGTCTGCTCGTGACATCCAAAGTTGGGAATACCAGCCACTTGGCCCATTTCTATCCAAGAATTTTGCCAGTACTGTTTCGCCATGGATTGTGACGCTCGATGGGCTTGCACCGTACCGCGTGCCATTTACGAGATTGACTTCAGAACCACAGCCATTACCGTATCTCGATTCGCAGGTTAACCGTGAGCAAGGCGCTTTTTCCATAACGCTCGAAGCGTGGATTTGTACAGCAAAGATGAAGGACGAAGGTATTCCAGCCGTGCGCCTTTCAAAGTCAAATACGCAGCGCAGTACGTATTGGTCTCCAGCTCAATTGGTTGCGCACCACACCGTAAATGGCTGCAACCTTCAAGCAGGCGATATGCTGGGTTCGGGGACGCTTTCTGGGCCTGACGCCGGAGAGGCTGGCTCGTTGCTTGAAATTTCAGAAGGAGGCAAAAGGCCACTGAAATTGCCGAGCGGCGAACAAAGGTCATTTTTGGCAGATGGCGACACCCTCACATTGAGGGGCTATTGCGAGCGCGACGGATATGCCCGTATTGGATTTGGTGAGGCAAGTGCAACTGTCTTAACCACCAAAGCTCCCTTCTGATGCCATCCCGGGAAAAGCATTTACTGGTAGCGATGTTTCGGATTTTCAATCCAAGGTCATGTGCCGGGGAACCTCCCTGGGTCATGGAAAAAGTATTTGTAGAGAAATCTAGGAGGTAGCTTTAGGCTGAAAGCGGACAGATAATTTTGCGCTTCAAAAAAGTGTCCCCCAAATTGGGGGAATACCATACTGTCATTATCGGGGGTGTTCAAGAATTCTATGACGTCGTAGAGTCAGTGTTTTACATTGATTTTCTATGGACCCCTTTGAACTTACGCTGATAGATGCGGCCGCAGCGCTGCGCACGCGACAACTCGGTCACCTGGAGTACGTCCAAGCCCTGCTTCAGCAAGCCGACCGACTGACTTCTCTGAATGCCTGGATCAGCCGCGATCCTGAGAGATTGATCCAGCAAGCCAAAGCTCTCGATAGGACCTCGAATTCGCCATCTAAACATCACCCTTTGGCGGGCATACCCTTGGCTATAAAAGACAACATAGACACGGCTGATCTGCCCACAAGTGGTGGCACTAGGGCATTGCTCGCGTCCAGACCAACGCGCAATGCCATCGTGGTCGAGCGCTTGCTGCAATCAGGCGGCTTGATCGCTGGCAAAACTAACCTGCACGAACTGGCTTTGGGCGGCACCAACCACAACGCGGTCACGGGCGCTTGCCGCAACCCATGGGACCCTTTACGCATCCCGGGCGGCAGCTCTGGCGGATCGGCCGTGGCCGTGGCCGCATGCATGGTGCCCGCTGCTTTGGGCACAGACACCGGTGCTTCGGTGCGCCTGCCTGCCGCTTTGTGTGGCGTGGTCGGGTTCAGGCCGACCACGGGCCGCTATGCATCCCAAGGCCTCTTGCACCTGTCACCCACCAAAGATACCGTTGGGCCCATGGCCCGAACAGTTGCAGACGTGGCCTGGCTCGACTCTCTATTGACACGAGAGCCACCCGATTTACCTGATGTGTCTCTCAAAGGCCTGCGCTTGGGCATTCCGCGTGAGGACTTTTTTAAAGATGCCGACCCACAAGTCTTGGTAATCATTGAGCAAGCGATAGATATGCTGGTCTCTGAAGGCGTTGTGTGCGTGACGCTGGATGTGCCAGGCTTGAAACTGCACAACGATGCAACGGGCTCAACTTTGGTGATGTTTGAAATGATGCAAAGTCTACCCGCTTATGCCAAGGCACAGGGCTTGTCGATGAACGCACTGTTGGCGGGTGTGGGCAGCCCAGACGTGGCTCTTCTCTTGTCTCGGCAACTCAGCAATGAACGCGTCACGTCCACCGCTTATGCTGCCGCACAGGCCCGGCGCCATAAACTGCAGACCGCTTACGCTAAGCATTTTGCCGACCACCGCTTGGATGCACTGGCTTTTCCCACATGCCTCATGACGGCCCCTCCCATAGGTCATGACGACACGGTGTTTCTGGACGGCCGACAAGTGCCCACGTTCAAAACCTTGATCCGGAACACCGACCCTAGCAGCAATGCGGGGCTGCCCGGCATCAGCCTTCAGGCAGGTTTGACGGCCGAGGGCTTACCCGTAGGTCTGGAGCTGGACGGCCCCTTGGGCTCGGATCGCCACCTTTTGGCTGTGGCTGCAGCCATTGCTCGGGCTTTGCCACGCCTGCCGAGCCCACCGATGGTTTATGCCTGATGGAGAAGCTGCCCGATGTGCGCGGGTAGTTTGTTGCGCCCCTGAACGCCGAGTTTTTCAAACGCGTGTCCCAGGTGATAGCGCACCGTAGTGAAGCCAATATTGAGTTGGCGTGCAATGTACTTGTCTGAGCAACCGTTCAGACAAAGCAGCACCACATCTGCCTCGCGCTGGCTGAGCTGACAACGCCCGGTCAACATCCGGCGCAGCTCAACTTCGTCATGGCCCACCCACGCGGTCTTGGTTGACTCTTCGGTCTCAAGTCGACTCAATGCGGCCGTGAACACGGGCGCAATGATATTTAGGTAGGCCATGTCTTGATGGCTGAAGTCTTCTCGCCCCTTCGCCCGGTAAATGACTAGATCGCCCAGGCTGGCATCACCGCGGTAGGCGTACAGGTTCACGCCCCAGCGAATGCCGTCCTGACGCAGGTGGTCGTTGTAGAACTCGGAGCCCTCAAGCTCTTGCTCGGAACACACATCGCTGACCCGTGCGGGTGTGCGCATGGCTCTCATGCGCGGTGTGATGGGGTCACAAAACTGGAAGTGATCTTCATACGCACGGATTCTGGAGTGTTTGACGTTGTAGGACGCGCTGATGACATATCGATTTGTCGAGGCCTGCCATTGCCGTGAGACCAGGTGATCGGCCTGCATGAATTGGGCCAAAGGTTGAGCCAGAGTTTGGAGCAATTGGCCTTTCGATACATCCGAAGCCATCACTGCGCATAGGTCTGCCAGCATTTTGGATTGTTGTGTGTTCAAGTACATGGGGGCTTCCTTGAGCTTCTCAGGGGTTTCCATCGTATCAAATCACTCTAAATGGTCAAGAGATTAGCCCTTGCCGTACTGCATTGTGACGGCTCGACCATCAATCTTGAGGGTGTTCCAAATGCACTAAAAAATCTAAAGTTTGGGTGTTCTAATATTTTTGACTTTCAAGGAGCCGCGATGAAAACGAAGATTTGGTTGAGCAGTGTGTTGCTATTGCTGTCTGGACTGGCGCAAGCCAACGACCCGGTGCCACTGAAAATTTTGGTTGGTTTTGGAGCAGGTGGCTCAGCAGACTTGGCCGCGCGTCTGTTGGCCGAACGCCTCAAGGATGAATTGGGCCGCCCTGTGGTAGTCGAAAACCGTGTTGGTGCGGGCGGCCGCATCGCCGCTGAAGCCTTGAAAAATGCTGCACCCAACGGTGCAACGGTCATGTTGGCACCGATTGTCGTGCCCGTGCTGGCACCACTGGTGTACAAGAAGCTCAACTACGACGCGCAAAAGGATCTCGCGCCAGTGGCGCACGTAGCAGACTTCCAGTTTGGTGTGTCTGTTAAAGCCGAAAGCCCCATTCGCAGCATTGCGGACTTGTTGCCAGTGGTCAAAAAGACACCCAATTTAGGCACGTTCGGTTCACCTGCGCCAGGCAGCTTGCCGCATTTCTTTGGCGTCATGATCGGTCAGAAAATGGGACTTGACATGACCCATGTGCCTTACAACGGTGGCGCGCAATTGATGACGGCCCTCATAGGCGATCAAGTGACTTTGGGAATTGACACCTTGGTGGACCAGGGCGAGATGCACCGTGCGGGCAAAAGCCGCATTCTGGCCACCTCAGGCCCGACCCGCAACGCTTTGTTTCCGGATGTTCCCACCTTGCGTGAGTCGGGCTTTAAGGATTTGGTTGGCGTGGGCTGGTTTGCCATGTTCGCACCGAGCGGCACGGATTCATCGCAGATCACCACTTTGAACGCCGCTGTGAACCGCGCATTGAAAAACCCAGCCCTCAAAGACCGCTTCATCAAAATGGGCCTGGAAATCGGTGGCGGCAGCCCGCAGGACCTTCAATCGATGATAAGCACGGAAACCGCTCGCTGGGCGCCGGTTGTTAAGGCTTCAGGCTTCACTGCTGACTGATGCACCCAATGAGTTGATAACAAAAATGGCGAATTGGCGTAGAGTCCGCTTTGCCATAACCGTTGATTCAAACTGGCTGGATATCAGCTGTTGCAAAAAGCAGGGACCTGATCTATGAGGGATTGATCGGTAATGATGCCGCCAAACGAATTAGCGACTTGTCGCAACGTTGTGAACGCATCATCACATCAACAGGTATGTAAGTGGAATGAGCACATGAGCACCCCCGCAACCCAACGCCCCAATATCATCTTCATCGTTGCCGACGATTTGGGCTTCGCCGATCTGGGCTGCTATGGCGGTCGAGATGCCCAGTTTGGTGGGGTCTCCCCTGTCCTCGACCAACTGGCTGCGAATGGCCTGAAGTTCACCAATGGTTATGCTAACTCCCCCGTTTGCTCTCCGACTCGCTTTGCCTTGATGACCGCACGGTACCAATACCGCTTGCGGGGCGCGGCTGAAGAACCTATCAACAGCCGATCCCGTCACAGCACGACTCTGGGGCTTCCACCGTCTCACCCGACCCTGCCATCCACGCTAAAAGCTGCAGGCTACCGCACCGCCTTGATCGGCAAGTGGCACTTGGGATACCCTCCCGCATTCGGGCCCTTGCGATCAGGTTACGATGAATTTTTTGGCCCCATGGCCGGCGGCGTTGACTACTTTACCCATTGCGCCAGCAATGGGGCGCATGATTTGTGGGTGGGCGAAGAAGAACAGCCCCAGGAAGGCTATTTGACCGATCTGATTTCGCGCAATGCGGTGGACTTTATCCACCGCATGCCTCAAGGTGAGCGCAAAGACGACCCCTTCTTTCTCAGCATGCACTACACAGCGCCGCATTGGCCCTGGGAAACTCGCGAAGACCATGCCTTGGCGGCCACCATTAAAGACAATATTTTTCATTTGCAAGGTGGCAACATTCACACCTACCACCGGATGATTCACCATATGGACGAAGGCATCGGCTGGGTGGTCAACGCCTTGCGCGAAACGGGACAGCTGGACAATACCTTGATCGTGTTCACCAGTGACAATGGCGGCGAACGGTTCAGTGACAACTGGCCCTTGGTGGGCGGCAAAATGGACCTCACCGAAGGTGGCATTCGGGTGCCATGGATTGCACACTGGCCCTCCACCATCGCCCCTGGCGGAATCAGCCCACAGCATTGCATGACGATGGACTGGTCTGCCACCATGATGGAGATCGGCGGCGCAAGCATAGATGCCGACTACCCCTTGGACGGCGTGTCCTTAACGGGCACCTTGCGTAACCCAGACCACACGTTTGAGCGACCTATGCATTGGCGCATGAACCACCGAGGCCAAAGGGCCATGAGGGTCGGCGACTGGAAATACCTGCGTGTCGATGGCAACGATTACCTATTTAATATACCGGGAGACAGCCGAGAACGCGCCAATTTAGCGGGGCGACAACCCGAGCAATTGCAAGCTTTGCGTGAGGGCTGGGAGGCGTGGAACGAGACCATGCCGGCAATCCCTGACGGTGCCACCGTCAGTCTTGGGTATTCTGTCAAAGACATGCCTCAACGTTGATTCTGATTGCGGAGTCGAACCGATAAAGCTGATCACACAGCACTTTTCACATAATCGCGCAGTGCTAGCTGAACCTGCACCCTTGCCATCTCAGCTATTCCCAAGTTTGGCAAGACGTTGGCAACCAGATACGCTATTGCTTCGTTAAGGATCACTTGCCGCCTAATAGGTATGCGAGCTGTGCTGAATTCTTTCAGGTACTCATCGATTTCATAGGCCGCTTTACCCAGTTGAAGGCTGGCATGTCGCAGGCACTTCTTAGCTTCATCCCTAACCCACCTTGCCTCTTGATCCCTCAACTCTTGCATTTCTTCATCTTCATGCATTGCCACTGCTCCATTAATTGCTGTGACAACAGTTTTATTTCAAACTTGCAAATGAGCAACCGAAAATGCAAATTAATGGCCTGAAACGTGCAGTTGTTTATAAATTTAAAAGCAGCTATGTCACTTGAAAAAATGCGCAGGCTACTAACCGCCAAGAATCCTGAATTAGCAACTCTAACTTCAAAACCTCGCGCAGATACATCAATCTACCGGCATTGGGAAATGGCATTGAACGCGACAGCAACACTGCGGTTTCTTCCTGACGGGAACACTGACAACCCATTTTTTTGGGTTGAGCGAGACATGATCAAACTTCCATTTACTGGAATCAAAGGGAAACCAGAAGTAAAACCTCTACAAGTTTTAGTGCCATGCATGCAGATGTACGACGAAGAATGTCCAATTCTTCAAGAGGTTCGATCATGGATGAAAGATCCAACCCTTGAAGAAATGGCACGGCGGTATTGGAAAAAGCGAAGCTACTTCTATCAAGGCTTTGTTCGCGTATCACCGTTTCACGAATCCGATGCACCTCAAAATCCGATTCGTCAGTTCATCATCGGCCCACAAATTCACTGCCTAGTGCTAAACATGCTGATGCACAGAGACTTATTAGAGTCCCCTTGCGATATCGAACGAGGTATGGACTTCACTATTAAAAAGACTGACAAAAGTGGTTACGCCAACTACGACCAATCGTATTGGGCGTTCAAGGAGTCGGCCCTCAGCAGTACTGAACGAGAAGCTGTAGAACTTTACGGACTTAAGGACCTTGGCACACGTCTGCCACCCAAGCCTAACGCAGAGGCAGTCAGAGTGATACGTGAGATGTTTGAGGCCAGTATTGATGGAGAGTTGTATGACTCAGAGCGATGGGCTAAGCACTTTTCGCCTTATGGGTTAGCTTTATGATAAAAATGAAAGACCTTATGAACGATACAAACTTTAGTATTGCCAATGGAAAACGTTGATCCAACTCGCTGCCCAATCTGCCATGCGCCTAATGTTTGTGCGATGGAAATGGCCAAAGCAACTGGTAATATTGCCGAACGCTGCTGGTGCATGGACGCAGTGTTTTCGCCCGCCGTAATGGAGCAAGTACCTGGCTCAGCTAAAGGAAAGGTCTGCATTTGCGCCAGATGTGCTGCTGGTACATAAATCCTTGAAATATTTCGACTTTGTGCTGGCAACATCAAACGTAAAAACTAAAAGCGTCAAGATTCTTGACGCTCAACAATCGTTCAGAGTACCTTTACCGTCCAGAGTCTGGACACCCTTAACCGTCAAGTGATCTCCAAGCGTCCAGAATCTGGACACACCCTCCCCGTCCAGAGTACCGCTACCGTCCAGACTCTGGACGCTCTGATACCGGCCAGAGCAACTCAAGCGTCCAGAGCTGGACACTTCAGAAAAAATAGGCAACATACCCAATTACACAGTTTATTGCACATCAAATTTTTATGGCTTGTAGACCGCATATAACAAGCATAGTTTGATGAAACTGTTTTCTGTTAATCCGTAGGTCCCTGGTTCGAGCCCAGGTCGAGGAGCCAAAACCCCAATAAAAACAACGACTTACACGTTGTTTTTATTTTTTATGTCAATTACACATATATTGCACATAATATTGGTAGACCATTTGCTCTGGACGCTTGTAAAATACACTTATGCGCGTACCAGCCCTACAAACTATCGTT
>Ga0214919_10005926_pt1 | contig 17016 bp, 16 predicted proteins | sample LL1503_MetaG_FD_177994 | JGI IMG/M metagenome (GOLD analysis project Ga0214919, IMG submission 177994) | Freshwater microbial communities from Lake Lanier, Atlanta, Georgia, United States - LL-1503 | ecosystem: Environmental > Aquatic > Freshwater > Lake | place: USA: Georgia | collected...
CTTTGTCGGTGGTGAACTCTTTGGCAACAATGCTGCCGCCGGCTGCCACGACGGCTTTGCTGAACTCGTCAGCAACGCCTTGGCCGTAAGCGGTACGGTCGTCGATCACGGCAATGGCTTTGCCTTTGAGCGTGTTGACAGCGTACTTGCCCAAAGTGCTACCCAACTGGGTGTCATCGGCCATCACGCGAAACGTGGTTTTGAAACCTTGGCGTGTGTACTTGGGGTTGGTTGCGGAAGGAGAGATTTGGGGGATGCCCGCATCGCTATAAATTTTGGAAGCGGGGATGGAAGTACCCGAGTTCAGGTGACCAATCACGCCAACGACTTTGGCGTCAGCCAGCTTTTGCGCTACTGCCGTGCCTTGCTTAGGGTTAGCGCCGTCATCTTCAGTCATCAGCTTGATAGTGACTTTTTTGCCGCCGATCGTGACGCCTGCTGCGTTGAGCTCTTCCACGGCCATAATCGCGCCGTTTTCATTGTCTTTGCCCAGGTGGGCAATAGCGCCGCTGGTGGGACCAACGTGGGCGATGGTCACAATAGCTGATGATTTCATTTCGGATTTCGCTCTTAAACGCTCTTCCTCTAACTCCCTCGCTGCAACAGCGCTATTCGTATCTGCAATGAAGCGCCTACGGACAGCTTCAGAGTCGTCTGAGCGGTAGCCGTTAGGGTCCGCAGTGAAACCGGGGCCGGTAATTTTGATTTGCGCCCATGCGCAGTAAGTCAGAGAGGCCGACACTAGAAACACTGCAATGGCACGGGTACGGGAGTTCAAAATAAAAGGAAATTTGAAGGTAAGAGTTAAGGAGTAGAAAGAGTCTTGGCTAAACGGAACCCGATGCCGCAGCTGACATACCGAGCATCAGGGAGTTGCCTGCCTCGGGAGCCTGAGCGCAAGTCAGCTGGGTCATTGCCCCAAGAGCCGCCACGACGCACACGACTAATGTCGCTACAGGCAGTTTTCCATGCGCCGCAGTCAGTCGGCGCTCCAGCGTAGTTCTCGTGCCAACAGTCCTGTGTCCACTCCCACACGTTACCATGCATATCGTAAAGTCCAAATGCATTTGGCAGCATTTGACCGACTACCCGCGACTTGCCTCCGCTGTTATCGGCATAAACAGCGTAATTGCCTAGTTTTGAATCTTCATTGCCATAACTCCAGTTAGTAGTAGTTCCCGACCTTGCAGCATATTCCCACTCCGCTTCAGTGGGAAGGCGATAATTTTGGCCTGTCTTTTGGTAAAGTTTGAAAATGAACTGCTGAACATCGTCCCAGGAGACTTGTTCCACTGGCAGTATTCGGCCTTTGTGATGGCTGGGGTTATTACCCATGACTGCGTACCACTGCTCCTGCGTGACCTCGTACTTGCCGATGGCAAAGCTCTGAATCTGGACCCGGTGCTGGGGCTTCTCGTCCGGTGAGCCGATAGCTTTGGGCTTCTCGTTGCCGAAAGGGTCAGGCCCCGGGTCGGGCGGTGAACCCATCAAAAAGCTGCCGCCTGGCAGCACCACCATTTCCGAGCATTCCGGGCAGTCTTTGATGACGGTGCCTGGGGCTACCTTCTGCTGCGGGCTCGGCCGTGGCTCATCTGAGCGGTAGCCGTTAGGATCTGCGGTAAAGCCCTTAACGGTGAGGATTTGCCCCCATACGCAAGGCGCAGTCAACAGTGCCAGGGCCAGCAAGGCGGAGCTGAGGCGGGCAAGGGCTTTCATAACGCCATGGTAAGCGTGATGGGCAGATGCGCTTGCTGCCGTTGCGTCAGCGTGTCATCAAAACCCGGTTGGCATCACCTACCAGTTGGGGGTCTTGCTTGCGGTTTGCCTTCATGGCATGGCGGGGCACTTTGTCGGCCAGGAAAGATTGCATCTCACCGTGGGTGATTTTGCCGTCCCCGTTCTGGTCTGCATCGCCTTCCATACCCTTCATCAGGTAGTAACTGAATATGCCATGTTTGAGGTCAGGGCTAGAACTGGAAATCTGACTATTGGCGGAGGCTGATATCACCGTGAAGTTCTCTGGATAGGCGCTCTCATCAATTTTGATAGCAATCGGACGGGCGCTGGCTAACAGCGTCTCCCCGCCACGCGTTTGGCCGCTGTAACAGCTATCAATAAACATAGTGACCGATTTGGGCTTAGCTGCTTGCAAAGCACTGACCACCTCCTTTTGCCCTACGGCGGTTCTCACTAGCAGATCCTTGTCCACTTCGTAGGGCAGGAAGTACAACTTGCCGTCGTCAGAGGGCAGTCCGTGGCCGCTAAAAAAAACATACGCCTCAGTGCGATCCTTGTTGACCTTTAAAGGCAGCCAGTTCGAGAAAGCCTTGAGGATTTCTGCGTAGTCAGCGTCAGCGTCCAGTAGCATTTTGATATTTTCGGCCTTAATTCCCAGGCCACGGCGCGCGTAGTCGTAAAAGGAGCGTGCGTCTTCATTGGCGAACTCGGCTTTGGGTACGCGCTTGTAGTCCTGAATGCCGATGATGATCGCAACAGCGTCTCTGGTTGGCTGGGTGCGCAGTTTGGCAACGTTGAGCGGTGACATTAATTCCGCAGTCTCTTCTACGGGGCGCGAGACGGTAAGCATCTTGGTGTCCGTGTTGCCATAGATATCGCGGGCGACTAAGGTGAGCTTGGTCTCTTGGCCAACTCGGGCAACTCGCTTAATGGTGTACCTACCGTCCGCTTTGCCGCCGATTTCTTCGCCGTTGATCTTGAGGGAGCTCGTGTCAGCATTTGTCTGGATACTGATGGTGAAGTCGCCGTTGACATCGGGCTGCGTGAAATTGCTAACTATGGCGATTGGTGAGGCTTGCTTGGCCTGTTCACGCTGTGCTTTGTCGGAATCAAGCTTGGCCCGTTCTTGAGCAACGCGTTGCCGGTCTTCTTCCACCTGCGCGGCGCGGCGTTCTACTTCGATATGCTGCGCGTCACTTAGCTGGGTGTTGGTAGCAGAGGATGCCTTGACCAGTTGATTTTCCGCCCAAGTACCCTGGCTTATAACGGAGCCATTGACCGCGTAGAGGGCACCCTGGCCGTGGTACTTGCCGTCGCGCCAGGCGCCCACATAACGTTCACCGCTGGCAAATGTGTGCGTTCCCTGACCCTGTGGTTTTCCGTTTTGCCACTCCCCTTGGTATTTTTCATTGCCAGGGTTGATCCAGGCGCCGACGCAGTTGTTCCAGCGTGCGGGGACGCTGCCTTGGCAGGGGGGTAGCTGGGCTTGGGCCCATACGCCGGATGACGCAATAAGCAAGGCAACACGCACCAACAGATTCAAGCCGTTCATAAGAACCCTAATTCGCAATTGAATGCTTTACTGCACTCGGCAATCTCATTTATAAGTAGCCACCATAACCACTTTACCCAACATCACTTGGTACAGCTCTTCGGTACTCAACTCGGCTCCATCGGATTCACTTGAGCTGACCTTGGCATTTGCAATCGCTGGTAGGCGGTCAACGTGGATGGCGAAGTTCACGTCTTCCGGCACAAAACCCTCGTCCGTTTGGATTTTTTTGTTATCCAACTTTCCCACTGTGATCCCAACTACATTACCAAACAAATCAAAGACGGGGCCTCCGGAATTTCCCTTATTCACTTTCGCAGTTAGCTGGAAGGTGCCTAAGTCGTCGTTCAAGCCCGTGCGTTTTGAAACCATCCCGTTGGTCAGTGAGGGCGAGCCTTCACCCAGCATATACCAAAGTGGGTAACCCATGACCACCACATTGCGCCCCACCCGCGGTTTGGAGTAAGCGCCGCCGGGAATGGCCCGGTCGGCGGGCAGCGGCTTTTCCAGCTCAAGCACGGCAATGTCATCAGACTGCGAGATAAATACGACCCGCACTTTGATGACTTCACCCAAGCCGGTACGGATCGCGAATTCTTTGCCATCTGCAATCACGTGACGGTTGGTAACCACTTTCCTTCCACCATCGACGATGAAGCCGCTCCCGCCGGTAATCATGACGTTGGGCGGAAAGGGGAAACGCTGGACGGGAATAGAAAACTCGTTATCCGGGAGCTTTGCGCGCGCCTCCTTGCGGGCCGCATTTGCAGGCTTAACGGATTCAGGAATTGGGGGTGGCTCTGGATTGGACTTAGGCGCAAGGGGCTGCGATTCCATCTTTAGGCCAGGCAGGACAGGCTGAGGTGAAACAATGGGTTTGGACGCAAGCGCGGGTGGCTCCGCCTTTGGCTGGGGTGCGAGCGGTGGCGGCTCTACCCTTGCTTGAGGCACAACGGGCTTTGCTTCGGGTTTGAGAGGTGCAGCCGCTTGGGGGGGCGCAACAGCAACGCCGTTCGCATCAAGCCAAGAAAATATGATGTCCCGCTTAAATAACTTACCTTGATTTTCATATAGCTGCGCGGCTATTTTTTTTAATCTAAGGCCTTCCGCCTTGTTGCCCGATTGATACTCCAATTCAGCCAAGTAGTCCTGAACGTCCGGCGAGCTAGGCGATCGGCTTAAAAAACTTGTTGCGTTTTTCTTTGCAGTCGGGCTATCGCCAGTTAGGGTGAGAAACTTGGCATATGCAATCAGTGCATCTTCAGAGTCAGGCCGCTGTTTTGACAACTTGAGCAGTAGATCATTCGCATCACTGAGATTTCCGATACGAAGGCCAATGACTGCGGATATAAAGTCAGGTTCGACCGAATCGGCGTCAAGCTTCCTGGAGTTTTGAACATTGCGTTGCGCTTCCTTAAACTTGCCCAACTTGAGATTGGCCTGGGCGGCACCGATTACGGCGTCAAAATTTTCTAATGACTGCGCCTGCGCGTCTTCAAAAAACTCGAGGGCTTTTGCAGGGCGGTCAATTGCTAAATAAATCTTGCCGGTGAGAAGGCTAATGTTTAACTCGTCCTCGCGGTCCTTGGGCTCGTACTGTTTTAGTATGGCTACAGCGTCCTTGTACTGTCCAGCCGCAACCAGGACACTTGCCTTACGTAGCGAGATTTCTGAATCAAGCGCATAAGCGTGAAGCGAGAGCCCACCCCATAAGAAGGCCAGGATTAGTTTAAACACATGACCTTTGAACTCGCTCATTCAACTTTGATGATGATTTCTTTTTCAGCTGTGCGCCCTTGCGAGTCGCTGATACGTAGAACGATTTTGTGCTTGCCCGAAGGAACTTCCAAGTTAGACAGCTTTAAACCAGTCAGCGTCTTAGCCGCCTCTTTTAGTAGCCGGTCAGTTATGTCCAACCTAAAGGTACCATAAAAAGCCCTAAAACTGCCGAAATTCAACTCCGCATCTTTTTGTGCCTTAAGCAATATTTCAATATTGAAAGGGTTTTTCATTGCTGGCTCAAGAGAGTCAGGAGCCGTCACAGAGATTTGAGGCGCAAGCGGATTTACTGGAGCTGCATCAACCAGAGCCAAGGATGTTCCGTTTTGTGAAGCAAGCATTTCCTCCAGGCTAACCAAAGGCGCAGCCAACCCAAGCTGCGCAGCTAGCAGGAGGGTCCAAAAAAAGGCTGAATTTCCTAAATTAGGCATTGAAGCCGCCTTAGGTTACTTCTTTTTGGCCGCTTCGATCTCTTGCTCAAGATCTTGGAAGGCCTTTGAGGCCCTTACCTTGGCATCCAGTACGGCGCTCTTTTTGACCTGGTCAGCAATTACCTTATTACTTTCACCAACGGGATATCTAAGCAAAACAAAGGCCCTGTACTTCGTACCCTCTTGCATGATCTCTGAGCGCTCTCTGACATACCCAGCAACATTAACGTCAGTTGCAACGCTCTTCGTCACTCGCTCTATTTCCTTGACAACTTGGGCGTCGCCACCGACTCCGCTTTGGGAGGCAAAGTCTGTCATTTTGGTAGAGATCCGATCTCCTAATTGCCCGGCTAAGGCGCGCTTGGCCGACAGTACTGCTACATCCATAGCGAGTTGCATATCGGTCGAAGTTTCAGACGCTGCAACATAAATGGCATTCAAATCAGCTGGTGGCTGCGTGTACCAAAGCGGCGCCTTCGCGACCGATGTTTCAACGTTTTTAAGCGCGGTTTTTTGTTGCTCATCTTCCTTTTTTTGCACAAACTCTGGGGTTCCAGGGCTGGGTGCAGCGCATGCCACTAACCCAACTACTACTAGCGAACATAATGTGAAGGTACGAATTATTGTCATTACTGGCTCCTTTTAAAAATTACGCTTTGAATCTCACGTACACGATTTTCCATTGCAATCAAATCTTCTGCGGATAACAAACTCTCCAAATTCATCGATTTAATTAACCCCATAGCTTTGGACGCTGAACGGTAATCATCGCTTGCAAGACTTAAAACCAGAGCCCTTCTTAGTGCCTTCGCCGCTTCTGCGTCATCCCCAATTCCGACGTACGCAATACCAATTTGCATTTGCGCGAACGCCCGGTTGGGCTCCAACCCAATATATTTGCTCAAGGCGGCAACAGCCCGATCGTATGTACCCATTTGGTTATACGCCAGCCCTAGGGCCAAGAAATAACTAGAATTTTGGGAGTCTAAAACCGCCGCAGCAAGTATAGACTGCGCTGCTTGTTCCGGGTCAGCCAATTGCAAATGGGCCCGGCCCTTCAAAAAATGGATTTCGGGGTTCTTTGGGTCTAGTTCAAGCGCCTGTTTGCTGTACCTAAGGGCTGCTTCGGGCTCACCCAGCTTGAGTCTAGCCCTAGCAACTTCTTCCATCGCCCGGGTATTTTTAGGGGACTTTTTCAGCCAGAACTCTGCTAACGCCGCCCGGTCGCTTGGATCAGCCCAGGTTTCCCCTCCAGAGCCGCCGCCAATTCCACGTCAATTGCCGGATTAGTGCGCTCTTGCCAAGTGGGCGTGGATAGCCTTTCTAAGGTCTTCGGTGGGTAGATACTCAGCCTTTGTCGCTTCAAAAGGCATTACGCCAATGCATAAGGGCGGTGATTTGCGAAAATCTTCAGAGCTTTGGAAAACAACGACATCGCCAAACGAATCTGAGGTTGATTCCTTTTCAATGGGCTTATCCACATAGCGGGTAGCACAGGCGCAAACTAATGTTACAACCACAAAAAAAAGCGCCCAGCGAATTGAGAGATGGCGCATTAGCAGGTTACTTAGTTAACTGGTAGCCGCGCTTTATCACGCGTCGCTCATCAATCGGTATTTCTCTAAGCTTGGCCTTGAAGTCATCCAAGTCGTAAGAGCCTAACCATTTGTAAGGCTTCTTTGATGCAATCACGATCAGCCACTCGTCATAAAACCGCTTTGCATCTTTGTACGCGTCTGACCAACTTGCTACCAATGTGTAGCTAACGCCAATCTTTCCATTGGGGGTTTTCCCCAAAACTCCCGAATCGGGTTCCCTTTCAGTTCCTGGCTTTGCGATCCGATAAACCTTATTGTTTTCGTTGGGTAGCCAGTTAAATATATACACGTAGGCAGGCTCTGTGCTCTCTATCTCAAGTGAAAAGTCATCGCCAACACGGTAAATATTTTGTTTGGTTTTAACTTTCACATCAAAGTTTGGATCGGGCTTCTTAGATGGCACAACGATATCGGCATCCAGACTGACTATGCAAGCAGTCGCATCTCCGCGCACTTCAACCGTTCGTTTCAAATTTTTAACTGCCTTAATGTCACCCTCTATTAAGGTCCAAGTGACACGGTTGAACTCGCAGCTATTAGCAGATTGATTACCCGAAGTAGCATTGCAAAACTGCTGCTCCTCATTAGAAATTGCTTCACCGAAAATTGAAGCGATTGCAACTATTTTCGCCTTATCTTCTGCTAACTTGCAGGCCATACTCTGCGATGTCTCTGGGCCGTAAAGATACTCTGCGTTACCGTGAGCAACTTCGGCAAATCCGACTCTAAAAAGTAGTGCTAATAAAAACACCATAGGGATTTTATTTGAACTGCGCATTGGTTAATTTCCATATCACTGATAACTAGTTTTACTGTCTTATCCGAGAAGAATTCTCAAAGGCTTAGAGCCAAACGGAAGCCATACGATTTGGCCCGCTTGCCACGATATGCAGACCTCAAACTACTCAGACTGCCATACCAAGCGCCACCACGAAGTACGGGTTCGGTGGTACTGCATGCTGAAGTCCAAGCACTACCGTCTGTGGGAGCTTGACTCAGGAATCCACGACTGCTGTAATCATCGTGCCAACAGTCCTCCACCAACTCCCATACATTTCCATGCATATCGTATAAGCCGAAACCATTGGGTAGTTTTTGGCCGACATCGCTTGAATTTTTAGCATTGAATTCGTACCACGCATACTCACCAAGTTTCGATGAATCATTGCCAAAACTCCATTCCGTGGTGGTCCCAGCCCTTGCTGCGTATTCCCACTCCGCTTCGCTAGGTAAGCGGTACTTCTTTCCAGTTTTCTGGTTGAGTATTCCAACGTAACGTTGAATATCTTCTCTAGAGACATTTTCAACGGGGATTTTAGGCCCAACGTTTTGGCTTGGATTCAATCCCATTAATATTTGCCACTGTTCCTGTGTGACTTCATACTTACCCAAGGCAAAGCTCTTGACTTCTACACGTCGCTGAGGTTTTTCATCTGAAGACGAAAAACCGAGTGGTGTACCCATTATGAAACTGCCAGCAGGTATCACCACCATCTCGGGGCATTCAGTGCAGTCCTTAATCATTGGCCCTAAAACGGTGTTGGAATCTACTTTTCTACCCTTCGGGTTATCCAGATTTGTACCGTTTTCATCTGGCAGAAATCCCGGACCAATAAAGAAAAACTGCGCCCAGACACCTTGCACTAAACAAACAGATATAAGCAGGATTGCGATGATGCGTAGCACGGCGGTAAGGCAACTATAAATCGCGAGCCAAACGAAAACCAATAATTATCTTTCGGTTACCCGGGTAACGCCTAAAGCGGTAAGCCGAGCGCGAACTGATTGAATCGTTTACCCATGAACCGCCACGAAGAACCCTGTCTTGAAGGTCACATGAACTAGTCCATGCACTGCCATCTTGGGGAGCATCCCCAAATAAATACTTGCTTTTGTAGCTATGGTGCCAACAGTCCTGCACCATTTCCCATACGTTCCCACTCATATCAAATAGACCGAACGCATTCGGTAATTTTTGGCCGACTTCCTGAGATTCCTTCGCATTTCCCTTGTGCCATGCGTAATCACTAAGTTTCGAAGCGTCGTCACCAAAACTCCACTCTGTAGAACTTCCTGCCCTTGCGGCGTATTCCCACTCTGACTCGCTCGGAAGACGGTACCTGCGCAAGGTTTTTTGGTTAAGCTTCAAAATGAACTGCTGAACCAGATCCCATGACACGTTCTCTACTGGAACATTAGCGCCGATGGTACCGCTAGGATTACTTTCCATCAACATAAGCCACTGTCCCTGCGTTACTTCGAATTTTCCCATCGCAAAGCTATTGATTCTCACAATATGTTGCGGTCTTTCATCATATGAAGGCTCAGTCATACCTGTTGAGCCCATCATAAAAGTCCCGCTTGGAATGACTACCATCTCAGGACATTCGGCGCAATCCTTGATAATATTTGTGGGGGCCGAAGTGTTGTCACCGATCACTCGGGTCGGCTTTGGAACATCTAAATTAGTTCCGTTTTCATCTGGAATGAATCCATATCCCGAAAATGATGCCTGAGCGCCAGTATCCTGCACCACTAAAAAAAGGAGCAATTGGGCTACGATGGAGATTAACGACTGCTTCACGGCGTGGAAAAATCGCGTGCTAAACGGAAGCCAATGAACCCCCTCCGATCATCTTGGGCCGCAGAGCTACGATTAGCTGAGCGCAAAGAATTGGAAAAGTTATACCACGAGCCGCCGCGAAGCGTTCTTAGGTCGCCACTGCAGCCTGACGTCCAAGCGCTGCCATCAATCGGCGCTCCAGAGTAGTTGTCGTGCCAACAGTCCTGCGTCCATTCCCAAACATTACCATGCATGTCATATAAGCCGAATGCATTCGGCAATTTAAGACTTACGGGGTGTGTCTGACCTGCCGCCTGTGTCTTACGGCCACTGTTTTCGTAGTACCAAGAATAACTCACCAATTGTGATTCATCGTCACCGAAACTCCATTTGTTGGTACTCCCAGCTCGCGCCGCAAATTCCCATTCAGCCTCGGTAGGTAGTCGATACTTTCTACCGGTTACTTTAATAAGTCGGACTAAAAAGGCTTTTGCGTCGTTCCAGCTAACTCCCTCCACAGGGCAATTATCCCCGCAAGCAAACGAGCCCGAGGCGGTTCCCATTACCGCCTTCCATTGACCTTGAGTAACCTCAGTTTTACCCATCAAGAAACTAGCAATGGTTACGTGATGGATTGGCTTTTCGGCGGCGTAATCATTTGATCCCATATCAAAGCTGCCAGCAGGGATCACCACCATCTCAGGGCATTCACTGCAGTCCTTAATTATTGGTCCTGAAACGGTGTGCGACTCTACTTTTCTACTATGCGGGTTATCCAGATTTGTACCGTTTTCATTGGGTAAAAAACCCGGGCTAATAATTTTCATTTGCGCCCATGCCCCCCGCGCCAGACAGGTACAGAGCAAAAGCATTGCAATAGTGTGGATGCGGGAATTCAAAATTAAAGGAGGTAAAGATGCCAAGATTCAAGATTTAAGGAGTCCTGGCTAAACGGAATCCGTAGCTTCTGTACCGGTTGCCTGGGCTGTACCCGATGCGGATGGCCGAGCGCAAAATCGCTGGGTTGTCGAGCCAAGAACCGCCACGAAGCACCCGATAGTTACCCCTACAACCTGTAGTCCATGCACTGCCATCTGTGGGCGCGCCAGCGTAGTTCTCGTGCCAGCAGTCCTGCGTCCACTCCCAGACATTCCCATGCATGTTGTACAGCCCGTAGGGGTTGGCATTGAAGCCGTTCACCGGCACAGTGGCTTGCCTGTATTGCCCCTTGGGGCTGCCGTTGTAGCTGACGTTCCCGTTGTAATTAGCCTGTGACGTTGTGATGCTGTCACCCCACCAGAAAGCGGTCTGTGTGCCGCCCCGGGCTGCGTACTCTCGCTCCGCCTCACTGAGCAGGCGGTAGCTCTTTCCGCTGATGCGGCTAAGCCATTGGATGTATGCCTGCGCGTCGTTCCAACTCACGCACACCGTCGGGTGGTCATCCCCTTGGGCAAAGCCCACATTGCGCCAGTTGTAGGCAGCGTCCTTTTTCCATTCCTTACCTGTCCACATGAAGCAGCCATCGCCCTGCTCGGCTTCGGTGCGGTAGCCGCTGGAACGCACAAACGCCGCAAACTCACCCTTGGTAACCGCATAGCGCCCCGCCGCAAAACTGGACACCCGCACATAGTGCTGTGGATTTTCTCGTGCTGTGAGCTCTGCTGATACACCTGCTGCATTGGCGAGCGCCTGCTCCTGGGCACTGGAGCCCATGGTGAAGCCTCCGGCTGGCACGACCACCAGCTCAGGACATTCGGCGCAGTCTTTGATGCTGGAGCCAGCAGCAAACCGCTGCGGGGCCGCTTCAGGGTCATCCGAGCGGTAGCCGTTGGGGTCCGCAGTGAAACCGGGGCCTATGATTTTCATTTGCGCCAATGCCCCCTGCGCCAGACAGGCACAGAGCAGCAGCATTGCAATGGAGCGGGTGCGGGAATTCAAAATTAAAAGAGGTAAGGATACCAAGATTCAAGATTTAAGGAGTCCTGGCTAAACGGAATCCGCTGCTGATGTTCCGGCTGACTGGGTAGTACCAGCAGCGGATGGCCGAGCGCAAATCCGCTGGGTTGCTGCTCCAAGAACCGCCACGAAGCACCCGATAGTTAAAACTACAACCTGTAGTCCATGCACTGCCATCTGTGGGCGCGCCAGCATAGTTCTGGTGCCAGCAGTCCTGGGTCCATTCCCATACGTTCCCGTGCATGTCGAAAATACCAAAGGCATTGGGCAGCTTGTGGCCCACTGCCTGCGTTTCGCTCTCACTATTTTCACCATACCAGGCGTAGTTGCCTAGCTTTGATTCGTCGTTTCCAAAACTCCATTCGGTGGTGGTCCCAGCCCTTGCGGCATATTCCCACTCGGCCTCACTGGGTAGACGGTACTTCTGTCCGGTTTTTTGGTTCAGTTTCACAATGAACTGCTGGACCTCATCCCAGCTGACATTTTCAACCGGACACTCCGGTCCGCACGCAGTAAAACGGCTTGGATTACTTCCCATGACGTCTCGCCATTGCTTCTGCGTGATTTCGATCCTACCCATCAAAAAACTGCGGATGTATACCGTATGCGGCGGTTTCTCATCTGCATTTTTTTCTGACCCCATGACAAAACTACCACCTGGTATCACAACCATCTCAGGACATTCGGCGCAGTCTTTGATGCTGGTGCCAAAAGCTAAAGTTGGCGTTATTTTTCCTGATTGCGCAGCATCAAGGTTAGTACCGTTTTCATCGGGGATGAATCCTTTTCCGTAAATGGCTTGTGCCCATACGGCATGCCCCACAAAAACTACTAAAAAAATGATAAATATTGAGCGAACGAATAGTTTCACGCTTACAGCCTGACTACCCGGAAGGGAAATAGAAATTTATTGCGGATATGCTGAAAAAGTGTGCACACCAAATTAATTATTGCCTTAACCATAATTCGAACCTCTTGTTAATGGCGTTTCCGTTTTCTATCCAAAACTTGGTATTCGATACCAATGAGCGGCCTAGGCGTGGAAAAGTGGGCAGCCAAGCCTTATTGGGGTTGGAATCAGGAATGGCATAAAGCGAAGAAACACGGACAGGTGAATACGGAATGTATTTTGACTGATCTGAAAGCGGCTGTGTTGATGTCGCGAAGCGAACAAATTCCAATGATGCTGCCGTATTCTTTCCACCCTTAAGGATTGCAAAGTAATCTACGTTTTGAACTTGACCGTCCCAAATAATATCGAAATTGGTCTTCGCCCTCGCATTTGAATCTACTATGCGTCCGTGCCACGAATGGGCCATTACGACCTGACCAGAAGCCAGCAATTGAGGTGGCTGTGCTCCAGCGGTCCACCACACAATGCTTCCCTTAATTGAATTAAGCTTATTCAATGCGCGATCCACCCCCGCCGATGTACCAAGTGCTTTGTATACATCACTTGGATTTACGCCATCCGCCATTAGCGCCCACTCTAGAGCTACTGAAGGGTCTTTCTTAAGTGCACGTTTGCCGGGAAATTTATTTAAATCGAAGAAGTCGTCTAGCGTTTTTGGACCGTGGGACCCCACTGTCCCCTTATCGTATGCAATTACGTTAGAGTAAATAATAGTTCCAATTGCACAGGGCAAAACTGTACCGGGCAAAAAATCTTTAGCTGCTGGACGCCCATCTGCACCTGGTGGTAAAACATCGGGGTCAATTCTTTCAAGCAGTCCTTCTTGGCAGCCTACATCAGCTTCATTGCCCTCTACGTCGATTACATCCCACTTAATATCGCCTGATTTCACTTGAGACCTAATGCCGCCCAGACTACCATCCCATTCCACAGAATTAATCTTGATACCGGTCTTGGCTGTGTACGGCTTGTGATAAGCCTCGATCTGGCTGGAGGTATAGGCACCACCCCAAGATGCAATAGTAATCGTGGTTCCAACAAAAGAGGGGGCCGCTGGTGCTGCGAGGGTTGAAGCAGTAGCGTCGAGGTTTGTGCCATTGTCATCGGGGACAAACCCCCTAAACAGGCCTTGAGTAGAAGCCTGTAAGGACACTGCCAACAGTAGCCAACCAAGCCACTTACTCATAGCTACTTAGAAACCAGTACCCGCCCACCGTCTCCGACCAGTTGTGGCTGTTGCGTACGGTTCATCTTCATCGCAAAACGCGGTACCTTTTCAGCGAGGTAATTCTGAAGTTTGCCGATAGTAATAGTGCCGTCTTTGTTTTCATCTGCGTCCCCCTCTAGGCCTTTCATTAGGTAATAGCTAAAAATGCCGTGTTTTAAGTCTGGGCTGGAGCTCGAGATCTGGCTGTTGGCTGACGCAGACATCACGGTAAAGTTATCAGGGTAGGCATTCTCCTGAACCTTAATATTTATGGGTCTAGCACTTGCCAGTAACGTCGCTCCGCCCCGAGTTTGCCCGCTATAACAGCTATCTATAAACATAGTCACGGATTTTGGTCGCGCGCTTTGCAGTAGATTGACGATCTCCTTTTGGGCCACCGCAGTTCGCTCTAGTAAGTCTTTGTCCACCCCATAGGGCAGCAAATACAGCTTGCCATCTTCAGAGGGCAATCCGTGCCCGCTAAAGAACACATACACCTCCGTCTTGTCCTTATTCACGCGCAAAGGAAGCCAATTTTTAAAGGCCTTAAGCATGGAAACATCATCTGCTTGCGCATCGAGCAGCATGGTGATGTTGTCCGGTTTTAGCCCTAAACGAAGTGCGTAGTCATAAAAAGCAAGTGCATCGTCTTTGGCGAAATCAGCCTTGGGCACCCGAAGATAATCCTGTATGCCGATGATGATAGCCACCGCATCTCTAGGACGCTGGGGGCGCAGGTTTGCGGCATTGAGCTGGCTAAAACTGTCCTTGACTTCCTCCAAGGCGCGCGAGACCGTTATGACCTTGGTATCTGTATTTCCATAAAGGTCACGGGCCACCAAAGTGAATATTGTTTCCTGCCCAGCACGCGCAACCCGTTTTGCAGAGTAGGCGCCGTCGGCCTTACCACCAAGTTCGTCGCCATTGAGTTTGAACGAGCTTGTGTCCGCATTGGTTCGCACCGTCAAGGTCACCTCTCCAAACGCGTCAGGCTGACTTGCTGAGGCTTGGATCGAAATGCGCGCAGTTTGCTTGGCCTGCTCACGCTGCAGTTTTTCGGCGTCCAGACGCTCTCGCTCTTTGCCTAAACGGATCCGCTCCTCTTCCAATTGAGCCACTTTGCGCTCATTTTCAAGGCGCTGGGCATCGCTTAGCTGGGTATTGACCGTGTTGGTAGGCCTTACTAATTGGTTAGCAGCCCAAATTCCTTGGCTAATAACGGAGCCATTGACCGCAGATATGGTGCCTTGACCTTCATACTTGCCGTCCTTCCAGGCGCCGGTGTATTTTTCTCCGCTTGCAAAGGTCTGGATCCCCTGCCCGTTGGGTTTGCCGTCGCGCCATTCACCCTCGTATTTGTCCCCGTTATTGTTGAGCCATCTTCCCGTGCAGTTGGTCCATCGCGAGGGGGAACTGCCTTGGCAGGGCGGGAGCTGGCTCTGGGCCATCGCTGAGCCTGCAAAAAACAGCACACAAAATAGGCGAAAAAAGGTATTCATCGAATGTGACTCCTAAGTTTTGTATTACCGCTCCATTAGGACGCGGTTGGAATCTCCCACCAACTGGGGTTCCTGCTTTCTACTGATTGTCATCGCAAAACGGAAGACTCGGTCCGCGAGGTAGCCATGAAGCTTAACGATAATTATGGTCCCATTTCGGTTTTCATCTGGCTCTCATTCCAGGTCCCTAATTAGGTAACAGCTGAAAAATGCTAATTTGGCAAGATTGAGCAACCACATCTGGACATTGGTTCCCAACGCCACGACCATTGCAGCAATGAAGGATGAACGTGCTGGCAAGGTGACCAAGGCCTTTTTGTAAAATTTTTTGATGTCGGACTAAAACATGCTGTGTGCCTCGACTCCGCCCGCTCCGGCGCAGAATACCTGGTTATCCGACCCCGCGTCACCATCGAGTTTGATCAACTAATTAGAGCAGATGCCGTCGCCACCCACGAGCTTGGCGTTGATGCCCAGCGACAGCGCCTATGCCGTCGAAGAACCCGCGCCCAAGTGATTTGCTACGACAAGCGCCTAAGCGAGCAGGCCTATGGCCGGCGCATATTGCAAGGCCTGCCGCCCTATCGCTTTTTGCAGCGCAAATAGGAAAACGCCAGGCGTAAAAAAACCGGCCCGAAGGCCGGTTTTTGTTGTCGCAGTCCGTGGTTAACGGATGACCGAGATGGTGTCTAGCTTGCCGCCGCGAACCGTCTTCAAAGTCAATGCGCCACCCAAAATGTCGCCTTTTGTATCAAAACCAATCGCACCAGTAACTCCTTGATACCCTTTCGTCGCTGCCAAAACAGGCAGATACTTCGCTGGAACAGAGGAACCTGCTTTGACCATCGCAGCGACCATGAGGTTCACACTGTCATAAACATAAGGTGCATACACCTGCACGTCTGCATTGAACTTGGCTTTGAACTTGGCGTCAAAATCATTTCTTGCCTTTTCAAACTTGCTGCCCTTTTCAACGCCACCAGCCTCAGCGCAATAAACCTGATTGTCAGCAATTGCATCGCCGCCGAGCTTGACCAACTCTGCCGAGCAGATGCCGTCGCCACCCATGAACTTGGCACTAATGCCCAGCGATTTCATCTGACGCAGCATTGGCCCAGCCACCGCGTCCATACCGCCGAAGAACACCACATCAGGCTTCTTGCCCTTGATGGTGGTCAATATGGCATTGAAGTCGGTTGCTTTGTCGGTAGTGAACTCTTGCGCCACTATTTTGCCGCCAGCGGCTTTAACCGCTTTGCTGAATTCTTCTGCAACACCTTGGCCGTAAGCAGTACGGTCGTCGATCACCGCAATGGCTTTACCCTTCAGGGTTTTGACAGCGTACTTGCCCAAGGTGCTACCCAATTGGGTGTCATCGGCCACCACGCGGAAGGTGGTTTTAAAACCTTGGCGCGTGTACTTGGGGTTGGTAGCAGAGGGAGAGATTTGGGGGATGCCCGCATCGCTGTAGATTTTGGAAGCGGGGATGGAGGTACCAGAGTTCAGGTGACCAATCACGCCAACCACGTTGGCATCAGCCAGCTTTTGTGCTACGGACGTGCCTTGCTTGGGGTCGGCGCCGTCGTCTTCAAGCATCAGCTTGATGGTGACTTTTTTACCGCCGATGGTGACACCTTTTGCGTTGAGCTCTTCCACGGCCATGATGGCGCCGTTTTCATTGTCTTTGCCCAGGTGGGCAATAGCGCCGCTGGTGGGGCCAACGTGGGCGATAGTCACAACGCTTTGTGCCATTGCCAATCCGGTGGACAGTGCCAGCACGG
>Ga0214919_10005927_pt1 | contig 17015 bp, 9 predicted proteins | sample LL1503_MetaG_FD_177994 | JGI IMG/M metagenome (GOLD analysis project Ga0214919, IMG submission 177994) | Freshwater microbial communities from Lake Lanier, Atlanta, Georgia, United States - LL-1503 | ecosystem: Environmental > Aquatic > Freshwater > Lake | place: USA: Georgia | collected 2015-03-15
AGTACCTGCAATTATTACTAAAACTATAACTCTTGATGCAAATGGTAATATAATTTCACAAAAAATAGATTCAGGTAGCACTAATCCAACACAGGCAGCAACACCAGCTCCAACACAAACATGTCCTCCAATTCCAACACAAGCACAGTCGCCTTCTGGAGGTGTTTTAAATAATTTAACTCATCTGTTTGAATCTAAAAATGGTAATATTAATAATATTCCAACTACAACTTTTCCTGCTATGTCAAATGTTCCTAATACTACATTAGCACAAACTTTAGATTATAATGATTCTAATGTTAAATCTTCTGGAGGATATTGTCCATCGAGTGATTTAAATAGTGAATTTAAAAAATTTGGCATTTATTAAATAAAATATAAATATTTTATATAAAATATTAATAATATTTATATTATTTATGTTCAATTTCATTTTCATCTTTAATTTAATTTCGTTATATTTAGATTTTTTATATACATTTAATTATTAATATTTACATCATTTATATTTTTTAGATTATCTACAAATGTTTCAAGAATATTTTAACAATATTTATGTTTTATCATTAGTTTCAACACTAATTGGTCTTGCTCTTATTTATTTATATGATAAATTTGAAAAGAAACAATATACGTCTGCTATGTATATAAGGTTTGCAATAGTATTATATATTTCAACATGCGGTACATTATATTTATCACGTGCAAATCTATTTAATCTTAATATTTTCCAAGGTGGTGGTGATTCTTCATCCGATCCACAATCAATGATGCCTCAACCTAATGAATTAAAATCTCACTTGGAACAATTCAAAACAGGTATACCGACATTTTAAATCAAAACAGGTACACCAATATTTTAATTAATTAGTATTATTCTATGTTCTTTCATGTTTAATTCTAATTATATTTTTTTAATTTTTAAATTTTTCTTTTACTTTTTTAAAAATTTGTTTATAATTTCATATTTTTTTTTCAAACAATATATTAACTATATTAACTATATTAACTATAATAAGTAAAATTAGAAATTTAATATCTATTAATAAATTAATAAATTAAGTTATAAAAATGAATAATATGACTAATATGACTTCTACATTTAATAATATTAATACTAAAATTACTAAAATGTTTAATAATCCTAATATTAATTTTTTTATTATTATGAATTTAATTTTATTAATTAGTTGTTATACATTTATTAATGCACAAGTTAAAACTATTATTACATCATTTATATCTAATCCAATTATTATATTATTTAGTTTAATAATCATAATTTTAATTGGATATTACAATATTAATATAGCAATATTATGTTTATTATTATTATTTATTTCTCTTTATAGTGGCACAATATTTAGTAATTCAAAAAAATCAAATAAATATAATTCAAATAATTCAAATAATACGTTTGAAGGATTTGTAGATGATACAAATAATAATAATTATGAAGAAGAAGATGATGATGATGATGGTGATAGTGATGAAGAAGATGAAGGTGATGAAGATTCAAAACATAAATTTAAAACAAAACCTTTTAAAAAGAAAACACAAACTGAAATTAATAATGAAAATGAAGAACAAACTGAAAAAAAAATTAATAATATTAAAGATATGATATTAGGTACAATGAATAATATTAAAACTAATGCAGATAGTGAATTTAAACAAAGTATCAAAGAAAATTTATTAAACACACTTAAACATGAAAAAAAAAATAATAGAAATAGTAGCAAAAATAATAGTAGTAGTTCTGGAAAAGATAAATTTACAGATGTTAAATCTTCTGGAAAAAAAGATAATTTTCAAACTATAAAATTACGAAAATTTGATCCTATGAATGAAGAAGATACTAATCTTTTAATAACTAAAGAAATTCTTCAAGATATGATTAATCGCATTGAATATAATTTTGAAACTAATAAATATTTAAAAAAATATATTAAACATAGAGTTGAAGAAATTATAGAAACTAATAAATTATTAGACGATGACGACGATTAAGTATTTATATTTATAAATGTTAGTTTTTTGCATTTTTTTAATTTTGCATTTTTACGATTTATATTTTTTATATCTTTTATTATTAGAAATGGTTAAAATAAAATTATCAATAAGCAAACACAAACATAAAAATAAACATAATACTAAAAACAAAACTAAACATAACAAAAATAAACATAACAAAAATAAACATAACAAAACTAAACATAACAAAACTAACAAAATATGTACTATATCATCTAATTATTTACAATCATTAATTAAACCAGATTTATATAATCAATATAAAAAATATATTAAAAATATAGCAACAATTTTTATTACTTCCCAGAACCCATTATTAAATACAATATTTAATATTAAACATAATAATCAAAATGATTCCTTCTCCTTCAATATAAAATACAAAGAAGAAGTATTTAATGAATATACTAAAATACCTAACTTTATTGATATATTTAGATATCTTATTAACATAGATTCATTTAATAATAAATTTACAAAAGATGAACAATCAATTCTTCATAAAAACTTATCAACACAAAATACAAAAACATCTTGTTATGATTTCCTTGATAAATCACCTTTAGGAAATAAATTATTAACAGCTTATAATTCTATAAGAAATGATAAAACTAATATAATATATATGAAATTAATTGAACAATTTCAATCTATTGAATTTTATAATTTACTAATTAATAGTTTTACAAGTTATAAAATTTTGGAAGATTTAGAGTTAAAAATTACTAAATTAGTTACATTCTCAGTTACATGGAAAAATCATACTTATGAAAACTTAATATATTTATTTATGTATGATAATTCATTAGATAAAAGTAAATATATTAAGTTTGGACAACAAATGTTTGAAAGAATATTTTTTTTCAATGAATTTCTAAATACTAATAATATGCCAGATAAGTTTATTATATTTTTGACAGATAAGAAAAAAGAAATAGATATATCAGTATTATCTCACGTTCATTTTAAGACTATAAATATTAATACTGCAGTAACAAATGGTGTTGATATAATAATATATAGAGAGCAAGAATTATTAAAAAGCATATTTCATGAATTAATACATTTTCATAAGTTGGATTTTAGACATATTCCAGATAACATAATTAAATATCTAATAAGTACTCATAATATTAATAATAATAATGAATATTTATTATATGAATGTGTTACTGAAAGCTTAGCAAATATATTAAATAATATATATGTATCTGGAACTATAAATGAATTTGCTTCTAATTTAGAAAGTGAGATTTTGTTTAGTACTTTACAAGTTGCAAAAATATTGAGTGTTTGTAAATACAAATCATGGAGCGATTTTACTGATACTACTAATACAACTATGAATACGACTATGAATACGACTGTGAATAAAAATAAATATAATAATAATAAAACACAATTTAAACAAGATAGTTGTGTTTTTTCATATTATATTTTAAAATTCTATATTTTATTAAATTTAGATAATTATTTTAAAAGTGTTCTGGATAATAAATTAAAGTTTATACAAGATCAAAAACATTTTACAAATTTAACAAATATATTTGACAGTTCCAGAAGCATTTTAATTCTACAAAAGATAATGGATAATATATTGAGTAATCTTAGTAAAAAGAGGAGTACAAAAAGTAAAAATATTAGTAATAAAAAATATACAAAAATTAGTAAAACACTAAGAATGACATGTTTAGAAAATAGTTTACTTAATGATAATGCAATATGATTATAATGATTATAATGATTATAATGATTTTTATTATTGTTATTATATTATACTTTCTGGAGAACTAATATAGTATCCAGATTATCATTTAATAGTTTATAGTTTTTATGTAATACACCTTCGGATGATGTAAATTGATCATTAACCATAATTAAACTGGTCGGTGATGTAACACCTAATATAGATAATAATTGCTGAACATTATCTGTGTTTTTTGGTTGACTTACAATAGTCATATTTGATAATACCATTTGAATTGCACTTTTCATAGATTTATAATTGTCTAATTTATCTATAGTATAAGTTAATTTCAAATTATTACTATTACTAACTGTTAATATAAAATTAGGTTGTTTACTAATTATAGTACTATTTTTAGTAGGTTGTGTTGAATTTGTATCATGTCCAATAGTTATTGTTAAATCATCCAGAGATAAAAATTGTCCTTTTAATGCTTTATATGTTCCAAGAAAAGTATTTTCGAGTACAGGATCAACTATATAAGTAGAAACTGATATATTATCTGTAAAACTTTCTACATTACCACTCTTATATCTATCTTGATAATAATTATTTACTAATCCCAGAACTTCACTCGGATATTTTGCTACTTGATCATTAACAATCATATTAATATTAAATTCATTTTGATCTTTGCTATATATAAATGGAGCCATACTATCTTGAATATCATTCAACATTTTATTGCGATCATCCAATCTCGTATTTATAGAAGTATTTACATCCGCAGTAACACCATCTAATATATTAGCATTATCTGTAAATTTATTTAATAATAATTTAACACACGAAACATATGCATCGCTTTTACATGTTACTGGGCAAATATCAATTAATGCTTTTGATAGACCATAATTATTATTAACATCATAATTATTTTTAAGATAATCACTATATGCAGTTTGACAATTATTATATCCTATATCTCTAACTGCAATATCATCATCATATACAGAACTACATCCAGGCATATCAGTTAGTTTACTTTTAGATTCTATATTATTAATATATGAAATTACATTATATTTTGTTGTTCCAGGTATTACAGAAATATTTGCAAATTTTTGTTTAAGGTAATGTAATCTTATTATACAATAAAAAGTAAACAAAACTAAGGAAATTATACAAAATAATAATACATGTTTTTTATCAAATCCAAACATTTTATTTATATATATTTTTTATTAGCTTTTATATTTTATAGTTATATTTATTTTACATATTTTATATATATTTTATATTATTGAAAATAAAATTTATTGAAAATAAAATTTATTAATTTGAAAAAGGGAAAATATAAAGAAAATGAAAAATATATATTATAAATTATAAATTTATGGTCCAATCTTCGGTTTAAATTGCGGTTGTACATATTGCGGTTGTACATATTGCGGTTGTCCATATTGCGGTTGTCCATATTGAGGTTGTCCATATTGCGGTTGTCCATATTGCGGTTGTCCATATTGCGGTTGTTTTGCGGCAGCTTTAGCTTGAAGTGTATTTAAACAATTTAATTTCTGATATAAACCTGAAATATATTGATTTCCTTTTGATACATATTTTGTTATTATATTATTTAATACTTTACATGAATCTTGAGGGTTTATATTCTTTATTATAAATTTTTCAAATTCCATTATATTAGTATTATTAATTTTATCTAATATAGATTGAGTAATTGGATCTCCACTAACTGGTATAGATGTATTTAATTTTGATATTAATAAAAGTACATCCACTTCTTTAAGTTCCTTTAATGAAGCAAATTCAGTAGGATTAGAGCTTGCCTTAATCATAGAACTAAGTTTTTCTGTACTTTTAGATGTATAAGATTTATCACGTTCTTTAGTAACAGCACCTAATAACCAATCATATTTAACTGTTACTTTAGTATATTCTTTAACTTTCACATCACTTAATAATTTTGGTTCTATAAATTTCAAATTAATTAAATTTCTTGTAATTTCATCTAAATTTTCAGTTAAATTTTTAAGTGAACCACCTTGTCGTGGAAGAATTAAGTTTATAGTATTTAATATTTGATTAATATTATCAATAATAGTATTAATATTATTAGAATATTTATCTGGATTTATATAATTTGCTGGTAATTTAGAAATAAGTTCTCCAAGTAAAGTATTTCCTACTATAGTTGATGGACCTCCAGGAACACCTACTGCACCTACTGCACCTAAAGGCCCAGCCGGAGCTACTATACCTGCATTAGGATTCCTTTTAATAATATCTAAGAATATAGGATGATGGTCACTTGCCTCTGATTGTGCTACTAAAGTTTGAATATTTGTTTCATAATTTGAAATAATAAAGTCATTATTAAATTGTGTTGAAACATAACATAAATCAACTAATGCATTTGTCTTTAATCCTGATTTTACAATAAGATTATTATTCAAAGAAATAAATTTTGCTTTATCTATATCTGTAAATGGATTTGAATTTACATTAGGATCAAAATTAAAGCTACCCATAATTATTTTATGTTGATTTGGATCAGTTGCTATATTAGCAAATGCTGTATTAATGTTTCTTTTAACTGTTTGAACATTTTCATTTAAGCTTTCATCTATATAAATTATATATAAAGAAACATTTACACCATGTATTTTAACTGTAGAATTTAACATAGATATAGTATTACTTATTATTTCATTTTTTTGATTAGTTACAGTATTATTTTTGTAATATATTGCTTTACCCATAAAACTATTATTACTATTATAATTATCATTAGTAATTATATATTTATCTAAACCTATATTATTTGAATCTAACATATAATGATTTGCATATTCATTACTGGTATTTATCATATATTTTGTTGGATCAGCAGGATCGAGGATAGCAGGATTAAAATCTGCTGCTTGCATCTGTGTAATTCTATTATTGGCACCACGAGTATGTCCATATAAAGTATATTCTAAAAATATTACAACATCAGGATTTGGTAAATTATCATTAATAAAATCAATTGCATGTTTTGGATCATTATATATGTAATTAGGACCAGGTAAAGGATTTCTCATGCATACTTTTTGCCATTGATGAACATTAAACATTACAATTCTAAATGCACCTTGTATTGAATTTTCTATTTTTAAATTCATATTCATACAAAAACTTCCTAAATTTGGTATAATATCTGCATTGTCACCCAGATCTGAATTATAATAGCTTTTATGACTTTCTTTAACTTGTATAATTGTATCAATAGCAGAAGTAATATAAGGTTTTAAATTTATTTTCAAATAATTAGTATGTATATTTATATCATCTTTTAAGGATTGAACATTTTTAATTTCATTATATATATCAATAAAAGATTGTCTGTAATTATAATTTGCTATACCATTTACAGTAAGATCTGCAGCTGTAATATCTTGTAAATCTGGTGTACCTTTTACACCAGCTACGGGTGGTATAGCTGCAGGTACGGCTACAACTGTAGGTATACCTACAATTACAGGTAATACAGTTGCATCTATAAAAGATTCAACAACAATATTATTTTGTGGTTTTTCTGAATTAAAATTTGCAAAATTATTATTTTCACCATAAAAAGATTTAACATTTGTATCAACATTATAAACAAATCTTTGAAATTTTTTATTCATATTGATACCACCATTAAATGTTGGTACAATACCGTTAACATAATTTAATAATCCTTGAGCGTTATTAAATCCAACTATACCCGCACCACCCGCACCACCCGCACTACCATCTATTTCATCAAGATAATCTTCACTAAAACTATTATGATCATCAATATCATTTAAATTATAAAATATTTGATATAATTTTATTTTAATTTTTCTATTGAATATATTTGATATACTTATAGTAGGATTATCTGTATGATATTTATCAATAGTTTCTATGCATTTAAATAATAATATATAATATGATAATAATCGTGAAAGAAGTTGAGCAGGTGTAGGTGCTACTGGTGGTACTGCTGGTACTGGTTGTTCTGGATTTATTAAATCTGCAAATCTTAGATTGAGTGTAACAACAACATGATGATACAATAGAGTCAAAAATATATTATAACAAAAATATACTTTTCCTTTATAAAGATTAAATGAAGGCTCATCTATAATTAAATCATAATTAGCTTGAGTTATTAAATACATTTTAGTAGTGATATATGAAGAATTAGGATCATTATAAATTAAATTATCCCAAGATATTAGAGAAAATACCTGACTTAGATCACCACCTTTCATCATATATGAATATTCATTATGAATTTTAGATATTACACTATCATTAATCATATTTTCAGTTATTCCAGATCCATTATCATCCATATCCCAACTATCACTCATAATCATATTGTTATTTACACTTCCTCCACCTCTACTTCCACCACCGCCTGGTATCATTCTTTTAGTATCATTATATAATTTAAGATCATTTAATAACATTAAATGATATTTATCTAAATTATTTTCAACCTGTACAATTGCTACACGAATGATATTATAATCTACATTAATATCAACTGAATAGGTTTCATTAAGAAATTCACCATTTAATTCCATTATATTAAATTTAATTAATTCGACTTTCTCTTTTTGTTCTTCAATATCTTTTCTAAATTTAATAATAGGGTTTATTTTATCATGTTGTATATTTGAACCATAAATTACCAATAATTCACTTTGAATTATTTCAATAAAATTTTGCAATTCAGTCAATTTTTCTACTATAGAAACTGCATTTTCAATCATATCACCCATATGTTTAAATACTTCTTTGTAACTAACATTCCATTTAGCTATATTTGCTTGTGTTTTTGAAATATCAATACCAGTACCTGTATCAGTACCATCATCACTCTGTTCTTTAAAATGTTCAGATTTATCTATCAATATTCCTATTTTTTTAAGACTATCATGTTGCGTAGAAATTTTTTCATCAGTAAAAGCAAGAATATAGTCAAATTCCTCTTTGTGTGCTTTATATTTTTCTATTTTATCTTGATCTTTTGAAGTAAGGGTTTTTTTACCTGAATATGTATTATAATCATCTCTATATTGTTTTATTTTTGTATAATATTTTTGATTATCTTCAAAATCACTTGTTAATTCAACAAATTTATTTGAATCTTTTTCAAACTTTTCAGTGAATTTTAAAAATGCAGGTTCCTCTTTTTTAAGTTTTTTAACAATTTGTTTAATTACTTTGTTTAATCCTTTTATTTTATTTTTTACAAGTCTTAAATCATCTTTTATTGTTTTTAAATTTATATGTTTTACTTTAGGATCATTTATATTACTTTCTCTTATTTTATTAATTTCATCAAAAATAGTTTCTTTTTTCATATTAAGAACTAATTCAGTAACTATTTTTGATTTATCATTAGCTAATTTTTCAAAACTTGTTAATTTACCTTCATATGAATCAATTAGAGACAACATAATTACATTTGCTTTTCCTAATTTTTTAATAATATTTTTAAGTTTTCTAATATTCCACCATCTTAATAAAAATTCAGGAACATAATCATCAACATCACCACCATTTTGCTTATTGTAATAACCATATTGCTTTAATGCATATAGTGTATTATCCTTTAAATATTTCTTAGTTCTCCTTGCTTTTTTAAATAATTTTTTATTACTTTTACTATCTTTACTATCTTTGCTACTACTATTACTATTACTATTACTAAAATGATATTTCCTGTAATATTTTTTACCTTCTTTATGAATTACATGACTATTATATTTTTTGGTTAATATTGTTTTCTTGTTACCTGTTATATATTTAATTTTTTTTGTTTTAGTCATTTTAATAATCTATTATTTAATTTATAACAATATAATAAATTGTGAAACAAAACAATATAAACATTTACTACTTATTTAAAATATATTAAATTTTATATTTTTATATATTTACAAATAATTTACATTTATTTTACAAATATAAAAAATTGATTGTATTTAAATATATTTACATAGATTTAATTATATCAAAATATATTCATAGATATTTTTCATCATATTCATCATCATCATGGCACTTACATTAACAGGTAATGTGCTTTCTAAAATATCATTTTGTGATAAACAATGCAGTAATGTGAATGATAATAAATTCAAATCGCAAATTATTCAAAACCTTGAAACAAAGTATAATATTCAAATTGTTTCCAGAGACTATAATATATTAAATCCTAATATTCTTCGTAATGTTTCTTTTAATCAACATATATTGACACCATATACACATGGTAATCCTTATATGTTATATCTTACTAAAATTGATGGTATTAATTGTGTTTTATTTATTGATAAAAAATTAAAAGATGGATATACATATCCAAAAATGCATTGTGTCAAATATCGATTTTCTGATGATCTTTATACTAAAGATACTATATTAACAGGTGAACTGGTTCGTGATAATGAAAGAAGATGGTTTTTCTTAATCGATAATATTTTACTTTATAAAGGAATGAGTACAGCTGATAAAAACATAAATAGTAGATTTACATTAATTAATTCAATTCTGGAAAATGAATATAAACAAGATAAATACTTGGAGATATGTCCTTTAAAAATTAAAAAACTATTTTTATATAAAGATATTAAAAAAATGGTCACCGAATTCATACCCAATCTTTCATATATGTGCAAAGGAATTGTATTTTATACATTAAATAATAAACATTCTAATTATGCATATCTTATGCCAAGAGATGGGCAAATTGAAATTAAATCAAGTAGTGAAATTGATGATTTGGTACAAGAAAAATATCCTGAATTATGGAATAAAAAACATTCTATTACAAATAATATGTCTAATATGTCTAATATGTCTAATATGTCTGATATGCCTAATGAAATAATGAATAATTCTCTATCTGTAAATAATGAAAATAATGTATCAAATTGTTCATCAACTTATGCTTCATCTTTTGCATCGACTTTTACTTCAAATTCATCATCATTATTAGATAGTAATAATAATAGTAATTGTAATATTAAAAATGATATTAATAAAGTTGAGGATAATGGAAATGGAAATGGAAATGTAAATGTAAATGTAAAAATAGAAATAGAACAAAATAATGTTGTTTTTCAAATATTAAAAACTGAAATACCTGATATTTATAATCTTTATTGTATTGATGAAAAACGCAATTTAATAAAAAATTCGATTGCATTAGTACCTAACCTTAAAATTAGTCATTATTTATATAATACATTTAAATCAAATCCTAATAATTTAGGTTTAAAGGTTGAATGTAAATATTCAAAAATATTTGAAAAATGGACTCCAGTAAGATTTATAGAACATGATACTTTTAAAAAAAATATTGTTGAAGAATTTGAAGAAAGATTGAAAAATAAGGAATAAAAAGAATAAATAAAAAGATTGAAAGATTGAAACATGTAAATTATATTTGTATAATTTGGATATATAATTTAGTTATATATTGTATATTTTTTTATAATCTAACACCATAAATTCTATATATATAATCACTATAACTTTTAAATGGAGAATATTCTAAATTTGATCGCATATTATTTAAAAAAGAAGAATATCCATATCCATTACTATATTTATTTTGAAAAGGATGGAAGATTATCCTATTTTTTAATAATGAATTTAATGAATCATCATTTAAATAATATTTATTTAATAAATTTTTAGTATAATTTGAATCACTTAAATAATCAAATGACATTTTACTATCATTTTCAATATTTTGTTCTCTAATACTATTAATAAAAGATTCTTTTTGTTTTATATATATAAATAAATAAACATATAAAGCTATACTTATTAGAAGTATAAAATATACTATTATATTTGTAGCAGTTTTCATTATATAAAATTATAATTCAAGTTATAATTTATTTTTAAATATGCAACTATCTCTATTATTTATTACATAGATTATTTTTTTGTATATGCATATAAACATGCATTTTTATATATATCTTTGTTTATGTTTCAATATTAATTACTTTATGTTTATCAGGAGAAATATCTGAAGTACTATTTCCTATATTCCCAGAAGATTTAGACCATATAGGTTTTGAACGTAATGTATTGCTATTGAATAAATCTACACGTATATTATTAAGATTTTCATATGAATAAACATCTGGATGAAAAACATAATTTACAATCTTCCAACATGAATAATTTTCAAAAATTGGAATCGGAATCATAAGAACTACAATAAAATATGCGATCCTACTACAAGTACCCCAACCCCATATAGCTTCTGTCCACGCAGGTACTACGACTATACCATTTCCATATATTTCCACCATTGCCACACCAGTTAAATCATCAAATCTATATTCCCACCATTGATCACGTAAACCATCACTTTTTGAAATAAATTTTGAATCTAATTCTTTTACTAAAGGATCATTATTTTCTGCATTTAAACTACTTCTTTCTGGATTTTTATTTACATTATCAATAATAGTAGTTGCTAAAGTATTATTATCTTCTGAATAACTATATGCATTATCAGATATTTTATTTATAAGAATACCTTTTGAATCATAAATAAATATTGCATTTATACTTAGTAATTGTTTATTACTGGCAGTAATTCTAACTCTCCTTGAATTGATATACGGTAAATTTGCACCACCTGAAATTGCAATTGCTTCATTTGTATTATCAATAATATTTAATTGTGTACCAAAACTTGATATAAAATTAAATTTTGTATTCAAATCAAGTATATTATTAGGAATTTTTTTAAATGCTAAATCAGTTAAATAATTATTATTATCTAAATCAATTGTACTAAATTGTGCAATACCTGAGTCTGGATCCAAACCTACATAAAGAAATTTATGATTTTGTATATTTTTTAATTGAAATGTGTTTTTATCTGGACTTAAAATCATTTGCCATTGTTGTCTTGAATCTGAATTATTCAATGGTCTTGATACAACACGTATTGGTGGTATTGGCAATTTATCTAAAGTATTAAAGTTTTTAATATTTGGTATTCCTGGTGGTGAATAATAAGTTGTATTATTATTACCCATATTTTAAAAAATGTTAATATTTTTAATTATAACTAATATTATATTTAATTATAATTATTATTAATTACTATTATTTAATATTATATTTTTATATTATTATTGTTTTTATATTACTATTATTTTTTATATTATTTTTTAGTTAATCATCTTTATGTTCCATGATATTACTTTTGAATCGTTTTCTGGAACTACTATTATATTATCAACAGAATTATCATAACCAATATATTGTCTATTATTATTATGTAATGTTAGTGTATTATCTTCATTTAAATTACTGTACCATATAGAATTCTTATTATTTTTTAAAAATTTTTCAGCAATAATTTTTTTAGAATCAATATTAATGAATGCATCTTTTATATTATTTTCAAATAATTTTTCAGAATCATTTATATCATTTACATTATATGAAACATCAATGAATAATTCACTTCCTTTATTAAGAGATAAAGTGTCTGTTTTTGGATCATATAATACTGGTTTACCATTTGGATGTAAAAGAGTAAATGTATTTGTAATATTTTGTGATTCTTCTACATCTTCAAATTTAGATTTAGGTTTTATAGCTGATCTATTTAAAGTATTAACATTATATTGATCTTTTGATTGAAGTGCATTATCATATTTATCCGTATCAGTATTATATGCCAAAACATTGAAAATATTTATATCTTCTCCACCATAATGTATAATATAAAATCTTTGTCCAGAACCTGAATGTACTATTATACCTTCTGGAACTAAATTCAAAAATGAGAATATACTATATTTTGGGTCCATTTTATAAGGATGTCCATTCCATCCTATACCTAAGTCTGCAAATTTAGGTTCTACATCTTTAGTAGATGGTGGTGAAATTTTGGGTGGTACTAATGCAGAATCTTTTATTCTATAAAATGGTCTTTGATAATTTACTCTAAAATTATAATAGGCATTTTCAGAATTACCATCTACACCATCATTATGATTTGGATTCTCTAAAACATATTGAATACGATCCGCATAGTAATTAGTCCACCCACGTATAAGAGTACCATTAGTAATTTCTTCTACACAATCTTCAGGAACACACCTTATATTACCAGAAGTATTAATAAAATCACCCATGCAAACATAACCTTTAGGTGCCTTACCCCAATATTGATAAACACCATTATCATTATCTATATCTCTATATTCAGGTGGAACTACATCACCAGCTACTAATATTGTCGCTCTATCTGGACCATTTGGAGTATCACCACTATTATATTCACTATTACCAACTCTCGTAATACCATTACTTTTACCAGAATAAGTTCCATAATCATCTATACTTTGAATAATTTGTCCTATAGGATAATAAGTATCACCTTCATATTCAACTGTATTTGCTTCCCACCAGTTAACATTACCCCAATTATGTTGACCATTACCACGTGTATGATAATCATTTCTCAAAAATCGATAATCATTAGAATAAATTACTTTAATACGTGGTTTTGTTACAATATTTTTCAAAGGCATTTTTGAGCTTTCATGTAAACTTGTTGATCTGCAAATTTCGGCTTTTAGTGGACGAAAATTACGGGTTACACCCCAATAATAAATATCATATTTCTTTATTTCATCAAAAGGATTAACATTATTTACCCAATCATATTCTTCATCTGCATATTGATCAGTAAACCATTTACCATATGGCTCTGTTCCTTTATAAATTAAATCAAACCATTTTTTCCATATACTTTTTATATAATTTATAATATCATCAATAGACTTATTATCAGAAGATAAATTAGATACAATAACTTGATATTGTCGAGATGAAGCCATTTGTCTGAGTTTATCATTAAGATAGTCGCATGGAAATTTTTGTGTTGTTTTATTTAATATGCTTTTATTAACATTTTCATTATATAAACTATCAATATATTTATTCATATTAACTACAAAATATACTTGTATTTCTGTAATACTACATTTACCTTCAATACCTACACCTCCACGTTCACCAGCATGTCCTCTTAATCCTGCAGGACCTGTTTTTTTTGCAACTACTGACCAAAAATAACCAATTGCAAATATATTAATAAATGAAATCCATAATACTGTATATATAGTCCATCCCAGAGCTTTTTCTACAAATGTTTCCAAATCATTAGTTACATGAAGCCCACCCAATATATATAAACAAAATATTACTAAACCTATAAATATATAAAATGAATTCATTTGTATTTTATATTTTACTTTATATATAATACTTATATTTATATATAATACTTATATTTATAATGTACAGTTAGTTATATATAAAAGAGAAAATAAAATAAAAAAAAATATTGAACATAAAAATATTGAACATAGAAATATTGAACATAAAAAACATTAACTAATTAAAAATATTGAATATAAAGATGTTTAATTCATTATGAATAATATATTTGAATTATTAGTATCATTATTAACAGCATTGAATGAACCATTTTTATATTGTAAATATAATTTGGAATCATAATGTTGTAATTTGCATTCATTTTTCTTATTACCAGTAAACATAATGCTAAATATTTGATTTGATTTAAATTCATCACATTCAACTTTTTTATTAACAAGCGATCCATCATAATTTAAACAATAATTATTTACTGAAATTAAATATGCATTGCTTATTGCATTAGGTACAATTTTTGCATTGAAAACTTTTTGTGTCTTAGAATGAGTTAAAGTTGCATTATTTTTTAAATTTAAATATGAAAGTACACTATATTTAACATCTTTTTGTGGAGAAGGAAGATAACCCTTACCAACTCTATTTGAATATTTATCTGTAGGTGGTATTGATGTATTTCCACCAATAATATCATTTACATCATATTTGCTTGTATCTAATTTATAGAAATTACCATTAATATCTGTTACTGGAATACTTTTAGTACTTGCACCTAAAACGGCTCTGAATAAATTATATGTACCTCCTGATAAAAGATTTACATCCATTGGTGATTTGGATCCAGTTGAATCCCATATATCAGTTTTATTTGCAGAATCTATTGTAACATAAGTACTAGGAACACACCTTATTGGGGCATTATTACCAGTTGGTGGTTTATCTTCTGAATCTGTAACTACATCTCCAAGTGCAGTATATCCAATAGGTGGTATAGGTCTCCATATCCAAAAACTTGTACCTTTATACTCAGAATTTGTCCATATCATTTCATAATCAATAGGACCTTCTAAATCTCCAGATACAATTATTGTTTTTGAATCTGGACCTCCTAATGTAGATGATGGTATTTTAAAGTCACCTACTCTTCTTTCAGATCTATTAGATGTTTTTCTATCAAAATTTTTAAAAGCAATATCTCCAACAGGATAATAAACTGCTCCCTTATATGTAAATTGATTTGCACGCCAAAAACTAATTCTATTAGTTTTAACTATATCATCAATATATATTACATTTTCATATAAATTACTATTAGATACTCTCAAAATAGTTGTAATACTATCTGTATTTGGTGTATTACCATCATTTGTACTATAACATTTATCAATAATTTGTGGTCTATATGATTTACCCATACCCCAATAATAAACATCATATTTTTTTATTTCATCAAAAGGATTTGTTGTCATCCATTCAAAATCTGATTCTGCACCAACATTTTGAAAATATTTAACACCACCTGCTTCATATATCATATCAAACCACATACTCCATATAGTAGTTATATAATTAATTAAATTTTGTGGACCATTATAAGGTGCAAGTTGTTTAAATTCATCTGATGCACACATTTGTTGAATTTTACTTTTAATATAAATATTATTCATTTTAACTACTGCTCCATTATTTGCAGAAGTTAATTTATTAACTATTAATTCATTTAATTTATTTGCACATATATTATCTCTACAATTTGGATCACAAATACCTATATCACCTTTATCACCACTATCACCCTGTGGACCTCGATCACCTGGAATACCACTTTTATTTTTCATTGTAAAATAAAATTTACCTAATAGAATTATATTAATAAAAGTTACCAATGTTACAATATACAATATCCAGAATAAAACATACTCAATAAAATTTTCAATACCTTTGCTTAAACTTATACCAACACCTATTGCGATTAAAATACCTATTGTAGCAATAAATAATATATATAGGTTCCATT